>OHOZ01001025.1_pt1 | contig 13725 bp, 9 predicted proteins | sample 1569931 | NCBI WGS metagenome assembly OHOZ01 (sample SAMEA3879572, study PRJEB24766) | human gut metagenome | biome: human-associated habitat; feature: feces | place: USA | collected 1985/1987
GCGCACTACGTTCGGGACGTAGGGGTCGGGCGTTCGAGTCGCCTCATTCCGACACAAAGAAGGTCTGATTCTCAAAAGGAGTTAGACCTTTTTTGTTACATTCTCAATCCCCCAAACAACATTATTCTAATTCTAATCCGATTCTATTATGCTTGACATCATACTGATCATATTAGGAAGTCTATGCCTCATAGTAGGCTTATTGGGATGTATCCTCCCTATAATTCCCGGACCGCCCATTTCATACGCCGGTTTGTTATTACTCCATATTACAGATAAGGCGCAATTTTCCACATCTCAATTACTGATTTGGTTATTTCTGGTAGTGATAGTGCAAGTATTGGACTATTTCACTCCCATGATTGGAAGCAAGTACAGCGGAGGAAGTAAATGGGGAAGTTGGGGCTGCCTGATAGGTTCAATCCTCGGAATCATCTTTCTCGGCCCGTGGGGAATTGTTATCGGTCCTTTTGGAGGGGCTTTCATCGGAGAACTCTTGGGAGAGAGAAGTGCAAGGGATGCCCTAAAATCAGGTATTGGAGCACTGATTGGTTTTCTGGTGGGGACAGTGTTTAAGGTAGTAGTTTGCGGGTACTTCGTGTGGTGTTTCGTAAAGGCATTGATATGATTTCACCACAGAGTGACACAGAGTCCCACAGAGTTCTGATTTCAAATTAAACTCTGTGGGACTCTGTGTCACTCTGTGGTGATTATACTATTATCGTTGCAATGTAATTCCCATCAACCCAATCACCACATCATTAGAAAGAGTTTCAAGAACAAGGTGGGAAAGTTTCTTATCAGGATTCAAGGACATTTCAAGCAATATGGCAGCACCACCATCCAATTCACGGGAGGCACCGGGAAAGCCTAATTCTTCTCCAAAGTTATTGCTGACCTCACCCGTTTTAAGACGCAGGCGATAAAGTGCCGGAGCATGCCGGTTGAAAGCCATACCATCTTCAAAGAAAATATGCTCAATGGGCGCCCAGTTATCGGGATTACGCAAAGCCATCTTATCGCAAGTACCATCTTTGTAATAAACACGGATCAGCCCATTGTCAATATGGCACTGCATGTGATTGGTGCTACCTGCCATGAGTAAATAGGCACGGGATGCCTTTCCTTTGAGAGAGACCGTCAAACTATCCGGATAATTATCCCACAAGGATGTGAAAGCTATATTTTGGCCCTCAGCAGGAGTACGGAAAGGAACTCCCAGCTTAGTATTCAACACTCCCTTCTGAACGGAAGAACGAAGCCCGGAATCATCAATATCCACCGTATGCAAAGGATGGCACCATTCACCGATACCTTGCTTGGGTATCTGCAAAGTGGTATAAGGAGAACGGGGTGAAAGATACTCATTACGGAATATATCTGTAACGGCAGAATTGAATTGCTTATCCATCACAACCGGTTCACACTTAGAAGAATTGACTTTAGCAAAGGCGGAGAACTGAGTAGAATTACCCTTATCTGCGGCCATCGGATTATCTACAGGAGCCCACCATTTCATATCCCCTTGTTGCATCGGAACAAAACAAACAGGAGCCTCGGCAGGGGTAGCTTCTATCTGAGACTTTGTCGGACTACCAAGCACTTCCCCACCCCATTCAATGTTAATTTCCACTTTTTCATCCGAAGAAGCAGGGACCATAACGGAAAGTACCGGACGAGTGATAGAGTTCTCTACCAATGTCCATGTTGCAGGCTTTCCATTGACTGTAAGTTTCGCCACTTCCGAGCGCTGTGCCGGAAACTGAAGTTCCAATGTACGCACCGCAGGTAATCGGTGGATGATTGTATAGGATGTTACCGCTTCATTAGTATGCTTAAAGTCAAAATCAATATCCGGAGTATGCAGAGATGCAAAAGGCCAAGAGGAGGGTAAGCCGGGTTTCACCAGCAAGCGTCCGTTCATGGCATCAGGAAGGATACCATAGAGTCCTTGTATCAATACACGGGAAGCTACACCTATAGGATCTCCGAAGTCACGGTAACACTCTCCACGGGCAGCATCATAAAAACTGATTTGCCCGAAGTTACCGGGGCTTTCACCCAGATACATGCCATCGAGGACAGAACTCTTGAGCAGATGGAAACCTGCATCCGCACGTCCCGCCTGGAAATAAGCAAGAGCAGTATGCATCACTTCGGCAAAAGCAACGTTGTTGATACTCCAGGAATAAGGCAACCAGTTCGTAGTGGAAATAGTAGCATAACCTTCATCTTTCAAGCCATCGCCACGAACGGGGATATGTGGTATTTCGCGATCCACATAACTGGTGGCAAGATAGGCTTGGAAAGGATCGGCGATGTCACTATCCAATGCATGATAGATAGTCCATACACCGGGACTGGTATGCAGACGTTTATGCCCCATGAAATCCTGAAACTCAGCCCAATGTCCACGTTCGGGCATCCAAAGGCGGGCATTCAGAGCTTTCAGTATTCTGTCAGCTTCTTCACGATAGGATGCAGGGTCTTCGCCAATCTTCTCGGCAATCATAGCCGCGAGGCGATTGGAACGATAGTTATAGGCAGAAGAATGAGTGACCGCACCACTATTATAATAAAGGGCATCACTTGCCCAGATGCAGGCATAGGCATCATAAAGTCCGTCATTATCGGGATCATAGTTTCGTTTTTCCCAGGCAAGGTGACGGGTCAGGACAGGCCACATACGGCGGGCGTATTCCAAATCACCGGTCCAGTTGAAATGCCACAAGAGTTCATCAATATAACAAAGATTCATGTCATAATGATGCATCTGATCGTTCCGACGGGGGTTACGGCAGATATAGCCGTTACTGTATTGTGGGGTTCCCCACTTCTTTTCAGAGCGTGCCAAAGCAAGAGCTGAATCCTGTGCAGGGTGTGGAATCGTGTTCGGCACCTCTGTCACCTGACTGGCGGCATAAGCATTGAAGTGCGTACGGGCACGGTCGTGCCAACCTAAGGCATCACCGGTATAAGCAGCACGCCAGCCACTGAGAGGCATGCGCCAGCCAATAGCCCCATGCAACCAGACTTCACCATCCCAGATGCCATCAGCAGCTACGGCAAGAGCACCACCCAGAGTATTAAAGTATGGATCGGGGGTTGTGATCCTGATACGTGAGGCAAGATCGGCACGAGCTTGTTCAGACTTATTATAAAGGGAAATGCCTTCTTCCTGTGAAGGTACTACCAAGGAATAGTCACGTACAAGTACATAAACATCCTGCCGGTCGAAAAGGGAGATACCCAATGATTGTAATTGCTGAGGTTGCTCGGGCGCATCAAAACAACCGGGAGGATCGGCCCCCATGTCACCGTTACGGCTCAATCTGTTCAGGCGGATTTCACTCAACATAGGGCGCAAGACTGCACCTACAGGCATATTTACGGGAGTAATCTTCCAAATGGCAGCATCTTCATCCGGCAAAGCAAGAGCAGAGATTTGCAGTTCAGCATCTGCTCCCCAGGAGGGGTGCTTCAGACGATAGGAACGCCGTCCGGGGGTGTAGCGAGACTCACACCAAGCGGTTTCTTCCAATGGAGTCACTGAACTATCAGCCAGTACGAGATGGAAATGTATATTCTTACTGTTGCGCTTTTCGTAGACAGCAAAAATAGGACGGTCACTCGTTTCCAGACGGAAAGCGGTATGGCTGCCATAAAGGGCACGAGTATAGCGGTTCTTTCCATTGACACTTACAAAATCTTCACCGTCCGGGCGATATTGCAGGGTACGGGCAGCACCCCGCTTATGATCATTGTAAGAGGTGGATTCGATGCGGTCGCCGGCACTTTTCGGTTTATTACCGGTGGTATATTGCGCATAGGCGAAAGCAGGCAACAAGGAGATGAAGGTATAGAAAAAGATTCGTTTCATTATGATATAAATAAAAGGTGATAGGGTGATAGGGTGGTAGGGTGATAGGGTGATAGGGTGGTAAGGTAGTGGGTGATAGGGTGGTAAGGTAGTGGGTGAGAGGGTGATAAGGTGGTAGGGTGAGAGAGTGGTAGAATGATAACGCTCTGCGATATATAGCGTAGCTACTTTATCACCCTATCACTTTATCACCCTATCACTTTATCACTTTATCACCCTATCACCTTACCACTCTTTTCCTTCTTTTCTTTTCCGTTATGGCATCGGTTTCAAACCTTCCCAACGGACATCCCATGTTCCGTCCTGCGGGAAGCCCGGATTCTTCACCTGGCAACCATCCCAACCGGCACACATCAGCGCTACGGCAGTCAGCAAGCCTCCATTACCGGGCAGGTAACAGCGCAGACGGCCATCCTGATAGTTATGTCCATTCTGTAAATATGTATTCGTGCGCTTATCCATCAGCAGGGCACCGACAGCTTTTTCCGGTTCGCCCAGACGAGTGGCATTCATGGCGGTCATCGGATAATCCCATCCCCAGGTCTTACCCCAGTTCCAGTTGTCCCACACCCAGTGCAAGGTATTCTTCATGTAGTCGTCACGGATGAGCTTATTCATCGGAAGGATACCTACAGACCCCAATACAGCCATGTGATCGCTGGTAAAACGAATATCTTTGTATGTATCAACAGCATCTTCGGAAGCAAGGTAAAGATGATCCTCATTATAGGCAAGCGGAGAAAGTTTATCAATCATCTCATCCCACTCCAGGTTACGCTTCTCTCCGGCACGCTCGCGCCACTTCTGCGCGGTCTGCATGGCAAAGTGCCAGTAAGACAACTCGAAAGGCGGGTTGATGGTAGTAGCTGCACGCAGCGTCTCTTGTGCAGGGATAGCTCCCTTCAGAATGAAACGTCCGTGAAACTCATCATAAGTTGCAAAAGCATACATGAACTCGGCAGTTTCCTGTACCAGACGATTGTATTTCTTAATCACTTCATCCGAAGGATTGGCACGGTAGACAAGTTCTGCCAGATAGATAAAGTGCGGTTGTTGCCAGATCAGGAAAGAACCTACATTCGAGGGAGCTTCCGTACCACTGGGGTCGGTCATTTTCATCCAGCGTACACCGGGGAACCCTTGACGACGGGCTATTTCACGAGCAACAGGCTCTACTGTTTCGTACCAACCCAGTGTACGGTCCAGCAGATTGGCATGTCCCCAAAGAGGTTGCCATGCCTGATGCCACCAGATCATTTCGAGATGGAATTTACCAAACCAAGAGTTATAAGTCAAACCTGTTTCCTGCGGAGGTACACTTCCAGCCGACTGGATAGCAAGCAGATATTGACTCAACAATACGCGACGTTCCAATTCCGGGGCACGCGGATCCGTGCAATGAGAGAAGTCGACGGCAGCACCATTCTTCCAGAAATCCGTCCAGTATGTGGCACTGGCGGCAGCGGTTTCGGTGAAAGCGGGCAATGCTTTGTCATCGGCATAGACAGCAGGTTCACTTTCGAATATGGTTCCCTGAAAGTTCGGTGTAAACAAGCAGGAAAAGGCCAGCATATCTTCTTCGGGGGTCAGTACGAAATAGTTCTTCGACTTCTCGGCCAGACGGGCCTTACCTTCCCAACGGAGGGTTACGTAATAAGTTGTTTCGTCAAGCACACGCTTCAATAAAGCACTTTGAGCATCCTGACGAACGATAGTTGTGGAATGTTTGTCGTTCGCATTCCAATTGCAGGCATCATCGGCATGTCCGCCTGTAGGATAAGGAAAACGCAGATTAACACCCGCATGCGCACGACTGGTAACACAAGCAGAAATCATATCCTGGTTAGGATGGCAGACTGTCTGCACATCGAAAGTATTGCCATTCAACATGAAGTGGCTGGTGATTTCACCTTTCCACATATTCAGTGTCTGCTGAATCTCAGTAATATCAGAAGCTTTCACTCCCTCGCCCAGTTCGAGGCCTATAATGCCCAGATGCAGGCGATGCGGATTCACACGAAACCAATCGGAAGATTCTTTCTGGCGGCCCGGTTCCTTGAACTGGCAGGCATAGAGTTCTTCGTGACCACGACCGAAATCAAATGATTTCAGTGTTTCCTCATGCTTATATCCTTTAGGATTGGCAAATGAATGCCAGCCCCACTGACTCTGTGTGCCCAAGGGTACACCTTTACTATACATGGCCGGAAATGTCTGCAAACCGGTAGCATCTACCGTGAACGCAAATTCACCGTTGCCGACACTAAGCGAAGCCAACGAATCGAATGAGGATACTTGGGGATTGTTACGGGCCACCAATGCTTCACGGTCTATCGGAGCTTGTTTCTCCGAACCACAAGCCGTCAGCACGAAAGCGGCAAGAAGGGAATAAAATACTTTTTTCATGGTATTCTTTATAACAGATAGTTAGATTAATAGCTGGGGCAAAAATAGCTGTTCCCGGTAAAAGGGGCGGTGCAGGGTTTGGCGGAAATGATAAGGAAAATGATAATTTAGTGGCAAAGCCGCTAAATTAAGTTACGAGCTACGAGCTACCAGTAACGAGTTGCTGCGCTGTACCGGCAGGTGAAAGTCTTTTCGCTCCTACAAGCAAATAGTTTTCAAGTAAGCGGCTCTGATATACTGTAGAGGCAAATAATTATTCGCCCGACTATCATGCCGAAAGGTACTTGTTACTCGTAGCTTGTAGCTCGTCACTTATCGTGCTTCGCGCGATAAAAGTCAAACATCAAATTCAGCCTCAACCCCTCATCCCCCTTCTTGATACGGATAATTCCCGGCTGGCTCTGTGGTCCGTGCTGACTAATAGGTTTGAAGCAACGGATAGCAGGTATATCGAGCAGGAAGGAAATATCTCCGGCAGGGAAGTCTGGCATGGTGTTCAGGCCATCCTGACGTCCGTGAGGTTCTTCGGGGGTAAATACTCGCAGGAATATCCCGTCACTCGCTGCATAAACCGTAAATGGAGCGGTAGGACTTTGCAAAGTTGCCCAGTAGAGATTGGCATGATAGCCCTTGAACTCCGGATAAACCAGACGTTCGGTACTTTCACCGGTGATTGTATTATTATAATCTTTCTGCCAGACACCATAATTTGACCCCGGAATACGATTCTTCCATACACGATACGGACCGCGTCCCATCCAACGCATACCGGAACACTCGGACTCAGGATAAGAGAAGGTAAGGCCAAGATTTAGCACTTCGGTGTCTGTGAAAGCATCGTCGAAGCCACCACCACCGGAAGCTCGGTTCAGCAACACAGCATCCATCGAGAGCAATCCGTCTGGCGTCAGACGCCAAACAATAGAGTCTGCCGCACCACGATAACGGGCACAAAGAACCGCATCTCCATTTTCTGTACGAGCAGACAGATCAGCCAACACCATCTTCATCCCAACAGCAACAGGACCATCTTTCAACGGAATGATTCGTCCGTCAGCATTCCTCGTCACAGAAGTGATAGTGGCATCGCTCTTTCGGAAAGAGACAGTGATGGCAGAAGAATGCAATGTAATCAGAGTATCAGTTTCCTCAACATGACAATTACTTACAGTTATATTCTGTGAGTCTGTACTTGCAGCCGCACTTTGTGAACCGGACGGATGGGCATCTGCCCCCTTCAGCTGTAACTCACCTTTCAGATAGTCTTTCGCGTAATGTATCGGGAATGTACGTGTACAGACACTCTCACCATCTGCTCCATAAGCTTCAAGTTCCAGAATGTCTCCGTTGAAGAAATTATCCGACAGATCGATGCGTGCAAATCCTGTTTCTCCGGGAACTAATGACGGTAACTGCACCCTTCCACTGTCCAGCACCTGACGCCATACCTGCGCACCTCCGTCAGCGACTGTCACAACTTCTCCTTCTCCATCACCATTCAGTGGTGACGTGCAACGAAGCACGCGCCAGCGCATGGAGCATGCACCCAGGTTTGTAAACAGATATCTGTTCGATACCCGGAAATCCCCACGGAACGAAGGAGTAATCATTAATGGTTCTACGTGTATCGGCGACCAGACTTCACGAACTGAATAATAGCTGCCCTCTTTTTCCCGGAAAGGCCCCAGAATACCATCCGGTGCATTATAATCTTCACTGTCCAGTGCCCCGCCGCGGTCTGAACGACGCACTGCCTCATCACTATATGCCCACATGAAACCTCCGGCAAAGAGCGGATGAGCGGTGTAGCGTGCCCAGAAATCTTCCAGTCCGGCACCATGTCCCTGGTCGTACTGACCGTGCATGAACTCGGCAGGCATAAAGACTTTATAGCCATTGGTGAAACGGGCCACTCCTGTAAGATAAGCGGGATAGTGATGGGTATCCAGTTCGTCAAAGTCTGCCCAGGGATGGATGACATGACGTTTCTGAGGATCGTATGTACGGAACAGGCTGTCGATGGCAGTATTCCATCCACCCTCATTGCCATTGCTCCACAACACGATACATGGATGATTCACATCGCGTGTCAGCATTTCGCGGACAAGCCGGGTGCCGGTCGGGGTATCGTAAGCATTCTGCCAGCCTGCCAGTTCATCGATATAAAGCAAGCCCAGCGAGTCACAGGCATCGAGGAAATGCTCATCGGGTGGATAATGGGAACGGACGGCGTTCATATTCATTTCTTTGATAAGCTTCACGTCCTCTATGCTGAGTTCTTTATTCGTGGTTCGTCCACCATCGGGATGGAAAGAGTGGCGGTTGATTCCCTTCATAACCAGCTTCGTACCGTTCAGGTAGAGCCCGTCGCGGGGGCGGAAATCAATGGTGCGGAAGCCTATGCGCGTATCCATGGAATGAATGATATTTCCTTCCTTACCGAGCAAAGAGACTGTAAGCCGATAGAGTACAGGAGACTCAGGAGTCCATGGAGAAATACCATCAAAATGAGCGGTCAATAGCTGAACGGGTTCTTTAGTAACCTTCACGGGGCGGTGTTCGGCATCCTTTGCAGATATCGGTGCCACTTCCATAGAGAGGCTTTCTTCTCCGGTAGTACCTTGCAGATATACTTCAACTTTCAGTTCCCCATCCGCACGGGCGTCCACAGCCAGACGTTCTATATGTGTTGCCGGTTTTGCTTCCAGCCATACCGGGCGGTATATTCCACCGAACAGCCACCAGTCCGCTTTACGTTCGGCGGCATTTACTGTACGGTTATCGGAATGTTTCTTCACCCGTACTTCTATTTGGTTGGAACTTCCATATTTCAGCAATTCCGTTACGTCATAAGAGAAGCGATAGAAACCGCCCTGATGCACCGGTCCCGCCGATTGCCCGTTGATGAGAACCTCGGTATCGGTCATTACACCGTCGAACCAGAGACGTATGTTCTGTCCCTGCCAGTTGCGGGGTATGCGGAAAGAACGTTTGTATGTACCTTCTTCCATTGAAGGGTTCTTCACGCCCGGCTTTTTATACCAGCGGCCGTAGGTGTATTCGCCGAAGCCTTGCAATTCCCATTGTGAGGGGACTTCTATTTTACTCCAGTGTCCGCTGTTCCGGCCTTCGGAGACGCGGAATTGCCAAGTCACCGTGTTGCCCAGCCCGGTGCCGGAAAGATATTGGCGTTCTGTTTCCTGGGCTTGTACAACCCAAGCGGTCAGTAAGAAAAGGAGGATTACGAGAAAGTGCTTCCTGCTCATAGTATTTGGCTTTATTATTCGATTTTACAAAGGAAGGCATTCTCAGGCAAACAGGAAATAAATAGAATGATTTTCTGGCTGTACAAAATGATGTAAGCTACATAAGCTTCTTCTCACCACAGAGGACACAGAGAACGCAGAGTTTTTAGACTTCTAATTCAGAGATAATTATAACCTCTGTGCTCTCTGTGTCCTCTGTGGTGAAATAATTCCTTTCTGTACTATTTAAAAAATAATTCCCCATATCTTCTTATTTACTATATATATTCCTTACCTTTGTCATATGGGTGACTGACCGTTCATCTTTTATCCTGATGATGACCTTATACATATATAGATGAAAACCAAAAGTATTTACAGATATTTATGCTTCGACACCATCACTTTACAGATGAAATTTCCCCGGTTAAATAGGCGTTAACTCCCTAACCGGGGAGTAACGCATTCCCCAACTGGGGAACAACGCACTCCCCAACCGGGGAATAACGCACTCCCCAACTGGGGAGTTAACACCCCCCTAAAATGGGAGGTACTATCCCCTCTACAACACACTGTAGCGTGGGTCAGTAAAATTCGGCTTGTTCAGTCGCTGAAATCAGAAGATAGAGAAAAAGAAGAGAAATATAAAAAGAGAGGCATACATAATTATCAACAATCAGCCGATCGCCAATAAAACCTTCATAAGATGGCATGACGAAAGACTACTTTAAAAACAAGAGAATATATGATAAAGATTAATCTTATAAAGAGAGTTAACCATTTAAAAAAGGATAAACCTGCCAAATGGTATGGAGTCTCTAATACAGGCAAAGCGGAAAATACCTATGTCGTTACCCGTAATGCCTCTGAAAATACATCGACTGCACCTACTGAAATGGATTCATCCATTGAGTTGTTCTTCAGAGAAGCTATAAAGGAGTTATTAAATGGAAATTCTGTACGCGCAGGCCGGTACGGAAACTTCCGCATCGCTTTCAGAAGCGAGGGTGTGGAAGATATCAATGAGTTTAATGCGAACTCAATGATTAAGGATGCCCGTATCGTGTTTCAACCCAGTAAACTTTTCCGTTCGGAAGTTATCAATAAGCTTCAGTTTACAGTGAACTGTGTAACTGAAGACGAAGTGAAATATGCTTCCCTTTCCGACTATCGCCGTGCCAAAGGAATCAGTGGAGGTGGCTCCGGTTCCGACAAGCCTTCGGGCGGAGATAGCGGTGGCGGATTGGATGAAAATCCTCTTGGATAATCATCCATCCGCATATCTAGTTTCCTAACGTATTGCTTCTCTTTTTATTTTTCGCTTCTTTAATCGACGTATCCACAAGTAATATCCTGTTAATGGAAGACTTGCACCTACCAAGGCGGCAATAAACGTCAATATTCTTGTCAGCATACCTCCCCAACTGCCCACGTGCACGGAGTAAATCCATCCACGGATTTTACCGGAGTTATCCAGATCCTTATAGAGCGTTGTTTCGGTAATCTCGCCATTACGTGGATTGAACTTATAACGGTCTGTTCCCCGCTGGTTGCCGAAACGAGGGAGAGCAACACTGGCAGAACCATCGGATACGCTGATTAGTTTGTAGTCCGGATTTGCCTCGGCCAACTGTTCGTATACCTGTTGCCAATTAGTATAAGGAGAATGTTTTCTGCCTTCCCGACCTTCGGAATGTTCTCTGCTGCCTTCCGGTCTTCCACTTTTTCCTTCGGGACTTTTACTTCTGCCTTCCGGTCTTCTACTTCTTTCTTCGGGACTCCTACTTCTTTCTTTGGGACTCCCACTTCTTTCTTCTGGACTCTCCTCCCGCTTACCGCCTTTGGCCGTCGCATTGGCTGCCGCATTTCCATGCCCCATACCGGGCTGCACTTCCACGCCAAAGGTTTTATAAAATCCTGTCCTGTACCACTGGAAAGACCATGTTAATCCTGTAAGAGACATAGCGAGCAAGAAGACAAGTGCATACATTCCGCCTGCCACATGCAAGTCGTACCAAAAACGACGCCAACCTTTATTCGCTACAATCTTCAGACTGTTCTTCAATGCCTTGCGCGTACGCGGCCACCAAACGACTATACCCGATATCAGTACAAACACGAACATCAACGTACTGGTACCGACAATTATCTTCCCCCAAAAGATGCCGCCATCCTGCTTCATGCTGTCCAGCAACCAACGGTGCATCCGGAACATAAAGTTGAAAAAGGGCGCTCGTTCATATTTACCCATAATCTCACCCGTATATTGATCCACATACATAGATGCACGACGGGGTTTGGAAAGCGTGACCTGGTAAGCCCGTTCAGGATCAGACGAAATATTAACGCCGGTCACTGATACGCTATCGGGTAAGGTTGCCGCCACTTTAGTCATCAATTGCTCCATGGGTAGCGGAGCAGCCTCAACCTTTTTCACAAAGTAGAGCTCGTGATGGCAAAGTTCCATCACTTCTTTCTCGAATACCAGTGCTGCACCCGAAAAGCAGATCAACGTGATCAGTATTCCGAAAGGAACAGAAAGCCATAAGTGTATATTACGGAATATCTTTCTCATTATGTCAGTTTATGAAGCTCGGAAAAAGAGCCTGCCCGGCACATACCAGCAGGCTCTTTATCCCTAATTATAATCAATGAATGGTTTTGCGTTTATTTAGTAGGTGTCAACCGGCCCACACCGCTGATCTGAGTAGCTTCAATGGTAACTCCCTTCGTTGCAGTGGCGCTCGATGGATTGATCTTGTAGATGGCAGGATAACCCTCGGTTGTCGTTACAGTCAGATAAACATTGCCATTTTCGGTATAAGGCGCGTTGCCGAAACCGGAAATCAAATTAGTCTCAGGCAAGCCGGTTACATAAGTCAGCTTCTTGTCGCCTGCCTTGAAGATGGCCAGTTGATTCGCAGTAAAATCATCTTCAGTCAAAGGACGGTCATACATCAACATCAGGAAGTAGTCACCCGTAATGTGCCAGCAACGGAGGAATGATTTTCCGCCACTTTGAGCTTCCAGATCACAATAGTAATCATCAAAGTCTTCCGTGCCGTTAGGAATACGCACTACACCGGCAGGCAGAGTGGTCTGTTGGCGTGCATCGTCCATCGTCTTGGCATAACTGGGAGAGAAAACGTAGACGTCACCGTTATCTGCTTCCCAGATTGTCTGGTAATACTGAGATTTATTGCGCCCGCAAGCATAGCTGATCCGGTCTGTACTGATCAGTTTCTTGCTGGTAAGAGTCTCATCATCGAAGATGGCTACCCAACACTCATTGGGATATTGTGTCCATTGCAACTCTCCTTTCTTATAGCTGCTGCTGTTTGAACCACCATCTTCCGTCTTTATCAGGTCTTGATTACCCGGCAACACCCACTCGCCATTATTGTACGCTGCACCATACTGGCTCAGCCCCATCGGAACAGCTGCGCTGTAAATCTTATTGCCGTGTTGTAAAATACCTGCCAGCGTCACAAACTCACCATTTCCCAGGAAATTCTCTGAGAGATAGGCCTTATTTTGAGTGTCATTGGTCTTATAAGTTTCGGCCTCTACATCCAGATAAGAAAGCAGGAATGTCTTAGGTAAGTAACCGTTATCATCGGCATACCCGGTATATCCGTCACCTGTAGAAGAAGTGATGATATATCCCCCGTAAATACCATAGCTGGTGAACCGCTTCACTGCATACTCGCCCGAGCGTGCCACCATTTCGTAATTTGAGTTCATGACGAATGAACGGGTAGTACCGGCATTACCCTGATTGTAGGTCAAACCATACAGATATTGATCTTTATAAAAGATCCATTGTGACGCACCGTCATTCACAAGGCCATTATTTATGGCGGAAACCGTTCCTTTATCCAATGTTTCGGAAGTCAATAGAACGTTCGTTGTATTTCCCGAAGCTGTAACCGAGGATGCTATCACATACTCGCCTCTACCTTCAGTGCCACCACCAAGGCTCGGTTCATTGTCAGTACACGCTGTCAGCGCCATTCCGGTTACTGCTGTTGCAAAAAGTCCGGTTAAAAAGTTCTTCTTCTTCATCTTGCTTTTACCTTTAATATTAATCTAAATTTATACTATACATACTTGTTGGCGAAGCTAATTCGCTTCTATAGGGTTTTGAACAAAGAGTGATAAGGCGGTAAGGTGATAAGGTGATAGCGGGATAAC
>OHOZ01001046.1_pt1 | contig 13565 bp, 10 predicted proteins | sample 1569931 | NCBI WGS metagenome assembly OHOZ01 (sample SAMEA3879572, study PRJEB24766) | human gut metagenome | biome: human-associated habitat; feature: feces | place: USA | collected 1985/1987
GGCGACCGAGCTGTCCACGCCGCCGGACAGGGCGAGCAGGACGCGGCCTTTGCCGATCTTCTGCCGGCATTCCTCGACGGCCGTGTCCACATAGGAGGCCATCGTCCAAGAAACGTGCAGGCCGCAGATACGGTAGAGGAAGTTCTCCATGATCTTTTTGCCGAAGACCGTGTGCAGCACCTCCGGGTGGAACTGCACGCCGTACAGCCGCCGCGCGACGTTCTCCACAGCCGCGTGGCGGCAGTTTTCGGAGCTGGCGCAGACGCGGAAGCCCTCGGCCAGCCGCTCGACCTCCACGCCGTGGCTCATCCAGTAGACGGCGGTCTTGTCCACGCCCTCAAAAAGCGGGCTGTCGTCGATGTGCGTCAGTTCGGTCTTGCCGTACTCTCTGGCCTCGGCGCGGCGGCAGCTTCCGCCCAGCAGATGCATCATCAGCTGCATTCCATAGCAGATGCCGAGCACCGGCACGCCCGGCCGGAAAATCTCCGGGTCCAGCGTCGGTGCGCCCTCCTCAAAGACCGCGGCGGGGCCGCCGGTGAAGATGATGCCGTCGGGCGCGAAGGCGCGAATTTCCTCCAGAGAGGTGCGGTAGGTACGAATTTCGCAGTAGACGCCGCATTCGCGCACGCGGCGCGCGACGAGCAGGTTATACTGCCCGCCAAAGTCGAGCACCAGTACCTTTTCCATCAGTCGTCGCCTCCGCGGAAGACGATCTTGCCGTTCTCGGCGCTGTCGATGACCGCCAGAGAATGCAGGGGGTATCCGGCCGCGCGCAACGCGTCGCCGCCGCCCTGAAAGCCCTTTTCCACCGCGACGCCGATGCCGACCAGCGTGGCACCCGCGTGCTCGACGATCTCGCACAGGCCGCGCATGGCCTCGCCGCGCGCCATGAAATCGTCGATGATCAGTACGCGGTCGGAGGAATGAATCCAGTCCTTGGCGACCAGAAGCGTGACCTTTTTATTGTAGGTATAAGAAAAAATATCGCTCTGGTACAATCCGCCCTCGATGTTGTCGCTCTTTGCCTTTTTCGCAAAAAGCAGGGGAACACCGAACTTTTGGGCGCAGATCGTAGCCAGCGCGATACCGCTTGCTTCTGCCGTCAAAACCAGCGTGACATCCTTGACAGGGAAAATCCTGGCAAACTCGTCCGCCAGCTCCTCCATAAAGGCGACATCGACCCTGTGGTTCAGAAAACCGTCCACTTTGACGATGTGTCCCGGCAGAATACGTCCCTCGCGGCGGATCCGCTCTTTCAGAGAGTTCATTGGACTCGACCTCCTGTGTGAAAAATAATTGTTTCCATTATATTCGCTTCGATTTCAAAAGGCAATTAGTAGTTTTTCCCATCTTTTGCGCGTTTCATGTCATGTTTCTGACGGATTTTTGCAGACGTTTCGCTTTATGTATTATGCACAGCGGAAGCACCCGGCAAACGCGAAAATAAACATATTATTTTTGTATGTTTTCTATTGACAAATACCCCGGGGGAGTATATAATGCAGACAGATGAAAACAGGAGATGGTGACACATGAAGCAGGACTGTCCGTGCTGCCGCAAGACCGACCGCCCCGCGGCGCAGAAAAAGGCGCTCATCAACCGTCTGCGCCGCATTGAGGGCCAGATCCGCGGCATCGAGGCGATGCTGGAAAACGATGCCTACTGCAACGACATTTTGCAGCAGTCGGCGGCTGCCAGCTCCGCGATCAATGCATTTAATCGCGAGCTGCTGGGGAATCATATCCGTGGGTGCGTGGTGCGCGACCTGCACGAGGGCAAGGATGAGGTCGTCGATGAGCTCATCGCCACGGTACAGAAGCTGATGAAATAGGAGATGCGATATGGAACAATATAATGTAACGGGCATGAGCTGCGCGGCGTGCAGCGCCCGTGTGGAAAAGGCGGTTTCCAAGGTGCCGGGTGTCACGTCCTGCTCGGTGAGCCTGCTGACCAATTCGATGGGCGTGGAGGGAACGGCCTCGCCGGAGGCGATCATCTGCGCGGTGCAGGACGCGGGCTACGGCGCATCGCGCAAGGGTACGGAAGCGCAGCCCCCGAGCGCCGCAGAGGACGCGCTGGCCGACCACGAAACGCCGAAGCTGAAAAAGCGGCTGATCGCCTCCGTGGGCTTCCTGCTGGTACTGATGTACTTCTCCATGGGGCATATGATGTGGAATTGGCCGCTGCCGAAGTGGTTTGACGGCAACCACGTCGCCATGGGTCTGGTGCAGCTGCTGCTTGCGGGCATCGTCATGGTGATCAATCAGAAATTCTTTATCAGCGGCTTCAAGAGCCTCTGGCGGCGCTCGCCCAATATGGACACGCTTGTCGCGCTCGGCTCCATGGCCTCTTTTGTGTGGAGCGTGTATGCGCTGTTTGCCATGACGCGGGCGCAGGTGGACGGCGACATGGCCGGCGTGATGACCTATATGGACGAGTTCTATTTTGAATCCGCAGCCATGATCCTGACGCTCATCACCGTCGGCAAAATGCTCGAGGCGCGCTCCAAGGGCAAGACAACCGACGCCCTCAAGAGCCTCATGAAGCTCGCGCCCAAGACGGCGCGCCTCCTGCGCGACGGGCGGGAGGTCACGGTCACCATTTCGCAGGTGCGCAAGGGCGACGTGTTTGTCGTGCGTCCGGGCGAAAACATCCCGGTGGACGGCGTCGTGCTCGAGGGCAGCAGCGCGGTCAATGAGGCGGCCTTGACCGGCGAGAGCATCCCTGCGGACAAGGGGCCGGGGGACGGCGTTTCCGCTGCGACGGTCAACCAGTCCGGCTTCCTGCGCTGCGAGGCGACGCGCGTGGGCGAGGATACCACGCTGTCGCAGATCATCAAGATGGTCAGCGACGCGGCGGCGACCAAGGCGCCCATTGCAAAGGTCGCCGACCGGGTGTCCGGCGTGTTCGTCCCGACGGTCATTGCCATTTCCATCGTGACGCTGATCGTGTGGCTGCTGATCGGCAAGCCCTTCAGCTATGCGCTGGCGCGGGGCATTTCCGTGCTGGTCATTTCCTGTCCCTGCGCGCTGGGACTTGCCACGCCGGTGGCGATCATGGTCGGCAACGGCCTCGGCGCGAAGAACGGAATTCTGTTCAAAACGGCGGTTTCTCTGGAAGAAACCGGGAAAACGCAGATCGTCGCGCTGGATAAGACCGGCACGATCACGAGCGGCGAGCCGCGTGTGACGGATGTCGTTCCGGCGGAGGGCGTGGAGGAATCGGCGCTGCTTTCCGCGGCGCTGGCGCTGGAGGCGCGCAGCGAGCATCCGCTGGCCAAGGCGATCGTCGCCCGGTGCGGCGAATTGGGAATGAAGGCGGCGGAGGTGACGGACTTTTCCGCCCTGCCCGGTAATGGCCTGACGGCCACGCAGAATGGCGAAACGCTGACGGGCGGCAGCCTGAACTATCTTTCCGGTCAGATCGAGGTTCCGGCTACAATCCAACAGCACGCGCAGACGCTGGCGGGCGAGGGGAAAACGCCGCTCCTGTTTGCCCGCAGCGGTCGGCTGCTCGGCATGATTGCCGTGGCCGACGCTATCAAGCCGGACAGCGCACAGGCAGTGCGCGAATTGCAGGGCATGGGCATCCGTGTTGTTATGCTGACGGGCGACAATGAGCGCACGGCCAAGGCCATCGGCGCGCAGGCGGGCGTGGATGAGGTGATCGCGGGTGTTCTGCCGGACGGCAAGGAAGCGGTCATCCGCCGCCTGAAGCAGCAGGGGCGCGTCGCCATGGTGGGCGACGGCATCAACGATGCTCCGGCACTGACGCGTGCGGACATCGGCGTGGCCATCGGCGCGGGCGCGGACGTCGCCATTGACGCGGCGGACGTTGTGCTGATGAAAAGCAGCCTGATGGACGTTCCGGCGGCCATCCGCCTGAGCCGTGCGACCCTGCGCAACATCCACGAGAATCTGTTCTGGGCCTTTATCTACAATGTGATCGGCATCCCCTTGGCAGCGGGCTGCTTCATGGCGCTGGGCCTGACGCTCAACCCCATGTTCGGCGCGGCGGCCATGAGCCTGTCGAGCTTCTGCGTGGTGTCCAATGCTCTGCGGCTGAACTTCTGCAAGCTGCGCGACCCGCGGCATGACCATCGCCGCTGGGCAAAAACGAAGCCGCAGGGCACAGTGCGCACGATCCGCATCGAGGGCATGATGTGCGGCCACTGCGAGGCGGCGGTGCAGAAGGCGCTAGAAGCGCTGCCGGAGGTCGACTCTGCCGAGGTCAGCCACGAAAAGGGAACCGCGATCGTGACGCTGAACACGCCTGTTTCGGATGAGCGCCTGAGGGAAGCGGTCGAAGCGGAGGACTACACCGTCACGGGAATCGAATGATTCGTAAAAATCAACCGGCGCCGGGGATTCCCGGCGCCGGTTATTTAGTTCTCAGCGTGTCGGGCAGCGCGGCATCCGGTGTGACGATCACCGTCTGGTAGTGGTCATAGACGACCATACCGGGCTTCGCGCCGTTCGGCTTACGCAGATTGCGCACCTGCGTGACGTCCACGGGAACATTCTGCCCGTTTTTCGCCTGCGAGTAGAAGGCGGCCAGCATCGCCGCTTCCGTGACCGTCCGGTCGGGCGGGCGCACGCCCGCGCAGGAGATGATGACGTGCGTTCCATGAAATTTCTGGATGTGCAGCCAGAGGTCGTCCTTGCGCGCGGTTTTCATGGAAAGCTGATCGTTCTGCCGGTTGTTCCGGCCGACAAGGATCCGGTAGCCGTCGGAGGAGGTGAACTCCATCGGTCTGGAGGCGGGCAGCTTCGGCTGCTTGCGGCGGTCGGCGGGACGGACGTAGCCACCGGCTTCCAGCTCCTGCCGGATCTCGGCAAGGTCACTTTCGCTCTCCGCGCGGGAAAGCTCGTCCAGCACCGTCGCCAGATACTCCTCCTCCTGCTCGCCCTGCAATAGCTGCTGCGCGAGCACCTTTTCGGCGGTTTTTGCCTTGGCGTATTCCCTGTAAAATTTCGCCGCGTTCTGCTGGGGGGACAGGTCGGGCTTGAGCGGGATTTCAATAATGGGTGCGTCGGCCTCGTAAAAGTTCTCCGCGCGCAGCAGCGTCTGCCCGCGCGAGATGGCGTGCAGATTTGCCGTGACGATGTCGCCCATGCGCCGGAGCTGTTCGCGGTCAAGCGTGGCCTCGCGCTCCTGCCGCTGGTGCTCCAGCTTGCGCAGGACGCGCTCGTGCAGCGTCGTGACGGTTTTGCGCAGCGTCTGCGATTTCTGGCGCATCCGCTCACTATGGTCGGTCTGCGTGTAGAAGCGGTCGAGCAGCCCGGAGAAGGAAGCGCAGCGCGTTTCCTCCAGATAATCGCCGTATTGCAGGATCTCTCGGTAGGAAAACTCCTTCGGTTCGCTGTCCTTTTGCAGCAGAACCGGCACAAACCCCTCCGGCAGGGAAAACTCCCGTGCAAGGAAGGCCGCAAGCGCGGCAACATCCAGCCCTCCCAGCGGCGTGTCCGTTTCACCCGTGAAGCGGAAGCTCAGCTCCCGTGCAATCAGCGGCGAGATGCCGGCAAAGGTGTCCAGCAGCCACTTATCCAGACGGCGGCCGGGTTCGGCCGCGTCCAGCAGGCGGGCGATCTCCGCGGCGTCCGTTTCGGCGGGGATGCGCTTATCCTGCCGGGGCGGATCGTGATAGAACAGGCCGGGCAGGACCTGCCGCAGCTCGGACATCTCAAAATCCACGCGCCGCAGACAGTCGAGGATGCGCCCGTCCGCGCCGGTCAGGATCAGATTGGAATTGCGGCCCATCAGCTCCAGGATCAGCTTCTTGCGGCAGGGAACGCCCATCTCGTCGGTGCAGTCAAAAACAAGGGACACGCTGCGCTCTGCGGGCGGCTGGGTGATCTCCGCCAGACGGCCGCCGGTCAGATGCTTGCGCAGCAGCATACAGAACATGGGCGGCTGCGCCGGATTTTCAAAGGAAGCCTGCGTCAGATGGATGCGCGGACGGTTGACATTGGACGAAAGCAGCAGCTTGCCGCCGTCCCGGCCGCGCAGATGCAGCAGGACGGTGTCGCGCGAGGGCTGTTGAATTTTATCGACCCGGCTGCCGATGAGCGGCAGAAGCTCCTGCCGGACGGCACTGAGAAAAATAGCGTCAAAGGGCATTGGGTACCTCCATAAATGCGGCAAACAGCTCGTTTGCGCGCTGCATCCGGCCGAGCAGGAACAGCGCGCCGAAGAGCGCCTCCACGCCGGTCGCCTTGGCGTACTGAGCGGGCGTGGCGTTTTTGGGAATTCCGTGGGGATGGGCGTTGCGGCCGCGGCGGTAGTAGGCGGCCTCCTCCCCGGTCAGCGCCGGGAGCATCCGGTCGGCCAGCGCGGCCTGTGCGCCCGCACAGACCTGCGCGACAGTGTCGTGGTGCAGCTTTCCGTTCGTGCTGCCGCCGCGGATGCACAGGCGGCTGCGCACCAGCAGCTCAAAAACGGCGTCGCCGATGTGTGCCAGCGCTAGCGCGGACATGGCGTTGATCTGTTTCGGGGTCATATTCGGTTCAAAATAGTTCTGCAATCGGATCAGTCCAATCTCGTTGTTTCGCTCCTTATCATACACCGATGCGGGGGAAAATGCAAGCGGAGGTACAAGAACCGGTTTTATCCGCTTTGCAAAGACAAATGTTTTTAGCAGAATGACAAAATGGAATTGACATTTTGAGGTTTGCGGAGTAAGATGTAGAAAAGAAACCTCCGGAAAGGAAGAAGATCTATGAAGCCCTATGCACAGTACACAAAACAGGAACGCGCAGCGGAGCTGACCTCCCTGCGCGAAGCATTGCAGCGCTATGAGGCGCTGCACCTGAATCTGAATATGGCGCGCGGCAAGCCCTCCAAGGCACAGCTTGACATGACGAGCGGCCTGCTGACCGTCCTGTCAAACCCCTCCGACTGCATGGACGGAGGCATTGACGCGCGCAACTACGGCGAGCTGTCCGGTCTGCCCTCGGCCAAGAGGCTCTTTGCGGAGATCCTCGGCACGAAGCCGGAGGAAATCTTCGTCGGCGGCAACGCCAGCCTGAACCTGATGTACGATCTGATCGCCAAGGCCTACACCCACGGCCTGAAGCACTCGCCGCGTCCGTGGGCGAAGGAGCCCGTCGTGCGCTTCCTCTGCCCGTCGCCCGGCTACGACCGGCATTTCAAAATCTCCGAGAGCTTCGGCATGGAGCTGATCTGCATCCCCATGACGGAAAGCGGCCCGGATATGGACGCGGTCGAGGAAGCGGTCAAGGACCCGGCGGTCAAGGGCATGTGGTGCGTGCCGAAGTATTCCAATCCCGACGGCATCGTCTATTCCGATGAAACGGTCGACCGCATCGCCGCACTTCGCCCGGCTGCGCCGGACTTCACCCTGATGTGGGATAATGCCTACTGCATCCACGAGATCTATGGCGAATTTGTGCCCTTCCGCGATATGCTCTCGCTCTGCCGCGCGCAGGGCAATGCGGACATGGTCTATGAATTTGCTTCGACTTCCAAAATTACCTTCCCCGGGGCGGGCGTGGCCTGCATGGCCGCCTCGGAGGAGAATATGAAGTATCTTCTGTCGCTGCTGACCTATCAGACGATCAGCTACGACAAGGTCAATCAGCTTCGCCATGTGCGCTATCTTCAGGACAAGGCGCACACGCTGGCGCTGATGCAGAAGCACGCTGCGCTCCTTGCGCCGAAGTTTACGGCGGTGCTGGATGCGCTGGACCGCGAGATCGCGCCGCTTGAGATCGCGCACTGGACGCGGCCGCAGGGCGGCTACTTCATCTCCTTCTATGCCATGCCCGGCACGGCGAAGCGTGCGCTTGCACTGTGCAGGGAGGCGGGCGTGACCATGACGGGCGCCGGCGCGACCTATCCCTACGGCCGCGACCCGCAGGACAGCAACATTCGCATCGCGCCCTCGCTGCCGCCGGTGGAGGAACTGAAGCAGGCAATGGAGATCTTCTGCCTGTGTATCCGCATCGCCGCGCTGGAGAAGCTGGACGAGGCATAACGTACCGGGGGAGAAAGAGAGAATATGAAACGCAATCTCCGGCAGACCCTTCTTCCGCTGCTGACGGCGATGATCTGGGGCGCCGCGTTTTCCGCGCAGAGCGTCTGCTCGGAATACCTCGGCCCTTTCACGATCAATGCTCTGCGGTTTTTCATCGCATTTCTGGTGCTGCTCCCGGTCTGCCTGCTGCGCAGAAAGGGCGGCGCCCTGCGCGACATCGTGCTCGGCAGCCTGCTCAGCGGCGCGGCGCTGTTTGCCGCGTCCAATGCACAGCAGTTCGGGTTGGCGGCAGGCGCTTCGGCGGGTAAGGCCGGGTTTATCACCGCGCTTTATATCGTGCTTGTACCATTGGCGGGCGTTTTTACAAAGAAAAAGCCTGCGCCGCGCATCTGGCTTGCAGTCGCAGTTGCGGTAGCGGGGATGTACTTCCTGTGCATTTCCGGCGGCTTTTCCGTCGCGCCGTCCGACCTGTGGCTGCTGGCCTGCGCCGCGCTTTTTGCGGTGCAGATCCTCGCGGTGGATCATTTTGTCCAAAGGGTGGACGGCCTTGTCCTGTCCTGCGGACAGTTTCTGACGGCGGCGCTGCTTTCAGCGATCTTCCTCGGCAGAGAGACCATTACGGGCGCGGCGGTGCTTTCCTGCCTGTGGCCGCTTGCCTATATCGCGGTGCTGTCCAGCTGCGTGGGCTACACGCTGCAAACGCTGGCGCAGCGGGACGGAAATCCGGCTCTGGTGTCCCTGCTTCTGAGTCTGGAGTCCTTTTTTGCCGCCGTGTTCGGTGCGCTGCTGCTGCACGAGCGCCTGAGTGCGCGGGAGCTTCTCGGCTGCGGCCTGATGCTTGCGGCCATCGTGCTTGCGGAGCTGCCGGGACGAAGAAAAACTGCATAAAACGATCAATCGCCGCGGGAACCCCGCGGCGATTGCATTCTATATTGATCTTACAGCTTTTGATTTCTTGCAAGCTGGGTGTTGCGGTAGGCGGGATCGTTCGTGACCTCGCGGAGAATGTGGATCTCCGTGGGCGCATCGACCGCGCCGTCCGAAGCAGGCAGCGCCGCGCGCATGATGGCGCGCTCCTTGGAGAAGGGATACACGTCGATCTCAAAGCGGCGGTCGTTATAGGAAAAACGGTACTTGACCTTATGTACGGCGTGCAGGCTGACGTCGCCCTCCATCAGGTACTGGATGTATTCCTTGCTGGAGATGGGCTTTTCCGTTTCCCACTGGCCGTCGCCGGTGTAGTGCTTTTCCGTGTAGAAATAGAGGTATTCGTTGCCGTTTTTCTGCTGGCGGATGCGGCGGACGATATTCGGGCTCGTCTGGGAGAGGTAGGTCTGCATCATGTCGATGCCGGCGGCATGGTAGTTGCGCACCAGTGCGTCTACGTCGGGCAGCTCGATCAGATACTTGTGCCAGACCTCCTCGGGCATGGGCTGGCCGATGGCCTCGTAGACCGCGCGCAGACCGCGGGCGATCTTGTCCTCAAAGTCCACGGAGTTGTCGATGACCTTGAGGTTCGGGTGCTTCGACCAGGCGCGCAGCGCCAGATCGTCCTTTTCACGTGCGACCTCCAGCGGCTCATAGCGCGCCTCGTTGCCGTAGTTATAGGCAAATTCCGCGCCCTTGGCGCAGGAAACCAGATGCAGAACGACATCGTAGCCCGCCATGACCTCCTCCTCGGTCTTGCCGAAGCTGCCGAGCACCTCGCGGAATTCGTCGTCGGAGATATAGGCCTTGTCGTCCAGCAGCGCGCGGTCGTAGATCACGAGGACGTTTTCCTCCGGGACCATATTCGCGGCCTTGAGCGCGAGCTTCTCCTTGTGGATCTGGTCTGCAATGACAAAATACTGGAATTCCAGCATGGATACGCAGTTGCCGAAGGGCTTGATGCCGAAGCCGGAGATCAGCTCCGTGGCGGTCTCCGGGATGGTGATGACCTTCCAGCCCTCGTCCTGTTTGAACTCTTTCAGGATGCGGCTGATGAGGGTGGTCTTGCCGGCTGCCGGGCCGCCGGTCAGTACGATGCGGGTGATTTTCTTTGCCAAGCGGATCGCTCCCTTGCTTTCAATTCAATCTATTTTACCATTTTCTTCGCGAAATTGCAAGAGCGGCAGCAAAACACAAAAATTTCATGTCCGCAATAGAGAAAATGGAACATTTTTCGGCGTGAGCCGTCAAAATATAGGATTATGAAGCGGCTTTGCGAGTTTCGCTTGCGAACTCGGCAAAAGCATGCTATGATAAAAAAAGAAACCACAGGAGGCGGGCACCATGGAAGAACTGAAACAATTTGAACAGAAACAGCAGGCTCCCGCCGGAGCCGCGGGGCCGCAGCTCGACAGCGCGCCGACGGGCATCTATACGCCGGTGCAGCCGGAGCAGCTGCCGCCGCAGCCTGCGGGAAAACCGCGCAAACAGAAAAAACAGAGAAAGACCATGCCGCGCTGGGCACGGATCACGCTGAAAACGACCAAATGGGTCATGATCGTGCTTCTGACCATTGCGCTCGTCGTGGGCGGTGTGCTGGGTCATCTGACGATCGTCGAATACCGCCCTGCTCATTCCGAGACTGCTTCCCGCGGCAATTATGAGTCCTCTCAGACCGTGCCGCGGCAGACGCTGCGCATCCTGACCCTCAACACCGGCTACGGCGGGCTCGGCCGCGACGCGGACTTCTTCATGGACGGCGGCAAGGGCGTCAACCCGGAATCCGAGGAGCAGGTGCGTGAGAATATGTCCGGCATCGAGGACATCCTCCGCTCCGCCAATGCGGACCTGATCCTGCTTCAGGAGGTCGATACCGGCTCGAAGCGTTCTTATCAGCTCGACCAGTGGCGGCAGTACGAATACGATCTCGGCCGCTACGAAAGCCGCTACGCGCTCAACTATTCCTGCGAATATGTGCCCTATCCACTGCCCACGATCGGAAAGGTACATTCCGGCCTTGCAACTTACAGCGCCTATGACATCGACAGCGCGACGCGCTACAGCCTGCCGAATCCCTTCTCCTGGCCGCTGCGCATCGCCAACCTCAAGCGCTGTCTGCTCGTCACGCGCCTTCCCATTGCGGGCAGAACGGAGGATGCCGCGCAGCAGGAGCTGGTCATTGTGAACCTGCATCTGGAGGCTTATGACGACGGTGAGGGCAAGGCCGCACAGACGGAGGCGCTCATGAAGATTTTACAGGAGGAGTACGAAAAGGGCAACTACGTGGTTGCCGGCGGCGACTTCAACCAGTATTTCCCCGGCGCCGAATCCCGCTATCCGCTCAAAGACAGCTCCGGCTGGCAGCCCGGCACGCTGGAGAATACTCTCCCGGAGGGTTGGCGCTACGTTTATGATGTCTCCGCGCCGACCTGCCGTCTGCTCAACCAGCCGCTCGACGAATCGAGCAGCCTGACGCAGTATTATGTCATCGACGGCTTTATCGTTTCGCCAAATGTCAAGGTCGTCAGCGTGGAAACGCGCAACGAGGGCTTTGGCTTTACCGATCACAACCCCGTTGTGATGGAATTTGAAATGGAATAAACAACGGACTCTGGCGCGGCATGGGATTTCGCCCCATGCCGCGTCTTTTCGCGCCGGCACGCCCGAAAGAGCTATTTCCCGCGTATTTCCCAAGATGTTGTGGAGAAAACGAAAACTCTGCGCAATTTATTGTGGTTTCTCCTCTTTGTTTCGCGCGTTTTCGCACCGAAAGCCGCTAGAATAAAAGACGGGGACACCATGGTGCCGTGTGGGAGCGGCGCCGCAAGGGAAACAAAGGAGGAATACAGATGCGAAGGGGCAGGGGACTGCTGGAAAGCGGCCGGATCCTCTATCTGCCGGTGGAGCAGCTCCAGCCAAATCCGTCGCAGCCGCGGAAGATCTTTGATTCCGGCGGGCTGCAGGAGCTGGCGGCGAGCATTCGGACGTATGGTATTTTGCAGCCGCTCACGGTGCGGCGCAGAGGCGGAGTGTATGAGCTGGTGGCAGGGGAGCGCCGCCTGCGCGCGGCAAAGCTTGCAGGATTGTCGGAAGTTCCCTGCATTCTGCTGAGCGTGGATGAGGAGCAGTCCGGCATGGTGGCGCTGGTGGAGAATTTGCAGCGCCGGGATCTGGACTACATCGAGGAGGCGGAGGGGCTGGCGCGGTTGATGCGGCAGTATGGGCTGAATCAGGAGCAGGCGGCGGCCAAAGTGGGCAAAAGCCAGAGCGCGGTCGCCAACAAGCTGCGCCTGCTGCGCCACAGCCCGGCAGTGCTGGAGGCGCTGCGGGAAAACGGGCTGTCCGAGCGCCACGCACGGGCGCTGCTGCGCCTGCCGACGGAAAAAGAACGGCTGGACGTGCTGAAGGTGGTGATCCGGCAGCAGATGAACGTGGCCAAAACGGAGGAGTACATCGAATCGCTGCTGGCAAAAAAACGGCAGCAGGAGGAGCCGAAAAAGGGAATCCGCAAGCTGATCGTGCGGGATGTGCGCCTGTTCATCAACAGCGTCAACCACAATCTTGACCTGATCCGTGGCGCGGGCATCCGCGCGGAGGCCTCACAGGAGGAAACGGATTCGGAGATCGTCCTGACGATCCGCCTGCCGAAGCGCGCCGGCTGAACCGACAGAAAAAACTGAAAAAAAGTGCCGCAGGGCGTTTCCGTGGGAGGGAAACGCCCTCTTTTTTGCAATTCCACGCGGGACAGAATTCAAAAATATAAATTTTCCGTCGAAATATACAAAAACTTTTTGCGGAGAAAAAAGTTTTTTATTCAAATTATTTCAGGCGGTTTTTTCATTTTTTTGCGGAAAATAATTGCAAATCCTTGAAACCTGTGTTATATTTGACTACGCAGTGAAATCAAAAAATACAAAGCGATTGAAACGGCAGTGAAATACCGTTTCCACACAAAGAAAGGGGTTAACCAGATCAATGAAGTATGTCTACCTTTTCTCAGAGGGCAATGGCTCCATGCGGGAGCTGCTTGGCGGCAAGGGCGCCAACCTCGCTGAGATGACCAACCTCGGTATGCCTGTTCCGCAGGGCTTCACCATCTCCACCGAAGCCTGCACGCAGTACTATGAGGATGGCCGCAGCATCAATGATGAAATCAAGACGCAGGTCTACGAAGCTCTGGCTGAGATCGAAAAAATCAACGGCAAGAAGTTCGGTGACGCAAAGAATCCTCTGCTCGTTTCCGTCCGCTCCGGCGCGCGCGCTTCCATGCCCGGCATGATGGACACCATCCTGAACCTCGGCATGAACGACGAGGTCGCCGCCGGTCTCATCGCCGGCAACCCCACCCCTGCGTTTACCCGTTTCGTGTATGACTCCTATCGCCGCTTCATCCAGATGTTCTCCGACGTCGTCATGGAGCTGTCCAAGAAGACCTTCGAGGTCATCATCGACGAGGTGAAGGAAGCCAAGGGCGTCAAGAACGACATCGACCTCGAAGCCGAGGATATGAAGAAGCTGGTCGCTCTGTTCAAGGAGCACTACAAGCAGGAAAAGGGCGAGGAATTCCCGACCGATCCCGCCGTCCAGCTCATGGAGGCCATCAAGGCCGTGTTCCGCTCCTGGGACAACCCCCGCGCGAAT
>OHOZ01001052.1_pt1 | contig 13510 bp, 9 predicted proteins | sample 1569931 | NCBI WGS metagenome assembly OHOZ01 (sample SAMEA3879572, study PRJEB24766) | human gut metagenome | biome: human-associated habitat; feature: feces | place: USA | collected 1985/1987
TTCCCCGCGGGTATGTTCGTTCAGGTTATCCAGAGTGACTTGTCCGGGTTTTGGAGTAAATGGAAAGGCCGGATTTTTGACGAGCGAGAGGGTGAGCTTGTAAACGATCAGCTGCAGCAATCCCAGAAAGATCATGGATAGAATAAAGATTCCTGCTCCATCATCTGATTGCCGGATGACGAGGAGGAACGGAATATAAGCCCACAGGAGGAGATTGGCCGTACACAAACTGTATTCCTCCTTCAGGGAATCATTGAATTGATTCCATTTTTTCAGAGGGGAGCGGGAAAGCTGTTTGATTATCTTTTCAGATTTATCCTTTTGTTCGGCGTAGTAGTTGGCTTCTTTGCCGTCTCGATTTCGTTCGTCGTATTGACCGTCCTTACGGACAAGCAGAGAATAGCTGGAAAATTCTTTAATCTTTTTATCGGCCAGATCGCATTGGGCCGTGTGAAAAAGGAATTGTTGTTTTTCCTGTTCGGTTAACCAGAAGTCTCCCAGGTTATGGTGAAGGTTTTGGATGATTGTTTTATTTCCTTTTTGGATTTTCCAGGATTTGAACAGATAACAAATAGGCCGGAAAATGAGGTAAACTGCAATAGCAAAAATAATGGCGCTGATAATTCTGGCTATCCAGTCTGTTTCTTGTTTGTTTGCCATAGTTGCGGTGGTGATGGTGTTGTTTATTTGTTTTTGAGTGACGTGATCAATTTCTGGATGGCGTCATAGGAGATGAAATGCCCGATGCCCAGTTCCGTTCTGGGCCAGCCCAGATGAAGTCTGATTCCATGTTTGTTTACGGTTATTTTGCGTCCGGTTGTTCCTGTGGTCAGAGAGAATCCTCCCTTGGAAATGTTGAGCCAGAGGATTCCGGGAATAAGGGGAATACGCCGGTAAAATCTGATGAACATTGGGAAACGTAAAAGTTGATATGGAGGTTATATAGTTTTGCAATTCTTCCGCGTCAAGATTAAAGTCCCCTGTTTTGGGGGATTTGAGCTTGCCGGCATATTGGGCTCTGTTATTTTGAACGATATTCTTCTATGGGCAAATCCCGTGCCAGCTTTTCCGGAAAGCGCGGAAGTATTGGAAATGAAGGGAGCCCGGACGCTGAAAGGCAAAAGATATGTTTCCGAAATGGATAAAAAATGCCCGCCCCGGCAAATTATTGATCGGAGCGGGCAGAGGCACTGTGACTCTTAATGAATTGCTTTTCAGAAAGAATTATTAATGTCCTGTTCCTGTGGAGAATATATAGGCTGCCATTTTGTCGGTGAGTTCTCTTCTCCTGTTTTCAGCAGCTTCTTTATTCCAGGAGGAAACGCAATGCGCTAGTGCCTGTACAGTTTTGTAGACACTTTGTCTATAGCATTCCTCTTTTTTATTATGCTTGTTATTGATGGACCTATTCAGATTGGATTCCAGCAGAACCAGATTGCCGAGCCTGTTTAGCTCTTCTTTCCATTCATTTTTAATTTTTTCTGGGTCTTCTTGATCTGTAAAACATTGAATATGTTCGATATCTGTTCCTTGATTGAAAAGTTGTGCAGAGGAGATTTCCGGATTCTGGAGATATTCACACAGGAGGCAAACTAAACGCTTCCATGTATTGTAGCCAGCGATTTCTTGATCGCAGGCCTTTTCGAATAAATCTCGGTATTTTTTTGTATATTCGTTCAGAACGAAAAATATATCAGCTCCGGAAGGAGAAGAGATTCGCAATAATATATCGTACAAATCTTTAATAACCATGTTAACTTGTTTTGCCCAGAACAGACTTGGCGGTATGAGCATTTTGAATAGTGTTTCTGTGAAATTTTGTAGTTGTTGAGGAGTTATTCGTTCAAAGAAAAGAGCGATAATAGCATAATCATGAACAAACTTTCCATAGCGAGTTTTCCAGATAAAATGATTAAGTATTTTATACGTTTCATTTTCCTCAATTAAATTACATGAAATTGTATAACAGGCATTCAGTTTTCTGAGATCATCCAATGTGAGCAAATTTTTGTTCAGGGAAAATTTATACTTGTTAAATTCTTTATATGGATTTGTCTGAAGGGTCGTACCAAAGAGTCGTTCAAAGAAAATCTGATGTCCCATACGATATGCTTCACTATCAAGGCCGTTTTTTGCGATGAGTACACGCTGATAAGTCGATAAAAGATCATCCATACTAAATGAAGGCTTCTCCGGATGATCCCTTTTTCGATTGTCTATGGATTGATAAATTTCTGAGATTCTATTGAAAATATCATCATCATCTCCGCAGATATGTGTCCGGTAATCGTAAAAACGGATTTTGAACAAGTCAGAAGTTCCAAGATCAAGCCCTGTTGTGTTGATTGTATCAAAAATTTTTAACGTTTTTGAAAGATTCGCGTGTGTTTCGATGACGATGAATTGAATATTTTTCGTGATGAAATTTGATAATTTATTTAATGTATCTTTGGGAATGGAATCATATTCGTCTTTGTTTGAGAAGAATTCCTCAATAAGGCGGTAGAGTTCTTTTGCGTTTTGTGAATATTTATTGTGAGTTTTTTCACCCAATCTTTCTACATCTTTTACACTTTTTAAATCAGAAAAGAATTCATCCAGATCCTCTTGAGCGGAACCTCTGTTAACATGAGTATATAGGATAGTTTTGAATTTTTTATTGAAATCGTTTCCTGTCAAAACGTCCAGAACACATTGGAGAATAAGAAACGTGGTCAGACGTTGTTGTCCGTCGATGATGTCATAAGAACGTTTCTTGCCATCGGGATCTAAAAGAACAGGCGCCGAAAACTGGATCGTACCCATGAATACGGGTTCCTGTTTCTTAAAGGCATCGGATAGATTTTCTATCAGGGATCTTAATTCGCCATTTCCCCATGAATAGGGGCGTTGGTAAATGGGGACATGATAGCGGACTTCTCCGGAAAATAATTTGGAAAGGTCTTCTGTTTTACAATCCAGCTTAAAGCTGTTTTTGGAGCTTTCATTTTTTAATTCCATCCAGGATTCGATCACTGGTGCAGCGTTAGCGTGTCTACAAAAATGTTCTTGTGTATCATTTCCATATTTAGCCAGAAATCGATTCTTTTCGGGCAACAAAAAGAGGTTGGCTTTGCAGATAACTACATCGTTCTCATTAATATATTTCCGATCATTCGAACAAAAATGAATTTTGCTTTCTTCGTAAGAGGAAAACGAACTCAGACATTCTCCTATGGCTATTGAGGTCTCTCCTTCTGTAATGATCAGAAGATCCCCCTTTTTTACTTTACGCCAATCTCCTTTTTTCGCATTGTCTGATGCTCCTCCAAAAAAGACGCAACCGTAATTTAAGAACAAATGAAGAATGGATTCTCCGTTGTTTCCCCAGTTAGAACCAACTTTCCATACATTTTTTTCTGAACACATTGTTTTGATCTAATGGTTTTAGTTTTTTTATGATAAATTTTCTCCAATGAAAGTCAAGTCTGCGTTCTCCCGAAACAGGGGATTTTGTTGGAATTTAATTGTGTTTTACTTTTTTATTTTTGATATTATGTTGCGGATAGGTCCTTACCTCCAGCGGGGGCTTCACCGTCATGCTTATTTCTTTCCAAAGATGCATTTTCCTTTCCATTGTTTCCGGGAACAGGAGTTTGCCTCCCGCATGGCGATAGGAGGAGAGGATGGAGGCCATTCGCTCGCCGCGTTCCCGGAGGCCGGCCTCGTCCTTGAGAAGTGAATATTTTCTAAGAGTTGCATACATAACGTGCTGCCGGAGAATTAAAGAACTGAAGTCCTGCTGCAATTCCGGTTTTTCCATGGGGAAGCCCGCCTCCAACCATAGATAGGTGAGGGTGCGGAAGGGGAAGTTTTCCAGCGTATGTCTTTCCGCGGCCGCCAGGATATGGGCGATGGTCTTTTCCGGGTGGCGCGCCGGGATGGAGTGTGCGTGAAGGAGCCGGGCCAGTTCATACAAGCCGTCATCATCCTGAGGGACTTCTTCCGGTTCCCGCAGCCCATATTCCTGCGGAAGATCCGAAAAACGAGAGGAGCACAGCTTTTTTCTTTTTTGTTGTTTGATCCCGGCCAACGCTTCCGCCAGCACATCCCAGGCATTGAGGCCAGCCCGGTTGCAGGCAAGCGGATCCGCTCCCAGCCTGAGAAGCCTTTCCGCGGCATAAAAGTTTCCATAGCGGCAGGCTTCCAGAAAAGGGGTATTTCCCCTTTCGTCCATGACCTCCGGTTGAAAGAAGTTCATCAGGAATTGTTCGCTATCAAGGGAAATCAAGATCCAGGGGGAGGAGCATCTCGCCAGTTCGTGAAGCAGCGTTCTTCCATGATAGCGCGCCTGCATATCCAGGCGCAGGCCCGCTGCGGCGAGGATGCCCAGACAATCCCATCCGGCGTGCATGGCGGCGAACAAGGTGATGAGTTGCTGCTCCTCCGGGATAACGGGATAGCGGGATAACATGGCGAAGAGTCCCGAGTAAGGATGTGGAGCGTCAACCAGTTCATGAACAATGGCGGAGCGGCCCAGTTTGTCACGCTGCCAGGGATTCGCGCCCGCTTGGGTCAGGGAGGCATGGAATGTGGCCGGTTCCCCGCAACAGCACATTAACGGAGTTTGCCCATTTTTGTCCGGAAGGTTAACGTCGGCCCCATGTCTGATAAGTTCCCGGGCTATGACTAAATTCCCGGATTGACAGGCTTCCATCAGCGGAGAAGCTCCCGTATCGGGATGTTGAACGTCCAGGTTGGTATCCGGGTGTTTGCTCATCAGCATTCCCATGAATTCCCGGGCCAGTCTGCCCGGGCAGTCGCCCTCAGCCAGGATGTGCAGGAATGAGGCCCTGTACATGGATAACGCGTCGCCCTTATCAAAAGGGGCGCCGGGGATATCCCCCCTGACGCCGGCCCGGAGCATGTAACGGACGGCTCCCCATTTTTTGGACATGGCGGCGAAGGCTAGGAGAGTCAGGCCATGATGGTATCTGCCGTGCAAGTTGGCTCCGCACCGTTCCAGGGCGGATAAATACCGAATGGATGAGTTTTCCCTGCTGTGGTCAAAGATAAAGAACTCTACGGCAATTTCTCCATAGTCCATGAATTGATGTTCCCCGCCTTTTCCTGTCGTGAGAAAGATGTTCCGGGAGGATAGTTCTTCCCCGGAGGCGGTGAAAAGTTCACGAAAGATTTTTTTACGAAGCGGACTGACTTTTTTGCAGGGGAAAAACAGCTTGTGCCAATCGACAATATAGCGCCGGTTACGTTTGATTCCCGTTTTTTCCGGTTTATCCAGCGTGCAGACTTGATCAAAATGTTCTTCTATCCCCGGTTCCGGCGTTTCCCGGAAGGGGAGAAGAACAAGGCGTTTGTTTGCATCAATGGCAATCGTTCCCGGGTGGTTTTCCGCGTCCAGTTCCGCGGATAAAGCCTTGGCCGAGGCAATGATGGAATTTTTCAGATGCTCGGAAAGGGACTCCCAGGCTTGTTCCTCCGGGAGGCGTTTCCTCCTCCCGGAGTTTTTCCGAAGGGGGTGCTGCGAGTTATTGTTTTTCATCAATCGGCGTGTTTTGAGCGGCATGTTGAATTATTCCCCTAATTTGGGGGATTCTATGAAAATCAGCTAGAATGTTATCATGCAAAGAGATCGCAACAGCGTTCAGGAAGAATCTCTGAGAGCGTTTTTGAGAAAAAAGCGCCTTGAGAAGGGATATTCCCAGCTCCAGCTGTCTCTGATGCTGGACAATACCAGGACGTTTGTTTCCAAATATGAGGCCGGGGAACGCTATCTTACTTTTACGGAGGTGGTGTTGATTTGCCATTTGCTGGATGCTGATCCCTGTGAAATCGCTCGCAGGCTCCATCCTTTGCTGGACAGGAACGGAGGGTGGAAAGGAACGAGGCGATGAGAGCCGTTTTATTGGGCAGGGAAAGCGCATCGTTTTCTTTTTAGCAAAAAGTGTGCCAGCCCAAAGAAGGCTGCCGTTATATTCCGGGAAGGGGGGCTGGCTTAAAAGGGAAGGATTATTTTTGACCAGACGGTGGTTTTATATTGACCGGCGTGTCCCGTTTTTGTTCCTTTATTGGTGCGGAAACGGAACCGTTTTCATATGGCACGTTATTTGCTGAAGATCTGAAAATGGGAATAAAGATGAAGATAGCCGCTTTTGATATGGAAACGTGCTGTTGTGCCGCGGCGTTCTCTATCCTCTGGAATTGCCGTTTTTTACGGGGAGAGGGACAGGAAAAGGGCTTTATCTTTCCGGGGTGTCCGTATGAAGTTGTTTGCAGGAAGCTCCGGGTGTCTGAGAAAGCGGCCGGCATGCACCGGGATGCGGATTCAGACAGGAACGGTTTTAGGAAGAAGATGTCATGAGCAGGGAACAATCATTGATTATTGTTGGATACGGATATGCGGATTGCCTGCTTGGAGGCGCGATTGTGGCGCTGAAAGAGAAGGAGGAAGGAAGGGGGACGGAGTTGAGGTTTTCTTCCATGAACGGGCTGGCGGGAGTGTTGGCGGGAGTTCTGCTTCAGGAGAAGCGGCCCGGAGTCATTTATCTGGTAGGAATTGGCCTGGGCAGGAACAGCCGATTGCTGGCGGAAAAAATCGAGTCGCTGGGAAGGTCGGGAGTGCGTGTGGTATGGTTGAGCAACCAGGAAATGGGGGAACAGGAAAAGGCCTGTTTGTCCGGATTGCTGGAAGAAAGAATAGGCGACTGCGACCTTTACTTTACGGAGATGGTGTATCGCTTGTGCGCCCCTTGGGGAAAACAGGGGGAGTTGGCGAAATACCTGGCGAAAGTCGGGCGTCAGGAAGATCCGGATTATGGCCGGATGTTGGAATTGGCCCAAACAGCCGGATTTGTCAACCGGGTAATGCGGTCGGGCGATGATCATGGCAGGAAAGTTCTGGCCCTGTATTTAAACGATTTGCTGAGCCGGAGAACGGGAGGCGAGTCTGCCGCCATGCGCCGTTATATGGATTTGTTCCGGTTGTATGGGCACCGGGAGATCAAGGGAAGGAGCAGAGCTGTTCAACGATTAAAAGAGATGATTATCAAGGCCGCTCCCGTGGATGACGTACGCGTCATGATTCTTGGCGAATCCGGGACGGGCAAGGAGAGTGTGGCTGTGCACCTGCATCTCAATTCGCCCCGTTGGAATCAGACTTTCCTTTCTTTTAATTGCGCCTCGTCCAATCCCGGGTTGCTGGAGGCAACTTTTCTGGGGTATCGCAAGGGTGCTTTTACGGGAGCTTCCGGAGATAAGAAGGGGGTTTTTGAGCTGGCCTGCAGCGGTACCCTGTTTCTTGATGAAATCGGGGATTTGCCTTTGGAGTCTCAAGGTGTTCTGCTGCGCATTCTTGAAGAGAAGCGCCTGCTGCCTCTGGGCGGAACCAGCGAGGTAGAGGTAAATGTGCGCTTGATTACTGCCACCAATAAAAATCTCTGGAAAATGGCGAAGGAAGGGACATTCCGTGAAGATTTGCTGTTTCGCCTTCAGGAATTTACGGTTACGACCGTTCCTCTCAGGGAGATGATGGAGGATGTTGCGGAAATAGCGGATGCTTTGTGGAGAGGGAGAAAGGGCGTCCCTTTGCCTGATGGCGCGGATGAAGTGTTAATGACTTATTCCTGGCCGGGAAACGTGAGGGAGTTGTCCAATTTTTTGAAATATGCCGACGTCATGGGGCATGGAAACTGGCGGGATGTGCTGAGCCGGTATTTGGAGAATCGCGGAACAGAAGAAAAAACGGGGGGTGAGGATATTCCCGGAGTGATGCCTGTCCGGCTGGATGAGGTGGCGGCCTGGCATTGCGAGAGAGTTTATCAGCAATGCGGCAGCATCAGCCGCGCCGCTGAACTGCTGGGGATTCAGAGGGCGACGCTTCGCAGGCATTTGCTGAAGAGGGGCAGTAAGGCGGAGTAGCTGGGGAAGGAACTAATCCTGTTTCAAGAAATAGGTGTTTGCAGGATATTCTCATCCTGTCTTGACCGGATTCCAACCTTGCTTTGAAGCCGCAATCGGATTACTCTTTCACCGTTATTTATGAGTAGTTCCGGACCTGCCTCAACCCCGATGATGGATCAGTACCTTCGCATGAAGAAGGGCTTGCCGGAAGACGTGCTGCTGTTTTTCCGGCTGGGGGATTTTTACGAAATGTTTTTTGAGGACGCCAAGGAGGCCTCCGCCATTTTGGGCCTGACGCTGACCAAGCGCCACGGCATTCCGATGTGCGGGGTGCCCCACCACAGCGCGGAAGGGTATATCGGACGGCTGGTGAAGGGAGGTAAGCGGGTGGCTATTGCGGAGCAGACCACCATTCCGCAGCCTGGCAAACTGGTGGAGCGGGAACTGACCCGCGTGATTTCCGCCGGAACCCTGGCGGACATGAATTTGCTGGATTCCTCCCGCCATAATTACATTGTGGCGTTGTACAGGGACAAGAAGCGCTTCGGCCTGGCATGCGTGGACCATACCACGGGGGAATTTTCCGTGGCCCAGTTCGAACACATGGATTTGCTTCTGGACGAGCTGTCCCGCATCAATCCCTCCGAACTCCTGGTCAGCGACGAGCAGACGGACTGCTTCCCCGGAACCCACCCCACGCTTTATTACGACGGATATACTTTTCTGCCTTCCACGGCCATTCCCAATTTGCTGAGCCATTTCCGGGTGCATTCCCTGGACGGCTTCGGCTGCGGGGAGATGACCGCCGCCCTGGGGGCGTCCGGCGCGGTGCTCCATTATCTGGGCTACCAGCTCCGCCGCCCCACGGACCACTTGCGCCGCATTTCCGTGCGCGCCACGGAGAACGCCGTGCTGATTGACCAGGCCAGCCAGAGGAATCTGGACCTGGTGGATTCCCGCGGCGGCGTGAAGCTTTCCCTGCTGGGGACCCTGGACAGGACGAGCACACCCATGGGCGCACGCAAACTCCGGGACTGGCTGCTCCACCCCCTGTGCGATCTGGAAAAGCTCCTGGCGAGGCAGGAGGTGATCGCCGTTCTGCTGCAGGAGCCCTACCTGATGAGCAAGCTGAGGGAGAGCCTGAAGAATGTGCGGGACATGGAGCGGCTGACGGGGCGCATTTCCCAGGGTGCCGGGAATGCCCGCGACCTTCAGGCGCTGGCTTCCTCCCTGTCGCGCATCCCCGCGCTCAGGGATGATTTGGAATCCCTGCCCGGCGGCGGGGAGATGCTGGAGAGCATCCGTTCCCGCATGGGCTGTTTTGATGAGCTGGTGGATTTGCTCCAGCGCGCCCTGGTGGAGGAACCGCCCGTGACCATCAAGGAGGGCGGCATCATCAGGGAAGGGTATCACGCCGGTCTGGATGAATTGCGGCTGGCTTCCCGCGACGGGAAGGAGTGGCTGGCACGGCTGCAGGAGAAGGAGCGCAAGCGCACGGGAATTGATTCCCTGAAAATTCGCTTTAATAACGTCTTCGGTTATTACATTGAAGTAACGAAGAGCCATTACGATAAAGTGCCCCCGGATTACCAGCGCAAGCAGACGCTGGTGAACGCGGAGCGCTTTATTACCCCGGAGCTCAAGCAGATGGAGAATACCATCCTGGGGGCGGACGAGCGTTCCCGCCAGGTGGAGTATGAGCAGTTCCTCCTGTTGCGTGAAGAAGTGGGCCGCCACATTGACGATATCCAGATGACGGCGGACGCCATGGCGGATCTGGATGTGCTGCTGGGGCTGGCTGAGGGCGCGCAGCAGTACCGGTACTGCCGCCCCGTTCTGGACAATTCCATGACCCTGCGCATTGTCAATGGCCGTCATCCCGTTATTGAGCAGAATGTTTCCGGCGATGTGTTCGTTCCCAATGACGCCTTTCTGGAACCGGAGGAAAACCGCCTTATTCTGCTGACCGGGCCCAATATGGCGGGCAAGAGCACCTATATCCGCCAGGTGGCCCTGATTACGCTGATGGCCCAGATTGGAGCGTATGTGCCGGCGGAAGCCGCCCACATCGGTTTGGTGGACCGCATTTTCTGCCGCGTGGGAGCCAGCGACGACCTGGCGCGCGGCCAGTCCACCTTTATGGTGGAGATGAGCGAAACTTCCCTGATTCTGAATAACGCTACGGAGCGCTCCTTGATTATTCTGGATGAAATCGGGCGGGGCACGGCCACCTTTGACGGTCTTTCCATCGCCTGGGCCGTGGCGGAATACCTGCATGACGAGCTGAAGTCCCGCACCCTGTTCGCTACGCATTATCATGAGCTGACGGATTTGGCCAATTCCAGGCAGGGCGTGCAGAATTACAATGTGGCCGTGCGGGAGTGGAAGGAGGAAATCGTGTTTCTGCGCAAGATTGTGCCGGGAGCGGCGGACAAGTCCTACGGCATTCAGGTGGCCCGACTGGCCGGCATGCCTGCCGTCATTGTGGACCGCGCCAAGGCCATCCTGTCCCATCTGGAGATGAATTCCACGCGCCCCAGGAAAAAGGGGCGCTCCCGGCTGGCGGAACCGAGAGCCAAGAATACGGACATGGACGACGATATGCCTGTCGGGGAATACGCTCAGCTGGAGTTGTTCTGATATGCCTCCGCTTTCGGATACAATCGGCGGCCTGCGTTTCGCCGCCATTGATTTTGAATCCGCCGGCGCGGCCCGGGGGGAGACGGACCAGCCTGTCCAGATAGGCATAGCCGCATGTTCCCGCCTGGAGGACGAACCTGAGTTGTGGACTTCCTATATTGCGGTGGAGAAGCCGGTTTTATGGTCCGCCTCCCAGGTGCACGGCATTACTACGGAGATGCTGGCGGATGCCCCGTCTTTTCCTTCCCTGTGGCCGGAGATACGTTCCCGGCTGGGGCAGGCCGTGGTGGTGGAGCTGGGGCAGGAGCTGGCGCGCAAACGCTGGCTTTGGGCAGGATGTGTGTCCCCGGTCTGGAGGATTATTCCCTGTCTTCTTTGTGCGGCGCCCTGGGGTTGACCTGTTCCGTGGAGGCGTTGCTTCCTGCGCGCCGCTGGCATGACGCTTTGTATGATGCGCTGGCAAGCCTGCTGATTGTCCGTTTTCTGGTAAAGGAATTGAATTTGTCCGGCCAGCCTCTGGAGGTATTGGGCAAGGCGGTGAGAACATGATTTTCCCGGCAGGGGAAAGAATGCTTTTCCGGGCCGCGTATTCGGAAAAAGATGAATGCTTCTGTTTTCTCTGCCGTTTTTTTATTGCTCTCCTTTGCTTCTTCTGCCGTGTATGCGTCTCCTGCTGATGAGGCTCCGGATCCGCCCGATGTTCCCAAACTGAATACCCAGCCGTGGGTTCCGGCCCGTTACAGGGCGGTTCGGGAAAATTTGCTGGGGAAGGAATGCGGCATTCTGTTCGTGGGGGATTCCATTACGGAATGCTGGGAACGGGAAGGTGCCGCGCTGTGGAAGAGGCTGTTTCTGCCGATGAAGGCGGTCAACTTCGGAGTGAGCGGGGACAGGACGGACAGCATGCTGTGGCGTATGGAGGATACGAAACTGGCGGTCAAGACTTCCCCCCGCTATTGCGTTTTACTGGCCGGGACGAATAATATCGGCCGCTGGAAGGGGAGGCAAGCCGCAGCGCAGACGGTGAAGGGCATCCGGGAGATAGCCGTACGCCTGTTGAAGAAGTTTCCGGAGACCCGTTTGATCCTGATGGAGGTGACTCCCTACGGCACCGATCCCGGCAGCCCGTTGCGCAGGAGGCAGGAGGAGATTAACCGTTTGCTGCGCAGGCTGGAGCTTCCGAGGACCACCATTTTATCCATTAACGGCAGTCTGCTGAAGCCGGACGGGACGTTCAGGGAGGGCATGTTCAGGGATCATGTCCATTTAACGGAGAAGGGTTATCAGGCATGGGCGGACGCGTTGCTGCCGCTGTTGAACGGGGAAGGGTAAGTTCTCTCCGTTTCCTGCTGCCCGGCATGGCCTGGGGGGAGGGCGGCGGATTGCCGCCCGCATGACAAGACGTCCTAGCGTTCCATTTCCTTTTCCAGGAATTCCAGCAGGTAGGCCGGGGACAGGAGTTCCCTGGTGACGACGGGTTTTCTGCCGGGAAGATACAGGGCATTGACGGGAACGGCCGTGCGCCCCAGGTTTTTAAGTTCCCGGTCAATGGCGGGGTTCGTGCGGGTCTTGTCCGCCTTCATCATGACGATGCCATATTTTTTGAAAGCGGCCAGCACTTCATCCGTATAGGAGGCCTTGTTGACCTGGCAGGTGGAGCACCAGCGGGCCGTAAAGTCCACATAAACGGGTTTCCCTCCGTCCAGGGCGGCCTGCATGGCTTCCGGGCTCCAGGGTATCCAGATGTTCCCTTCCTCCTGGAGGGAGGGCGCTGCGGCAGCGGAGGACTCCGCCGCCCCGGGAGCGGAACCGCGGCCGAACCAGGCTGCTCCTTCCGGCGGAAGCATGTAGTACAAGCCGGCCAGCAGGAAGATTACGGAGAAGATGCCTCCCGTGATGCGGGACTTTCTGCTGCGGTACATGGGGCACCATCTGCCGTATACCCAAAAGGCCATGGAAAACAGCACCAGCCCGAAGAAGAGGAACAGGATGTCCTGAGGATGGTTTTCAGCATCAAAGAAGGCCATGTAAATCCAGAGGAAGTAGGCGGCGGTGCCGAACATCAGGAAGGACATGGCCTGCTTGAAGGATTCCATCCATGCGCCGGGTTTGGGCAGGTATCTGGTCAGGACGGGAAAGGCGCCCAGAATGATGTAGGGAAGGGACATTCCAAGCCCCATCATGGTCAGGCAGAGTACGATGCCCAGAGGCGGCTGGAGCATGGCCGCGCCGATAGCCTGGCCCAGGAACGGAGCGCTGCATGGGGTGGAGATGACCGTAGCCAGGGCACCGGACCAAAAGGAGCCGGCATAACCTTTCCGGTGCTGGAGGTCGTTGCCCATGGTCGTGGCTTTGACGCCTATTTCAAAGACGCCGAACATGCTCAGCCCCATGGCGAGCATCAGGCCCAGCAGACAGAAATTCACCCAGGGGTTTTCAAACCAGAACGCCCAGTTGACAACGCCCTCCGCGCCGCGGCCCAGCCAGAAGTCTCCGCTGAACACGCCGGGGCCGGCTGGGGCGCTCCAGTCAAACATGTTCGCTTTCAGCGCAATCAGAATGGCAGTAATGATCCAGAAAGAAATCAGGATGCCCAGTACGAAGGTAAGGGAGTGGGCCAGGACTTTTTTCCGTTCCCCCCCTCCCAACTGGACGAATCCCATAATCTTGAGGCCGATTACCGGGAAGACACACGGCATGACATTGAGGATGATGCCGCCGATGAACATGAAGAACATGATTTCCCCCAGGCCCATCAGCGGAGGAGCGGGGATGGAAGCGGAAGATTCCGGGGCGGATTCCGTTCCGGCGGCTGTTGCCTGAGATTCCCCGGAGAAGGGGCGGTCGTCCGCGGTGATGATGATGCCTTCCCTGCCGGCGCGCAGGATGCCGGAAAGGCTGGTCAGCGGTTTCCCCTTGTCCGCGTCCGGCAGGTTGTTGGGGTAAAGGCCGTCCGTGGTGTCATTGAATT
>OHOZ01001077.1_pt1 | contig 13250 bp, 8 predicted proteins | sample 1569931 | NCBI WGS metagenome assembly OHOZ01 (sample SAMEA3879572, study PRJEB24766) | human gut metagenome | biome: human-associated habitat; feature: feces | place: USA | collected 1985/1987
CCGCAGCCCGACCTATATCTCCAGCGCCGGGTGGGACTGGATGCCCTATGCCCCGGGGTTGCTGAGCGGCATCACCGACGATGTCTACCTGTCTCTCTCGGGCGACGTACGCCTCGTCGAACCGTGGGTGCGCACGAAGGTTCCCGACCGCGAACATGCGAAGGTCGAACTCCTTACCGACGTGGAGAACCGCTCTGACAAGGCCTGCGAGGGCGTGCTGCGGGGCGAGATCCGTCCCGGAGGCATCGCCTTCTCGCACCCCGTCCGCCTCGAAGCGGGCGAGCGGCGGACGATCCGGCTCACGGAGCGCGAGGTTCCCGGCCTGGCCGTAGAGCATCCGCAGCTCTGGTGGCCCAACGGCATGGGCGACCCCGCGTTGTACACCTGCCGCCTGGTGTTCGAAACCGACGGGCGGCAATCGGACGCACGGACAGTAACGTTCGGCATCCGCGAATACGGCTACGAGTGGCACGACGGCATCTTCCGCCTGAAGATCAACGGCGAACCGGTCTATGTCAAGGGCGGCAACTGGGGCATGAGCGAATGGCTGCTCCGCTGCCGCGGCGAGGAGTACGACACCCGCGTCGCACTCCACCGGCACATGCATTTCAACATGATCCGCAACTGGATCGGCTCGACGACCGACGAAGAGTTCTACGATGCCTGCGACCGCCACGGCATCATGATATGGGACGACTTCTGGCTCAACTCGCACCCCAACCTGCCGCACGACCTGGGGGCCTTCCAGCAGAACGCCGTGGAGAAGATCAAGCGGCTGCGCAACCATCCTTCGATCGCCGTCTGGTGCGGCGACAACGAAGGCGTACCGCAGGCCCCGCTCGACGACTGGCTGCGCGGCGACGTCGCCCACTACGACGGCGGCGACCGCCTCTACCAGTCCATATCCAATGCGCAGGGACTTTCGGGAAGCGGGCCGTGGGCCAATTTCCACCCCGGCTGGTACTTCGCTGCCTACCCGATGCCCTACGGTTACAAAGGCCGCCCGGCATGGGGTTTCCGCACCGAAATCGGCACGGCGGTATTCACGACGTTCGAGAGTTTTCGCAAATTCATGCCCGAGGAGTCGTGGTGGCCCCGCAACGACATGTGGGACAAACATTTCTTCGGCAAGTCGGCGGCCAACGCCGCCCCGGACAAATATTTCGAGACCGTGGCCGAAAACTACGGCGAGGCAGACGGGATCGAGGATTTCTGCCGCAAGGCGCAGCTGCTCAACCTAGAGGTCAACAAAGCCATGTACGAGGGCTGGCAGCATCACATGTGGGACGACGCCACGGGCATCATGACCTGGATGAGCCAGCCGGCCTACCCGTCGCTCGTATGGCAGACCTACGACTATTACCTCGACCCGACGGGTGCCTACTGGGGCATACGCAAGGCGTGCGAACCGGTGCATATCCAGTGGAGCCATGCCGACAATTCGGTCAAGGCAGTCAATACGACGCGCGAACCGCTCGAAGCGACGGCCACGGCACGGGTCTACGACCTCGACGGGCGGCTCCTGCCGCAATTCACGCAGCAGCTCAGGGTCTCGCTCGCGGCCAATACGGCCCGCAGCCTGTTCGACCTGAATTTCTCGGAGGGCAACCTGGCCCGCAACCGGCCCGTGAAAGCATCCTCCTCATCGCCCGACGGCGCAGGTGCCGGGGCTCTCACCGACGGCAACGATTCGAGCCGCTGGGCGAGCGAGTACAGCGACGACCAGTGGATCGAGGTCGACCTGGGCGAGCGCCGCGCCTTCACCGAAGTCGTGCTCCGCTGGGAGGACGCCCACGCCGCAGCCTACAAACTGCAACTCTCGGACGACGGCCGCACGTGGCGCGACGTCTATGAAACGCAGGACGCGCAGGGCGGCGAACAGACGATCCCGCTGCCGTTGCAGCAGGCCCGCTACGTCAGAATGCTCGGACTCCGGCGTGCCACGCAATGGGGCTACTCGCTCTATGAAATGGAAGTCTACCGCCGCGACGCGAAAGCGCCGAAACTCTCGCCCGTGCATTTCATCCGGCTGGAGCTCACCGACCGCGACGGGCGCCTGCTCTCGGACAACTTCTACTGGCATGCGACCCGCCGCGGCGACTACACGGCGCTCAACACGCTCGCCCCTGCCAAGCTGCAGGTACGTTCGCAGCTGTCCGCCGCAGGCGGCCGCAAGGTCATCCGCACGACAGTCAGGAACGTCGGACGTTCGGTGGCCTTCGCCGTGCACGTGCAGCCCTACCGCCGATCCGACGGCGAACGCATCCTGCCCTACGTGGCCGACGACAACTACTTCACGCTCCTGCAGGGCGAAAGCCGGCAGATCGACTTTGAATTCGATGCCGGCCTGCTTCCCGACGACCGCTACACGGTTCGGGCCGAGGCTTACAACCGCTGAAAACGACAGCACAAAATTTCGAACCCATGAAAAGAACCCTGCTATACCTGCTCCTGCTGCCCGCGCTCCTTTCCGGCACCTGCCTCTTGGCGGCCGGTCCGGCCGGCAATGCCGGGCACGGCGCAAAGCCCTGCCTGCGGCGGCTGACCTGCGAAGGGCTGACCGATCCGCTCGCCATCGACACGGCGACACCCCGCTTCGGGTGGCAGCTCCGCTCCGGGCGCCGGGGCGATGCCCAGCGCAGCTACCGGATCGAGGTTGCCTCGGACAGCCTGCGGCTGCTGGCCGGAGACGCCGACTTGTGGGACTCGGGCTGGGTACGGTCGAAGCGTTCGGTGGGAGTCGCCTACGAGGGGCTTCCGCTGACGGCCCGGACGCAATGCTGGTGGCGCGTCACTGCGCGCACCGAAAAGGGCAACCGGAAAGCCGTCTCCCCCGTCGCCCGCTTCGGCATCGGCCTGACCGACCCGGCATCCGTCTCGGGTGAATTCATCGGCTGCCCGGAATCGGGCGCCAAGGCCGTGCTCCTGCGCCGGGCATTCACCCTCCCGGCATGCGGAGACGAAGCGTTGCTGCACGTCAATTCGCTGGGATACCACGAAATATGGGTCAACGGCCGCAAAGTCGGCGACGCCTGCCTCGCCCCCGCCCTCTCGCAGCTCGACAAACGCTCGCTGTGGGTGACCTACGATGTCCGTCCCTACCTGCTCGAAGGCGACAACGAGCTGGTGATCTGGCTCGGGCAGGGTTGGTACAAGCGCGGCACGTTCGGACGCTGGCAGCCCGACGAACCCTACACCGAACCGCTTGTGCGGGCACAACTGGACATAGGCACCGCAAACACCTGGCAGACCGCCTGCCGCACGGACACCGCATGGCGTGCCGCGCTGAGCGGCTACCGCGACACGGGGTCGTGGAACGCCCTCGACTTCGGAGGCGAAGAGATCGACGCCCGGCGCAACCCGCGCTCGATGTCCCCCTCCGACCTGGACGCGCTGGCATGGCAGCCGGTAATCACGGCCCGGAAGCCCGGGCACCGGGCGACGCCGCAAATGGTCGAGCCCGACCGCATCCAGGAGCGGCTGACCGCCCGCGTGCTGGACGAGGCGGCACCCGGCGTATGGCGGATCGACTTCGGCAAGGTCGTCACCGGCTGGCTGGAGGCTCATTTCTCGGGGCTTCCGAACGGGGCGCGCGTCGAGATCGAATACAGCGACGAGACGGACGGCGACGGCAACCTCATCGACCAGCGGCAGCGCGACACCTACATCGCCCGCGGCGACGGCCGGGAGCGGTTCTGCAACAAGTTCAACCACCACGCTTTCCGTTACGCCGAGGTGCGCGGACTGGCGCAGAGGCCCCGCCGGGAGGATTTCCGGGCGCTCGCCATCCACACCGACTACCGGCCCGAAGCGACGTTCACTTCGTCGGATAGCGACCTGAACGCCATCCACGACATGATCGCGCACACGCTGCGCTGCCTGGCCTACAACGGGTACATGGTCGACTGCCCCCACCTCGAACGCGCCGGATACGGCGGCGACGGTAACTCTTCCACCGAGATCCTGCAAACCCTCTGCGGTGCGGCCCCGCTCTACCGCAACTGGGTGCAGGCATGGGACGACGCCATGCGCCCCGGGGGCAGTCTGCCCCACGTAGCCCCCAACGCCGGTGCGGGAGGCGGCGGCCCCTACTGGTGCGGGTTCATCGTCATGGCCCCCTGGCAAACGTGGCTCAACTACGGCGACCGGACGCTGGTCGACCGCCACTACCCCGCCATGCGGGAATGGATGGGCTATGTCGAACGGTACATGAAAGACGGCTTGCTGACCCGCTGGCCCGACACACCTTACCGGGACTGGTTCCTCGGCGACTGGCTCGCCCCGCACGGGGTCGACACAGGCAGCGAGGCTTCGGTGTCGCTGGTAAACAACTGCTTTGTGAGCGACTGCTACGCCAGGATGGCACAGATGGCCCGGCTCACGGGGCACGACGACGAGGCGGCCGCATTCGAAGCGCGGCGCGAGGCGCTCAACCGCACGATCCACGCCCGGTTCTACGACCCGGCGACGCAAACCTACGCCACCGGCTCGCAGCTCGACATGACCTACCCGATGCTGGTGGGCGCCACGCCCGATTCGCTCCGCGCCGGCGTGGAACAACGGCTTTTCCGATTGACGCACGACGTGATGAAGGATCATATCGGCGGCGGACTGGTCGGCGTACCGGTCATCACTCGCTGGGCGGTCAGATCGCACAACCCCGAATTCATCTACCGGATGCTCAAGCAGCGCGGCTACCCGGGCTACCTGCATATGATCGACCACGGTGCGACGGCCACCTGGGAGTATTGGAGCGGCGAGCGCAGTCGCGTACACAACTGCTACAACGGCATCGGCACGTGGTTCTACCAGGCCCTCGGCGGCCTGCGCACGGACAGCAGCCACCCCGGCTACGAGCATGTATTCATCGACCCCCAGATTCCCGAAGGGGTTGAGTGGTGCCGGATCGGCAAGGAAACCCCCTATGGCCGGATCGACCTGGGCTGGGAGATCGCGGACGGCGAACTCCGGATCGACGTCACCCTGCCCGCCGGCGCCTGCCGGGGGCGGCTCGACGGCCGCAGGCTGGCCCCGCAATCGCCCGGGACGAAGATCGCAAGCGGCCGCCACCGGCTGGTCTTCGGCCTCGCCCCGCAAAACGAAAGGCAATGACCGAAAAAGCCACGCACGGACGAAAACCAGCCGACGATACGAAAAACCGCCACCGTCCCATAAACGAATCCTAAAAACCGCTTTTGCCTATGACGCAATGAACAGACACCGGAATTTCCCCGTTGCACACCGGATCGGCCCGCCGACCCGAAACATCCGATTCAACCGAACACCTAATAAACCCATCATTTTATGAAAAAATACGCAATCATCCTTACCGCCGCGCTCTTCGTGTGCGCATTCTCCGGATGCGACGAAGAGACAACCCTCCCCTACATCCCGGTCGAAAAGCCGGACAACAACACGCCGCCCGAAGGAGACGACCCCGACACCTACACCGTCACCTACCGGCTCGACAAGGTGCTGCTGTGCGCGCCCGAGAATCCGAACGGCACCGACATCTACGGCAAACTGGACTATTTCCCTTCGCTGCGCATGACGCTCAACGTGTCGCCGCTTGCAACCACCGTCACGTTCGACAACGGCGACATCCCTTTCGTACCGTTCCCCGAAGCGCTGTCCGAAGGCCCCATCCAGTGTGTGCTGGACAGCAACGTCATCCCCAACGGGCTGCGGGTCAAAGGTTCGGACACGGTCATCGCCACCTTCGAGCAGGACGGCTTTACGACCCAGTTCCAACTGGACAGCAAACTCCTGACATACAAATACAAATTCAAGAGCCTCTAAAATTCCCCGACCATGAAAAAACTCAACAAACATAAAATACTCTCCGCGGCGTGCATCGCCGCGCTGCCGCTGCTCGTAGTCGCCTGCCTCGAATTCGACGGCATCATCCAGCCGGGCCGGGCCCTGACCGACTCGGAAATCGAAGTGACGGCCCAGCTCCGGGTCTCGCCGGGCGAAGACGGCTCGGGAAAGGTCGTATTCGCCGTATTGGCCCCCAAGGCATGGAACCTCCGCGACAATGCCACGCTCTATTTGACCACCAAGGACTACAACGCGATCCAGCACCAGCCCGAAGTCGTGAACGAACAACTCACCCTGATGCCCGCAGAGGAGAAAGACCCCAAGAACGGTCTTTCGTGGGCGGACTCCTTCATGAGCGTCATCGGCCGCGGCGGCAACGACCCCCAAACGGCAATGGAGTGGGTCGTATGGCGTTCGTCGACCACCTTCATATTCGACGACAAGATCGAAGTGGACGGACAGGAGGTCGAGACGGCCGACGTGCATGCCGACGTCAGGATCAAAATGAAGACCGGCGCCGTTCCCCTGACCTGCGAACTGGGTTACTCGTATTGCTACGACACGTTCGGCCTCAAACGCGACGAACAGCGTTTCGCCGAGGCATTCAAGCCCATCGAAACCTACAACCAGGTGTTTACCACCACGCCCTCGGTATTCCGCTACGGCGACGTCTTCGGCATCACCTTCTCGCACGGAGGCACGGCACTGAAAGACGCCGGGGAGGTATATCTCTGCGGCACGGCAATCCATGACGGCGGGCAGAAAGCCGAGGTCTCGGCCGCAGTCCCGCGCAACCGCATGGAACTGATCAGCTCCCGTTTCGAGAAATACCTCTACCCGAAGGATTTCTTCGGCCTTCCGTCCGACGCCGTGATCGAAGAACTCTACTTCTATTTCATCAATGCCGACGGCAGCATCGTCGTCAAGGACGATGAAAACGGCGGGCAGGAGTTCTTCGTCGAACAGTCCGACGAATAACCGCCCGCCCGGGATACCACCCCTCAGAGACGCGAAGCCTGTGCCGCACCTTGCGACACAGGCTTCGCCCGTTTCCAGCCCTGAAAACGGCGGCGGAATCCCCCGTCCCCACGCCTAAGGGCAGCCCTGCCGCCCCACCTGACGGCGATCTGCCGGGACAAAAAAATCCCCGGGCGGCGATGCCACCCGGGGAAAATCATGCGGCACGAGCGGCCGCCCGTCGCAAATTACTTGCGGTAAATCTTCGTATAACCGTAGATAGCCTCGTCACCGAGCTCCTCTTCGATGCGCAGCAGCTGGTTGTACTTGGCCATACGATCCGAACGCGATGCCGAACCGGTCTTGATCTGACCCGAGTTGGTTGCCACGGCGATGTCTGCGATCGTCGAATCCTCGGTCTCGCCCGAACGGTGCGACGTAACCGACGTGTAACCTGCACGGTGAGCCATCTCGATGGCGTCGAGCGTCTCGGTCAGCGTACCGATCTGGTTTACCTTGATCAGGATCGAGTTGGCGCAACCGGTCTCGATACCCTTCTTCAGGAAATCTACGTTGGTCACGAACAGGTCGTCGCCCACGAGCTGGCATTTGTCGCCGATCTCGGCGGTCAGCAGCTGCCAGCCTTCCCAGTCGTTCTCCGACATACCGTCCTCGATCGAGTCGATGGGGTATTTCGCTACGAGCGACTTGAGGTACTCGACCTGCTCCTTCGAGCTGCGCTTGGCACCCTTCTCGCCTTCGAACTTGGTGTAGTCGTACACGCCGTCGGCGTAGAACTCCGACGAAGCGCAGTCCATGCCGATCGACACATCGCCGCCTTCGCATTTGCGGCCGGGCTTGTAACCGGCCATCTTGATTGCCTCGAGGATCGACTCGATAGCGTCCTCCGTACCGTTCAGCGCGGGAGCGAAACCGCCCTCGTCACCGACCGCCGTCGAAAGGTTGCGCTTGTGGAGCACCTTCTTCAGGTTGTGGAACACCTCGGCGCCCATGCGGATAGCCTCCTTGAACGAGGGGGCACCCACGGGACGGATCATGAACTCCTGGAATGCGATCGGGGCGTCCGAGTGCGAACCGCCGTTGATGATGTTCATCATCGGGACGGGCAGCGTCTTGGCGTTCGCGCCGCCGATATAGCGGTAGAGCGGCATGCCGAAATAGTCGGCAGCGGCACGTGCAACGGCCAGCGACACGCCGAGGATGGCGTTTGCGCCGAGCTTCGACTTGGTAGGCGTACCGTCGAGCGCGATCATGGCCTTGTCGATACCCACCTGGTCGGCAACGTTCATGCCGATGATGGCCGGGGCGATCACCTCGTTGACATTCTTGACGGCGTTCAGTACGCCCTTGCCCAGGTAACGGCCCTTATCGCCGTCGCGGAGCTCGAGCGCTTCGTGCTCGCCCGTCGATGCGCCGCTCGGAACGGCTGCGCGTCCGAATGCACCCGAAACGGTGCGAACTTCGACCTCGATGGTCGGATTGCCTCGCGAGTCGAGGATTTCCCTTGCGTGAATCTCTACAATCTGCATAGTTGTAAACGTTTGAATTTATGGTTTGAAATAATGACTTCCTTTTTTGCACCGCAAAGGTACAAAATAATTGTGAATTGAGGTTTCCTAATTGTTATTTTTTTCACGAACGGCGCCTCGGGTTTCGGGGGAATCCCATAAATTATTATCTTTGTCCCCGAATGCACCCCATATATCTCTAAACAACTATCAATTAATGCGAAAAGTCCTTTCCTTTTCCTTGTTCCTGATGCTGGGACTCGTCATCTCCCAACTCCTCCCGGGGGCGCTCGGTGCAGGATACGCAAGCTTCAAAACCTGCTCCGACACCCTGCTTTACGTCTGCCTGGGGTTCATCATGATCAATGTGGGGCGCGAATTCGAGATCGACAAATCCCGCTGGCGATCCTACACGGCCGACTACTTCATCGCCATGGCCACCGCGGCGCTGCCCTGGATACTCATCGTACTCTACTATATTTTCGTCCTGCTGCCGCCCCCGCTGTGGGGCAGCGCCGCGGCCTGGAAGGAAAACCTGCTGCTGAGCCGTTTCGCAGCCCCGACCTCAGCCGGCATCCTCTTCACGATGCTCGCGGCGCTGAGCCTCAAGCAAAGCTGGATCTACAAAAAGATACAGGTGCTGGCGATTTTCGACGACCTGGACACCATCCTGCTGATGATCCCCCTGCAAATCCTGATGATCGGCCTGCGGTGGCAGATGTTCGCCATCATCGCCATCGTCGTCGTGCTGCTGGCCGCCGGCTGGCGCTGGCAGGCGCGGTGGAACGTACGGCAGGACTGGAAAACCATCCTCGGGCTGGCCGTCGTGGTCTGCGCCCTGACGCAGGCGGTCTACATCGCCACGGCGAAGCTCTACGGCCCCGAAAACAGCATCCATATCGAAGTGCTGCTCCCGGCTTTCGTCGTGGGTATGCTCATGAAACACAAGCACATCGACACACCGACGGAGCAACGCGTCTCCACCGGCATATCGTTCCTCTTCATGCTGCTGGTAGGCCTCAGCATGCCGCTCGTCACGGGCGCCCCGGCCGACACCGCGGCCGCCGCCTCGGTCACGGGATCGCAACCCATGATGCCGTGGGGCACCCTCCTCCTGCATGTCGTGACGGTATCCGTGCTTTCGAACCTGGGCAAGCTCGTGCCGCTCTTCTTCTACCGCGACCGCAAGGTCAGCGAGCGCCTGGCGCTCTCGATCGGCATGTTCACCCGCGGCGAGGTGGGCGCAGGCGTAATCTTCATCGCCCTCGGATACAGCCTCGGCGGCCCGGCGCTCATCATCTCGGTGCTCACGCTGGTACTGAACCTCATCCTCACGGGCGGCTTCGTGGTCTGGGTCAAGAAACTCGCCCTGCGCAGCTACACCCCCGAACCGGAAGCATAACACGCCCTCCGGGAAGGCTCCCGAAAATACTACGGACTAAAAACGACGACGACTTTGATCGAAATTACAGACACGGCCCTGCAGACGGCTGCCGCCGAAGGGATAGACGCGTTCCTCCGGGCCTTTACCGACAAATACCGCGAGGCACTCGGCGGCGACCCCACGGCCGAGACGATCTCCCGGCTCAACGGCGAACAGCATTCGCTGCTGGCCTATCGGATCTTCCGCGACGAAGTGACCGAAGGCGGGTTCTGCCAGCTTATCCAGAACGGTTACGGGGTCTACATCTTCGACAACCCGTTCGCCAGGGTAATGCGCCTGTGGGGCGCGGAACGGTTCTCGAAACTGGTATACGCCGCGAAAAAAATCTACGACGCCCACCGCGAAGACCTCGAAAGGGAGCGCACCGACGAGGAGTTCATGGCCATGTACGAGCAGTACGAAGCGTTCGACGAACTGGAGGAGGAGTTCGGCGAGATGGAAGAGGAGGTGACCGAAACGCTCGCCCGCTATGTAGACGGGCACCCGGAACTGTTCGCCACAATAGTCGGATAGACACCCCCGTAGGCACCGCAGCAATGCCGCGGGCGCTGCACCGCCACATCGCTACATCGCCGCTCCGCCGCAAACGGAAGGCGGCAGGGACGTTTGAGGCGCTATTGTCCGATCCTTTTGCAGACATCCACCCACTCCGCACACCGGGAATAGCGTTCCAGCTCCTCGATGGTGAGTTCGATGGCGCTGTTGCTGCTCCCGCATGCCGGAAAGACGGTTCCGAATCTCCGTAAGGATTCGTCCAGATAGACCGCTACCCCGTCGTTCACCCCGAACGGGCAGACTCCGCCCACGGCATGGCCGATATGCTCCTCCACCTCCGGCGGGGTCAGCATCCGGGCCTTGGCATGGAATTTCGCCTTGTATTTCGCGTTGTCGATCTTACAGTCACCGGCCGTCACGATCACGATATACCCCTCCCCGACGCCGAACGACAGGGATTTGGCGATCCGGCCGGGTTCGCACCCCAGTGCCTTCGCCGCCAGCTCGACCGTGGCGCTCGACACGCCGAACTCCAGCACCCTGTCCGCAGCGCCGTATTGTTCCAGATAAGCCCTGACCCGTTCTATTGCCATATGATTCTCCGATTTGCTGTTTTCGTATATCCGTCCGCCCCTGTCCTGCCCCCGTCCCGTCAGCGCATCAGCACCGACGAGTCGCCGTAGCTCAGGAAACGGAAATCGTGCGAGAGCGCGTAGTCGTAAATGCGCCGCCAGTCTTCGCCCGCGAATGCCGAGACCAGCAGTAGCAGCGTCGACTTCGGCTGGTGGAAATTGGTGATGATGTTGCGCACGATGCGGAACTCGTACCCCAGCGGCGCGATCATGATTTGCGTCGCAGCCTTGATCCGGTCGAGCCCCTTCGCATCCATATAAGCGAGCAGCTCCTCCAGCGCATCGCGCCCCGTGTAATCTGCCGGAATGTCGTACAACTCCCACTGCCCCACGGGGCCCGGGCCGTCGATCGGAACCCCCGTGTGGATACGCCACGCCAGCGCCGGGAGCGACTCGAGCGTCCGCACCGAGGTCGTCCCCACAGCCGTGACCGCGCCCAGCTTGGCGAGCAGCGCCACGACGGTCGCACGCCGCACCTCGAAATGCTCGGTGTGCATCGGATGCTTCGCGGCGTCCTCGTCCTTCACGGGCAGGAACGTCCCCGCCCCGACGTGCAGCGTCACCTCCTCGAATCCGAAGCCGCGCGCCTTCATCCCTTCAATCAGTTCGGGCGTGAAGTGCAGCCCCGCCGTCGGCGCCGCCGCGGAACCGGGGTCGCGGGAATATACCGTTTGGTAACGCTCCTTGTCCGTCAGCTCTTCGAACCCGAACCCGCGGGATTTCATGGCGTCGATCAGCTCGGGCGTGAAATGCAGGCCGGCGGTCGGCGCCGCCACCGACCCCTCGAATTTCGAATAGACCGTCTGGTAGCGCGTGTTGTCGATCTCCTCGCTCTCGCGGTTCAGGTAGGGCGGAATCGGAATCCGGCCGAGGTACTCGAGCAGCTGTCCGAAGGTCATCGCCGCCGACCATTCGAAACGCACGGTGTGTTCGCGGCCGCGGTTCTCTGCAATCCATGCCCGCAGGTGCTCCGGACGGCCTTCATGCTCGAAATTGATCTCCACGTAGCCCTCCTTCCATTTCTTGAGGTTGCCCACGATGCACGACCATTGGCAGGTTCCCGTGACGGCGAACGCCCGCTCGTAGTCGGCCGGGTCGTGGGGCTCGAGGCAGAAAACCTCGATCCGCGCCCCCGAAGGCTTGTGCATGATGATCCGCGCCCGGATCACCTTCGTGTTGTTGAATACCAGCAGCTGTCCCTCGGGCAGCACGTCGCCCATGTCGGCGAAATGCGCCTCCGAGATCTCCCCGCCCCGGTAAACGAGCAGCTTCGAAGAGCTCCGCTCCGGAAGCGGGAATTTGGCGATCCGCCCGTCGGGCAGGTCGTAGTCGAATCGGTTTATGTCGATATGTCGTTCAATCATGGGCACAAATGTACGTTTTTTTTAAATCGGACGGACACCTGCGCCCGAAAAACCGCCCTTGCAAAACGACAGGGGCCGTACGAAAATACCGCACGGCCCCTGCCGAAACTTATCCGAACGCCCGGGCTATCCGTCCTGCCGGTCACCCGGGCAACGCCCCGAAGGCCGCACAGGTACGCCCCGAATGTCCCGGACACTGCGGCGGGCACCCGTCGCGATTATTCCACCACGACCTCGTCCACGAACAGGAATCCCTTGCTGCCGGCGCCCGGGTGCCAGGCCGGGATCGCAGCGGCATTCTGCGCGACCACCTTCAGGTAACGGGCCGACGTTTCGGGAAACTGCATCCGGTAACGCCCGATGCCGTCGGCATCCCCGGCCTTCGCTTCGGGCACCGCGACCGAGGCCACCTCGGTAAAATCCGTCCCGTTATCCGAAACCCACACCGTAACCGACGAGGGCGGGAATATCCAGTCGCCCTTCTCGGCGAGCGTCTCCAGCTCCACCGACCGATAGGACTGCTCCCCGCCCATGTCGATGGTCACGTCGAGTGGCTCGTCCAGATACCCCAGCCAGGCACCGCTCGTAAAGACCGGGCGGCTGTGGTAACCGTCGACCAGCAGCGAAGCCCCTTCGAAGGTATAGCTGTCGTTGGGCTTGGTATTGAGCACCGCAGGGCGCCCTGTCGACTTGCTGAATGCGAACTCCCGCGAATAGGAAGCGTTCTCGCCGCCCTCGCGCAATGCCGTCGCCCTGAAGCGGGCGCTCTTGCCGATCTCGACCGGCCCCGTGTAACGCGGGCTGGCGGCCGTGGGTTCCGAGCCGTCGAGCGTATAGTGGATCGGGACGTCGCCCTGCGTGGTGAGGGTCATCACCACGGCGCCCTTCTGCGGGTCTACGGCATACGATCCCTTGATGCCGAAGATATGCTTGGCGAATACGTACCCCATCTGCGAATAGATCCTGTCCATGCGGAACCCGTCGCGGAAGCGCACCCAGTCCTTCACCC
>OHOZ01001078.1_pt1 | contig 13248 bp, 6 predicted proteins | sample 1569931 | NCBI WGS metagenome assembly OHOZ01 (sample SAMEA3879572, study PRJEB24766) | human gut metagenome | biome: human-associated habitat; feature: feces | place: USA | collected 1985/1987
GGCATAAATTCCCGGAGTGAGCACAGTGGCATTCCATTCTGTTTCACGTCCCAGTCCTTTCTCATTTCCTACCCAACGCACATCATCGCCCATGATAGCGGTAACTGCCTTAGGTTGAAGACGACGGATAGTCTTCAAAATAGCGTCCCAATCATATTCCTGCTTCTTTCCGTTAGGTCCTTCGCCGTTAGCTCCATCAAACCATACCTCATGCACTTCTCCGTAATTGGTAAGCAGTTCAGTCAGCTGTTCGATGAAAAACTTATTATAAGCTTCTCCTTGTCCGTAACATTCCGCATTACGATCCCAAGGAGAAAGATAGACTCCGAATTTCAATCCATACTTGTCACAAGCTTTGCGGAGTTCCTGTACCACATCCCCTTTTCCGTTTTTCCATGGAGAAGAAGCAACAGAATGCTTGGTTGTCCGGGTAGGCCACAAACAGAAACCATCATGATGCTTGGCAGTAATGATAGCCATTTTGAAGCCACCTTCCTTCAGAGCTCTTACCCATTGTTCACAATCCAATTCGGTAGGATTGAAAATGGCCGGATCTTCTTTACCATCTCCCCATTCACGGCCTGTAAAGGTATTAATACCAAAATGAAGGAAACAAGTGAATTCCATTTGTTGCCATGCCAACTGTTGCGGTGTAGGCACCAAACGGGAAGCCATATCTATCTTCTGTTCCGTAGTCGCTCCTGCCGGAAAAGCTACGTGTTTCTCATAATACTCCTGTGCCTGAGTTCCCAGAAAAGCACAAAGTAAGGCTGCGGTTAGAATCGTTTTTCTCATTTTTCTTTATTACTAGGTTATTTTAATGGACGAATCATAAACTCAAACGTATGCTTCTCCACCGGAACACGATATGGCGGCAATACCCCCGGACCACAAGTCGCAGTACCTACCCCCGACTGTTCCGCATCTAAGTGAACATTTATAATCCCTGTTCTCTCAAGTTTATTAATATGAGTAGCTTTATCTACATTAGAATCCGTAAATGGAATAACACTGAACTGAAACACTTTATCCGAACGGAAAGACAAACCTTCTCCTGCCTCATCCGCCAATTCCATCCAACGCACATCCGTACGGTTTCCTGTAGCCTGGGGCTTCACATAATAATGGAACATACGTTCTGCATCTGTATGGTAAATTCCAATACATCCAGACTGATTACGGTCTATATAAGTTTCATGTTCACCACGTCCCAAATAAGAAACCTTGTTATAGGCATACGGCATTTCAAATGCCAAGCCCACTCTAGCCAATGAAGTAACAGCAGAAGTATCCGGCAGGAAAGTTGTCTTTACTTTTAATACACCATTGCTCTGCAAAGTATATACAAAGGTAGCCATTCCCAACTTTACGCCTTTAGCATTCCATAATTCTACTTCCGCTTTACCACCTGTTTCAGATGCTTTGACAAAAGTAGCTTTTTTCCTCCAAACTTTGGCTCCTCCTGTTTTTTCCCTGCTGTCATTGTCCGTAACAGGACGATAAAGGCTGAGAACTACAGGAGATGAAAGCATCTCTTTACCTTTATATATATAAGAGCGTAAAGCACCGGTTGCAGGATCAATATCTATCTTCACCTTATCAGCCAATTTGATTTCCGGCGCACGATACCCTTTGTTGGCAGACAGTACAAACTGGTCATAGGCCACTTCGTCATGAGTTCCAATAAAGGGAGTTGCCTTATCAGGCGTCCAAGACAGATTCAAATAAGCCTCACGAATCGTAGAAGGCAACTTTACAGCACCCAAAGAGAATGTTACAGCCTCATGAGGGGCACAGTCTGCTTTTCGAGTTCCTTCTGCTATCACTTTCCCATCATCCCCCATGACCTGCCAGTGCAACGTATAGGCATTCAAATTGGTAAAGTCATACCAGTTCTTGACTTCCACTGTCAGCTTCTTAGGATCGGTCAGTGCCGATTTGATATATTGATACTCCTTCTTCACTTCAATGAGATGCGGATGCGGTTCGCGGGCTGCATTGACCAACCCGTTACAACAGAAATTGCCAAAGCTGGGCACATCCTTCGGACCATAATCCCCACCATAACTCCAATACCATTTACCATCCTTATCTATCTCGCGGAAAGATTGATCCACCCAATCCCAGATACAACCTCCCTGAACAATCGGTTCGGTTTCGAATACATGCATATATTCCTTTAATCCTCCGCCACTATTACCCATAGTATGCAGATACTCTGTCATGATGAAAGGACGATAGACTTTAGGTTCTGTCTGGCGGGCATAGGCCATGAGTTCTTCCACGCTGCGATACATACGGCAATAGATATCGGTATTATAATTCTGTTCGGCCCGTTCATATTGTACAGGACGACTTTTCTCCACTGACTTCATCCAGTCATATGTACGTTCGAAGTTAATACCGTTTCCGGCTTCATTCCCCAATGACCAGATGACGATAGCCGGATGATTCTTGGAACGCTCATACATACGTTGGGTACGATCCATGTGGGCAGGCAACCAAGTGGAATCTTTGGCCAATGAAGCAGGTCCATACCCCATGCCATGTGATTCAATATTAGCTTCATCTATCATATAAAGTCCATAACGATCACAAAGCTGATACCAATAAGGATGGGTAGGATAGTGCGAATTGCGAACCGTATTGATATTATGCTGTTTCATCAATTTGATATCTTTTTCCATCAGTTCCTTGCTTACAGTCCGTCCTAATTGGGAATGTTCATGACGGTTCGTTCCCTTTACCAAGACCGGCACACCATTGATGCAAAAACGTCCGTCCTTAATTTCCGAAGTGCGGAAACCTACTTCACATCCGGTAAGTTCCGTTACTTTACCTGTTACATCTTTCAATTCCAGGATCAGCGTATAAAGATTCGGATGCTCAGCACTCCAGACTTCCACATCCGGCAAACTTTGTTCATCCAACTTCAAGAAATGGCTCAATCCCTTCGATTTGATAGGATATTCACCTTGCAGAACCGCCTTACCGGTTTTATCTTCCAGTCGGTAAGCAAAGGTAGTCATGGAAGTAGAAGGTCCTTCAATGGTAGCTTCCAAACCGAAAATACCTTCTTTATATTGTTGTTTGTCTAGAGAAGAGGTTACTTTGTAATCGGCTATATACTGTTTAGGAGTGCTGTAAAGATACACATCACGTTCAATACCACTCAACCGCCACATATCCTGGCACTCCAAATACGAACCGGCACTCCAACGGTAAACCTCCAATGCCACCGTATTCTCACCTTTCTTCAATTTATCGGTGATATCCCATTCGGCCGGTGTCTTTGAACCTTGATTATAGCCCAACAGATGTCCGTTCACCCAAATATAGTAAAAAGAAATCACTCCTTCACAACAGATAACCACACGGCGGTCTTCCCAATCGGCAGGAATTGTAAAGGTACGTCTGTAGGAACCGACTTCATTCTCTTTATATGGAACTAAAGGCGGATTCTTTTTAAAATGGAACAGTTTGTCATCGAACTCATAGGTTTCGTTTACATAAATAGCTGTTCCATATCCTTGACGTTCCCAATTGCCGGGAACCTGAATATCCGCCCATCCTCCTGTATAAAACTCCGGTTTATAAAAATCCTTCGGACGGTTATCGGGATTCTTTACCCAATGGAATTTCCAACTACCGTTCAGACTCATGTAATAAGGAGAAGATTCATAATCTCCGTTACGGATATCAGATACGGTTTGATAAGGCCACACATAAGTATGAGGGGCCAGTTTGTTCAGTCCGACAGCATATTGGCTCTGCCATTCGGGTTGTTGTTGCGCCATTACTGGAAATATAACCAGAGCAGCCAAAAAATATAATAATGTATTTCTCATATATCTATTTATTCTATCATTACCTCATCAAAATAAATCCTTGCCTCTTGTCCGGGGCGTACATGGGTTGCAGGACACTCTCCGGCTCCTTTAGCAATAATCCGCACATAACGGCCAATTTCCTTATTCAAATCAAGTACCACATCCTCTTTGAAAGTCCCTTCACGGAAAATCTCTCCATCCGTGAACTGTTTACCGGATACTTTACGATAATCCCGATTATCATTTGAAACCCACACTTCAATATCTGCCGGTTTATGGGCTGCCATGCCATAATTCGTTATGCATCCCACTGATACAGAACGAAGCGACTCCTTCTTTTGCAAATCTATAGTAAAAGCGACAGAATCACTGCTTTCCCATGAATGCCATTCGAAATCCGACTGGCGCAAGCTGCCACGTATACCATTTACTAAAATCTTCCCAGCCTGTGTATTTCCTAAAACAGGTTTGGCGGTAGCCTTATTCCAGACCAAAGGCAATGTCAATGTTTTTCCCATCTGCCGACCTGCTCTATAAGTCGTACACTTTATAGTTTGTGTACCGGTCACCATCAACGGGTTCTTATATAGCGGAGACCGGTCTGTCGGCTCCTTACCATCCATTGTGTAACGGATTTCCACATCAGGACGTTCACATTCCAGTTTCACCTGTAGCTTTCCATTTACAGGGGTTACCGTATGTTGTATATTATACATGGAACAGGCAAACACAATCCCTTTAGCAGACAGATGCTCGTTGAATTTATCCATTGCCACCAAAAAACTTCTCCAATTTTTATGCCAAGGCTGTGTCCAAGCCACTTCGGCTAAAGCAGCCAGACGAGGGAACAGCTGATATTCCACATCTTCCGGTTTATTGCAAAACTCAGTCCACATAGAAGCCTGTACTCCCATCAGCAAGGAACGTACCTCCGGACTCCATTCTTTCTGTATCGGTTCATACCTATATACATCCTTCAATGTATTATTCCCAAAATAGGTCAAAGGTTCAAACCATTGCGGTCCCTGATAACGAATCAAATACATGATACGTGCAGGAGTCATGACAAACCTATGCCCTTGCTCCGCTGCCTTGACGGCAGCCTGACCGTAGCCTCTCCAACCATAAATAATTGCTCCGTCGGGAATCCGGGTATTGGTCAGTTCATCCCAGCCCATGGCTTCTTTCCCTTTGCTTTGTACATATTTACTCATTCTCGCCATAAAATAACCTTGCAACGCTTCTTCGTCCTCCAAGCCTTCCTGTCGCATACGCTCCTGACAAAGCGGACACTCCTTCCAATGCGTTTTCCGAGCCTCATCCCCACCCAAATGAATATACCTGGAGGGAAACAGCTCCACCACCTCGTCAATCACCCCTTGCAAGAAAGTGAACACACTATCGTTTCCTGCACAGAAGATCACATCCGCATGATTTCCTCCCAATCCTGGAAGGACACCGATAAATTTATCGACCACAGGACAAGCCAACAACGGATAAGAAGCCAACGCAGCATTACTATGAGCCGGCATTTCAATTTCAGGAATCACTTCAACCTGATGTCGGGCGGCATACGCCACTATCTCACGGATATCCTCCTGTGTGTAAAATCCTTTTTCTACAGTCGGTTCACCCTGCCGGGGATTACGACGCTCCGGAAAAGATTTTCCAGGACGATCTACACGCCGTGAACCGATTTCCGTAAGTAAAGGATATCTCTTTATTTCAATACGCCAACCATTATCATCCACCAAATGCAGATGCAGGGTATTGATTTTCAACATTCCCATACAATCGATAATACGAAGCAGATTCTCTTTCGGAATAAAAAAGCGGGCCACATCCACCATCAATCCACGATATCCGAAACGAGGTTCATCCTTGATTGTCATAGCCGGCACGCTCCAATCCGCAGTTTCCGCCACCGCTGTGCCCTCAATGGAAGCAGGCAATAACTGACGAATAGTCTGCAAGGCATAAAAAAAACCTTTTGTATCTGAAGCTTTAACTATTATCTGCCTGGGAGTTATTTCCAGATGATACGCCTCACTCTTACTCCTCCATGCCCTCCTCGCAGGCTATAAGAAGGGTCTTATCTCCATCGGCAAAATCCTCACTCTTTAATGCGTCATCGGTAAGGAAACTGATTTTCCCCTTCTTTTCTCCAACCTTCACACAAGGAGTAAATCCGGCCGCCTGGGTAAAAAGAGCAGAGAAACAGCGTGCAACCTCTGCCTGCTCCTCATTTTCTACCGTAAAGTCTGTTTTTCCGGAGAAAGTAAAATAACCTGTACCCGGAGTAATACTCTCCGGGCAGGGAACAATAGATATAGATTGGATTAGGTTGTCAGCAGGTAAGGCCATAGTCGCAAATAACGACCATAGCAAAATCAAACAGGTGTATTTCATGATATATGCTATTTTTCTTATTCTTTGTCTCTATCGGGTGAAAAGCGTACCGGATCATTATACTGCTCCTGCAATCTTGCCAATTCAGTCTTCAGCTCCGTCACAACCGGTTCATATTCTTTCTGACCATAAAGATTATGCATTTCCGTAGGGTCTGCCTGTAAATCATACAATTCCCACACATCAATATCATTATAGAAGTGAATTAATTTATAACGCTCTGTACGTACACCATAATGACGTTTCACCATATGTTCTGCCGGATATTCATAAAAATGATAATACAATGATTTGCGCCAATCAGCAGGTTTTTCTCCTTTCAACAGTGGAAGCAACGAAACACCTTGGATATCTTCGGGAACAGGAGCACCTGCCAATTCCAGAAAGGTAGGTGCATAATCTATGTTTTGCACCAGTTCTGTAATATCACCTTTCCTGTCAAAACCTTTGGGCAACCGCATTATAAGCGGAGTATGCATGGATTCTTCGTACATAAAGCGTTTGTCAAACCAACCATGTTCTCCCATATAGAAGCCTTGGTCTGAAGTATAAACCACCAAGGTATTGTCCAGCATATTCTTTTCTTTCAGATAATCCAGTACACGACCTACATTATCATCCAACGATTTCACTGTTTTCATATAGTCACGCATATAGCGCTGGAACTTCCAATCGGCCAATTCTTTACCCTGAGGATTCTTTTTATAGAAGTCATCAATAATGGGACCATAAAAATTATCCCATGCCGCACGCTGCCCCTCATCCATACGTCCGATATAATTTTCATAAAGAGCCTTCAAACGGGTTTGTTTATCGGGGCGAAGCATCTTAAGGTCATAAATCATATCCATATCCTTCACGATACTCATTTCCTGAGCCGCTGCCGCAGGACGTCCTTCATAATCATCAAAGAAATTATCGGGCAACGGAAAAGTTTTATCTTCATACAAAGACAAGTTACAAGTATCTGCCAGCCAGTTGCGATGAATAGCCTTGTGATGAATCAAAATACAAAAAGGTTTGTCTTTATCCCGTTTGTTCTCCATCCAGTCTATGGCATCATCAGTAATGATATTGGTTATATACCCATGTTTTTGAATGGTGTCATTGTCTTGCGTAATAAAATCCGGATTATAGTAATCACCTTGTCCGGGTACAATCTCCCAATAATTGAAACCTGTGGGCAGACTCTCTAAGTGCCATTTTCCGATAAGAGCGGTCTGGTATCCGGCCTGTTGCAGCAGCTTCGGAAAAGTCTGTTGCGAACCATCAAATATACAAGTGGTATTATCATAGAATTTATTAGCACAACTATGCTTGCCGGTAATCATGCAGGCACGGCTGGGACCACTTAATGAATTGGCCACAAAACTGTTAGTAAAACGCACTCCGTCATTAGCAATGCGGTCAAGGTTAGGCGTTTCCATATAACGCTTGTCATAGCAGCTCATCATCTGGGCAGTATGGTCATCGGTCATTATATACACGATGTTGTAAGGTTTCTGCTCCTCAGTTTTCTTTTGTGAAGCGCATGATGACAAAGATGCCACAGCAGTGATGCCGGTCAAAGAAAAAAGTAATCCTGATTGTAGGTTGTTCATATTCATAAATTTAAATAAGCAAAGAATTAACATCCGCAAAGATACAAGTTATGTTATTGTTTCTTGTCTGGAAATGACTATTTTATATCCGAGAATGTCCAGAAACAGGTTACAGACAAGAAAAAACGGATGCAAAGCGCAGGTGCGCCCTGCATCCGGAAAAATCCAATAAAAACCTATTGAATAAAGCGTTCTATCATGTTTTCTTAATTAGTATAACCATAATTATTATCACTATAATCAAGAGCAGAATTGGTATCTATCTCATCTTTCGGAACCGGGAGCAATAAATTTTTCTTCAGGAAGTTTTCATCATTCAAATTTCCATCATTAAAAATACGTTCTCCCCAGTTCCCGTTCCCTTTAGGATTATTGGCCACTGATTCTTGAATAATTCCATGCCCATTGTTGACCTCGAAAGCTTTTTTCAAAAGCTCTGTGCCGCGTAAACGCATTTTCTGATACATTTCCGGTTCACCGGCACCTTCGAAAATACGTTCAAAATAAATTTTCTCACGCACTTGTTCCTTAGACAAGCCACTCTTCCAGTCAGCCGGCTGAGACGCGTTTCCTGATTGACGCGCTCTCTTCAGCACCTCATTGACCAATGTTATCGCCTTGTCAGTCTGCCCCAATTCATTATATACATCCGCTGCCATCAGCAACATATCTGCATAACGATACAAAATTAAATTCTTATGACTGTTATTACCACTCTGCTCAGGATCCCATGGTTTTTTGAAATAGGGCCATGACTTTGTATTGGTAGATGGCTTTTTTGTCGCATTTTCCAACAAAGACAACAAGCCTTTCAAATACCCTTTTTCAGCGGGAGTCGCAGTAGCCGTATCGGCAATCATAGCATAAAGTTCTTCAGCTTTCGGACTAGCCGGATCAGCTAATTTCTCGTAAGGAATCCGTCCTACATACAACTTGGGTTTCTTCCATCCGGCAGGTTTTTCTTCTCCTTCAATGGTATATGTAAAATAAGGATAGGCATATACAGTATCGCGCGCCGAAGCTATAGGCTCCTCTTTAGGTTTCTCACCTTTTCCTACTCCGGCATAAGACTTCCAATAAGTCAGGAATGTGCTTTCAATACGTGGATCACCGGGATAAGTAGCCAAAAAATAATCATACAAAGCTTTTGAAGCACGTATGCGGTCCCAAGCCTGCCCATTACAAGAGCCATTAGGAGCGACCAGCCAGCTACCCCGGTTACGGGTGGTAGAACCTGCAAGTGCAAAATTCAATTGAAAAATAGATTCCGGAGAACCTTGTACGTAATCAACAAACAAATCACTGAATTTATCCGCCAGCCGGTATTTAGGCATTACCTCATCAAAACACGCTTTCGCCTTCTCCCAAGCCGTATTATCACCCTGACAGCCCAAAGTATGATAGAGTTTTCCTAGATACGCTTTCGCCGCCCACTTCGTTGCAAAACCATCATCATCTTTTTCCGGTAAATTCTCATAAGCGAACTCCCAGTCAGTACGTACCAATTCAAAGACCTCATTTTTAGGAGAACGAGGAACAGCTACTCCGTCATGAGCAGAGGGAGTGGTCTTTAAAGGTACATCTCCATAGGTAACTGCCAAATTATAATAAGCCAATGCACGCAAAAAACGAGCAGCCGCTTCCATTGGCAATTTATCAGCCGATTCTAACGGACTATCGGCAATATTGGCAATGAATGCATTTGTTTCACCAATCACTTTATACATCCCTCTCCACGCCATTGTGTTTATGGTTTCATCAATTCCTCCGTCCATAGAGACCAATAAATCTGTAGAACTGCCATTCGTTTGTGACCATCCAAAACCACAATATCCAAATGTAACTTCCTGCCATGCCTGGCCATAAGCATTATCAGCCGACATATATCCGTAACATCCCATCAAAGCCTGTCTGGCATTTTCCACAGTACTAAACTGAGTTTTTGTATTTATCGTATATTGCGGGTCTTCATCCAGCCACGATTCGCAGGATGCCAATGACAAAGCACCTGCTAATAAAAATATATATTTTAGTTTTTTCATTTTACAAAAAAAATTATCGGTTAAACTATTTAAAAGGCCACATTTAATCCAAAGACATAAGAACGTTGGCTTGGAAATGCATTCATATCAATGCCCGGGCGTAATCCATCAAAAGCAAACGAATTGATTTCCGGATCGTATCCACTGTAATTAGTGATGACAAATGCATTTTTAACCGAAGCAAATACACCTATATTCTGAAAGCCGATTTTCTTCATCCAAGATTTTGGCAATGTATAATTCAAAGTGATATCCGAACAACGCAAGTAACTTCCATCCTCAATATAACGGTCATAAACCACGTTCTTTACATTCGCCGTAGCCGACGGATAAAGATTTGAATGATTCTCTTCCGTCCAGATATTCCGGAATGCTTCTTGTGTCAAATTACCAGCTTGCCGAGAGGGCGTATAATAACGGATATTCGTATTCAATATCTGATTACCATGCACACCATTAAAAGAAGCCGAAACAGACAGGTCTTTCCAGGCAATACGAGTTTGGAAACCATAAGTAAAGTCCGGATTCGGATTGCCTAAAATGGTTTTATCCTTTTCATCCACAACACCATCCTCATTCATATCCACCGCTTTTATATTACCGGCTCCCAAGTCATTGGCCACAGAACTGGAATAATATTTGGTTGATCCGTCAGCAGCCGTATAAGCAACTTTTCCATCTACAATATCTTCCGGCTGAATAATACCTTGAGTCTTATATCCGAAGAACAATCCCGGTGCCTCACCTGCAATGAAAAGATTAGCAATACCAAAATGATCTCCTATAGAAGTTCCCTGATATCCACGCACATTCTTCAAGGTTCCAAAATCTGTCGGTGCAAAACCCAGGTCACCAATTTTTGATTTATTGAAACCAATGTTTCCGCCCAAACTCCAACTCCAACCATTCAAGTTACGGAGAATATCTCCATTCAAACTAATTTCAACACCTTTGTTTTTCAACGAACCTTGATTCAACATCACACTTGCAAAACCACTGGAAGCAGGCAATGAACGCGAAATAAGCAAATCATTGGTTTTTTTCTGATATACATCTACTGATCCTGACAGACGGCTGTTGAAAAAAGCAAAATCAAGACCCACATTCCAAGAAGATGTACGTTCCCACTTCAACCCGTCATTCTGCAAATTGCTTACCGCCATTGCCAAAATCTGATCTCCTGTCGCTTTTGCATAATCTATTATTTGTGAATAATCAGAGAAAGTAGCATAGGGATTAATGCCCTGATTGCCTGTAACACCAAAACCTAAACGTATTTTCATTTGATTCAACCAGTTAATGTGCTTCATAACTCTTCCTGCTCCATACGCCAGGCCAAAGAGAAGGAAGGGAAGTAAGACCATCGGTTACCCCTTTTGAATTTACTTGATCCGTCCGCACGTACAGATGCAGTAAGCAAATATTTATCATAAGCAGAAAGATTGATACGACCTAGATAAGACAGTAACTGATAATCCTTTTGGGTAGGTTGTTCATGAGTCTTCACAGAAGCAAGGTGTAACCCTTTTGTACGTAAGTCAAAATTAGAGAAACGAGTACCCTTCACATTCTTATTCAAGAATGTATGTCCGTCATAAGTTACACCAGCAGTCGCTCCCAGATGAATACCTTTCGCCAAGTCAATATTTAAATTCAATAAGTTCTCTATATTATAATTGGTCTTGTTCAAATTAGCCATGGCTAGCACACCTTGATCATTAGCACCGATAGTGAGCTGCATGCCATACCAACGAGCACGTTCGTTTATATTCACATTTCCTCCGGCACGAAGATTATACGAAAGGTATTTGCAAATATTCCATTTCAAATCCAGACTACCGCCAAAGCTTTTATCATCCGTTATATCATCATAGTCATCCCGCCAGCTATAAACAGTAGTTTTTGCGTCCATGTCCGTTTGTAATGTCGGGTCGTCTGCCGGAATTTCATAAGGAGCTGTATCCAATACTGTACGTGCCAATGAACCGGCAATACCACCTGTCGTATTACCCCCGGTCATCATATCATTTTGTTTGATAGATCCATTCAAAGCAAGCGCCATAGTAACGGACTTTGAAAGGTTAGCCGTAAGGTTTGCACGCAAATCACCTTGTTTAATACCTGTATTGCTCACAATACCTTTTATATCCTTAAAACCACCCGAAACATAATAAGTCATTGCATCCGATCCTCCGCTGACCGATACAGAATAGACTTGAGAGAAAGCAGATGAATAAGCTTCTTTCTGCCAGTTCTTATAACTCAAGACACGATAGTATTCAGGGTTGGTAGGATCTTTTTTATATTTATCCAAGTTTTCACCATACACATAATGCATCTCGCCATTTGCTTGCGGATAGTACTTTTCCTCGCCGGCATTAGCCTTCATATTGGCATAAGCAGCATACTGTTCCAGATTCAACATATTATGCAGGTTACGGGCATCCGCAATGGTAAAGTTTGCAGTCACGTTTACTTTAGCCTTACCTGCTTTCCCTTTTTTAGTCGTAATGATAATAACACCATTCGCACCGCGGGAACCATAAATTGCCGTAGCCGAGGCATCTTTTAATACAGTGATATCTTCAATATCCGCAGGATTCAAAGCACTTAAAGGATCCTGCGCAATCTGGAAATCACCGCCACCCATAGCCGACTCTGCAAATTCCCCGGTGGAAGATTGCGGAACATTATCAATAACATACAGAGGCTGGTTATCTCCACGCAATGAGTTAGCGCCACGAATTGTCACAGAACTGGCAGCTCCCGGAGCAGCCATAGATGAAGTTACATTCAGCCCCGCCACCTTACCTTGCAACAGATTATTAAAAGAAGCTGTTTTAGAAGCATCGTTAGCATCCGGACGCAAGCTGGCGGTAGCACCGGTCAAATCACTCTTTCTTGCCGTACCATAAGCCACTACCACCACTTCATCCAATGTCTGGGTATCATCTTTCAACTGAACATTCAATACTTTTTTTCCACCGACCGGCACTTGCTGGGTCACATAGCCAATAAAAGAAAACACTAATGTAGATTTGGAGTCAGGAACATCAATAGAATAATTGCCATCAAAATCTGTAATGGTTCCCGTGGCTGTACCTTTCACTTGTACATTCACACCGGGCATCCCCTCGTTCGTACTGTCAGTAACTTTACCTGTTACTTTTATCTGCTGGGCAAACATATCTGGAATTGCTGCCACACAGAAGACACACACTAGAAAAACGTTAAAGAGGTTCTTCTTCATAGAATTAAATTTAAATTAGTAATTTATGATAGTTAACATTATTTTAATCTGTGGCAAATGTAGAGGAAAACAGAAGTATAAGGGGTACAATAATCACTATTTTTAAGTCCAAAATT
>OHOZ01001083.1_pt1 | contig 13190 bp, 15 predicted proteins | sample 1569931 | NCBI WGS metagenome assembly OHOZ01 (sample SAMEA3879572, study PRJEB24766) | human gut metagenome | biome: human-associated habitat; feature: feces | place: USA | collected 1985/1987
CGGCAAGACTGCGGGCGCCTACGCCGCTTCGCTGCGCTATGCCAACGGCGGCAGCGAGGCCAAGACCCTGAGCCTTTATGCCAACGGTACCTTCGTGCGCAAGCTCACCTTTGCACCGACCGGAAGCTGGGACACATGGGCGGCCGTGAACGTAACGCTCCCGCTGGCAGCCGGTGCAAACAGCGTTACCGTGCGCTATGACGAGACCGGCGGAGATTCGGGCTATGTCAATCTCGACAACCTCTATGTGCCCTTTTTCCCGGAGGTCGCGACCTATGAAGCCGAGTCCGCCGCGCTGCACAACGGTCCCGCGAGATCGACCAACCACTGGTTCTATACTGGCTCCGGCTTCACCGCGGGTCTGGAGAGTGTAGGCACGAGCGTGGAATTCCGCAATGTCACCGTTCCCGCCGATGGAACCTACACCGTTGCGCTGCGCTATGCCAACGGCAACGGCACGGACAAGACCCTCAACACCTATGTCAATGGCACCTTTGCCAAGACAGCGAACCTTGTGAGCCTTGGCACAGACTGGAACGTCTGGGGGGATTGGGAGACGACGCTTTCCCTGCACGCCGGGCAGAACACCGTTGCCTTTGTGTTCGACACCGGCAATAGCGGTTTCGTGAACCTCGACCAGCTTCGCGTCATCGTGGGCGAAGAAACGCCGCTTGCGGAGAATCTCCTTGACAACGGCGGTTTCGAGCGCCCGACGTGGGAAACCTCCAAGTGGACACAGTGGCACCCGGACGGGCAGGATCTGGCCTACGGCGTGGATAAGGGCATCGGCATGAACCCGCCTGAGGCGGCGCGCGAGGGCGAGCAGCGGGCGTATTTCTACCTTGCGTCCGCCTATCAGCAGAGCATCCATCAGGTCAACACGGTGGCAAACGGAACCTACCGCCTGGAATTCTGGGCAAGGTGCTTTCACACCGCGCCGACCATCGCGCGCGCCGAGCTGCAAAACGGCGACGGCACGACGACCTATCTGGTCATCGATCAGACGAGCGAGTGGAAGCACTACACGCTCGATGACGTGCGCCTGAGCGGAGACGTGGACGTGGGCTTCTATGTCAACTCTCCCGGCGGCACGACCTGCCAGATCGACGGCGTGCGCCTTACCCGCATCGGCTAAGTCCAAAGGGCATCCCTGAGCGATCAGGGATGCCCTGTTTTTTGAATGTCTGCATTATAACATATGTGACATTGAAAAAGTGAGGCCTGTGGCTGAATTTGTGTCCGAATTTGTGTCAGATTTTTTTGAAAATTCTGACATAGCTCAGCGGAATACCGAAAAATCTTTCATTCAGCCGCAATGATTTTCAACCAGAATGTTCGTAAAACTACAGAATACACGGAAAAACCGCATAAAAATCGGCTTTCAAGCATCTAACTTGAAAGCCGTGTTTGGTGGAGGCGGGGGGAGTTGAACCCCCGTCCGAAAGCAACTTGACAGGAACTTCTCCGGGTGCAGTCTGTTATTTACATTCCCTCGGCCGGACGGGAACAGACACCCTGCCGGTCTTGGTAGCTTCATGATGCATGGCACGGGCAAAGCTTACCGTGCGCACGTGCTCCACTCAAATCACACCCGAGCCCGGCTCGTGGACCTTCCGGGGCGGATGGGCGCCTAATTAGGCAGCCAGTGCGTACTGATTGTTGTCAGTTAATTTTTAAAAAGTTACCCGTTTTATCGTGGTCAGGTGCCACGACCCGCTATTCCAGCCTCACTGCCCCCGTCGAAACCGGTACGCCCCCATGAAGCGGGCAGGAATCCCTGCCCGGATAGTATAGCACAGTTTCGCGGAAGATGCAAGTCATCCTCTGCCGTAGGGATCCTTGAGCTTCTTTGGCTCGGGATAGGTTTCGCCCTTGGTGTCCACGCGGACGGACTTCATCTTCTGCTCGACCTCCGGACGGTCGTTGCGGTCGGTCTTGACCTTGCAGATCTCGTCGACGACGTCCATACCGGTGAGCACCTTGCCGAAGGCGGCGTACTGCTTGTCCAGATGCGGCGCGTCCTGATGCATGATGAAGAACTGCGAGCCGGCGGAGTTGGGGGACATGGCACGCGCCATGGACAGTACGCCGCGCTTGTGCTTGAGCTTGTTGTCCACCCCGTTGAAGAGGAACTCGCCCTTGATGCAGTAGCCTGGGCCGCCCATGCCGGTGCCCTCCGGGCAGCCGCCCTGAATCATAAAACCGGGAATAACGCGGTGGAAGATCAGTCCGTCATAGAACCCCTGATTCGCAAGGGAGATGAAATTATACACGGACTGCGGGGCAACGTCGGGGTAGAGCTCTGCGGTGATGACGCCGCCGTTTTCCATTTCGATGGTAACAACAGGATTTTCCATATCAGTGATTCCTTTCTTTCATGGCGCGGTCGATCTGACGGCGCGCGTCTTTGATCGCGGCGTCCTGCCGCTTGTCGTAGAGTTTTTTGCCCTTGCACAGGGCGATCTCCAGCTTGACGCGGGAGTTTTTAAGATAGACGGAGAGGGGAATGATCGAATAGCCCTCCATCTTTACCTTTGCAAACAGGTGGGCAATCTCGCGCTTATGCAGCAGCAGCCGCCGCGGACGCATGGGGTCTTTATTGTAGATATTGCCTTTTTCATACGGGCTGATGTGCATCTGACGGACCCATACCTCGCCGTCCTTGACGGCGCACCACGCATCTTTGAGGTTTAGCGTGCCCTGACGGAGCGACTTGACCTCCGTGCCGAACAGCTCAATGCCGGCCTCGAAGCGTTCTTCTACAAAGTATTCGTGAAAGGCTTTGTTGTTCTTTGCCAGAATTTTAACACCCTTATCCAAAGGAAATCACCTTCCTTTTATCAGTTTTATCCAATCTTTGCCGTTTCAAACAGAAGCGACTCCAGCTCCTGCGGCGAATTCAGGTAGCGCCTGCAGTGCTGCTTCATGTATGCCGCGATCTCCGGCGTATGGTGCGACCAGCCGGCGCAGGCAAAAGGGACGCCGCGGCTTTCCGCCATTTTCAGCCCGGTGGTGAGATCATCCACGACCAGAAGCTCCTCCGGGCGGAGGGAATAGGCAGCCATGATGTCGTCGAGCGCGTAGGGCGCGGGCTTCATCCTGTCCTGACCGATGTCCCAGCCGTAGATGCGGTCCGGCAGGAAGCCGAAGTGCGTCTGATAGTCCCGCGTGATGTTTTCCCGTCCCGAATGGGAGGACACGCAGATCCGTCCGCCCGCCGCGCGGAAGCGCGTCAGAAGCGGCAGCAGACCCTCGAAGGGAGGCGGAACGTGGGTGCGGACGTATTGCGTCCAGAACGCGAGCTGCACCTCCTGCTCCTCCGGTGTGAAGCCATAGATCTCGCTGCACATCCCGAAAAATCCCAGTTGGAAGCACTGCCGGGAGAATTCCTCCAGCGTGACGGTGCGCTCCGGACGAAGCCGCTTCAGCGCCGCCTGAAAGGCGGGGAAGTTGACGGTTTCCTCGCTGCGCACGACGGTATCGTCGTGGTCGAGCACGAGGCAGCGGACGTCGGACATGGGAAAACCTCCGGTTTCTGTTTCTATAGCTATCATATCACACTTTTTCCAGAAGTGCAACGCTTTTCCAGAGGCTTTCTCTTGATTTTTGAACATACGTTTGATATAATAAGCGTAGAAAGGGGAGAGCAGCGATGTCCAATATACAAATTGAAATGATCTCCGTCTGCGGCGTGGACGGCAGCCTGACGCCGCTGCGCTTCCGGCTGGAGAATGAAGAGCATCAGCTCTGTACCGTGGCGATCCGGCAGGTCGTCTATAGTAACCGCATCCAGTACGCCGGTGTGGATGCGATCCAATATCTCTGCAAGGCGGAGGTGCAGGGGCGTGAAAAGCTCTTTGAGCTGCGCTATGCCATCCGCAGTCATTCGTGGTGCCTGTTCCGGGTGGTGTACTGATGGAAAAAGTGATCTTTCACATTGATGTCAACAGCGCTTTTCTGTCCTGGACGGCGGCCTATCGCGTGCGTGTGTTGGGCGAAACGCTCGACCTGCGCGAAATTCCGTCGGCGGTCGCAGGGGATAAGGAAAACCGACACGGGATCATTCTGGCCAAAAGCCTGCCTGCAAAAAAGTGCGGCGTAAAAACGGGGGAGCCCATCTTTCAGGCGCAGAAGAAATGCCCGGGACTGGTGCTTGTGCCGCCGGATTACGCGCTGTATGTGCAGGCATCGCGCCATCTGATCGCGCTTCTGAAGCAGTTTGCGCCTGTGGTGGAGCAGTATTCCATAGACGAGGCGTGGGTGGATATGAGCGGTACGGAGGGACTGTACGGCTCTCCCGTGGCGGCGGCGGAGATGCTCCGCCAGAAAATTTATGATGAATTGGGCTTTACGGTCAATATCGGCGTTTCCAGCAACAAGCTGCTGGCGAAGATGGCGGGGGACTTTGAAAAGCCGAACAAGGTACACACACTTTTCCCGTGGGAACTGGAAAAGAAGCTCTGGCCGCTTCCGGTGCGGGAGCTGTTCATGCTCGGCCCCGCCACAGAAAAAAAGCTGCATCTGATGGGGATCTACACCATTGGCGAGTTGGCCAAAGCCGACCCGCAGATGCTCCGCCAGCGCTTCGGGAAAGCGGGCGTCAGTCTGTGGCATTCCGCGAACGGCCGCTATAACGACGTCCTGCGCGCCCAGCCGGAGCCGAACAAGGGCTTCGGCAATTCCGTGACGCTTCCGGCGGACGTAACGGCTGCGCCGCAGGCGCATAAAATTTTACTTTCGCTGTGCGAAACGGTCGGGATGCGGATGCGGCAGGATAAGCAGACCGCGCGCTGCCTGTCGGTCAGTCTGCGAAGCAGGGATTTTCACACCTTTTCCCACCAGAAAACGCTCCCCACGGCGACGGACAGCACGGAGGAACTGTTCCGCTGTGCCTGCCGCATTTTTGACGAGGCGTGGGACGGCGTCACGCCCCTGCGCCAGCTCGGCGTGCAGGCAACCAGACTGGAAGAGCGCGGCCAGCGGCAGTACAGCCTGTTTGACATCGCGGAATCGGCTGATTTTGAGAAGAAGGCGAAGCTCGATAATCTGATCGACGACCTGCGGGAAAAACACGGCGAGGGGATCATCCGCCGCGCGCGTTTCGTCGGAGCGGAAACCGTTCTGGCCGGCGGCCTGTCCAAGGAACGCCGCACGGGTGTGACGAAGCCGGTGGGCGAGGACTGATTGACACCCGGACAAAAGCGTGATACTATAAAGGTACACATATTTTTCGCCCCCGGACATAAGTAAAATCGGGGGTGTTTGTAATGAAATCCTGGAAAAAATACGCCGGTTTTTATGTGTTTGTCTGTGCGGCCGCCATTTGCGGCGCGCTGCTGCTGTCCCGCGCCGGAACGGCGGCGGGCACAGTCGCCGCAGCGCGGGAGCTTCCGCCTGTGGTGGTGATTGACGCCGGACACGGCGGTGAGGACGGCGGCGCCCGCTCCTGCACCGGCGTGCAGGAAAGCGGCATCAATCTGGAGATCGCGCTGCGTGTCAACGACCTGATGCACTTTCTGGGGATGCAGACCCGGATGATCCGCACGACGGACTGCGCCGTCTACACAGAGGGCGCGCGGACGATCGCAGAAAAGAAGGTTTCCGACATCCACAACCGTGTCCGTATGGTGGAGGAAACGCCCGGCGCGCTGCTCGTCAGCATCCATCAGAACAACTTTCCGGAGGGAAAATACCGCGGCGCGCAGGTGTTTTATGCCAAGACGGACGGCAGCCGGGAACTGGCGGAGCAGACGCAGCGGTATCTTGCGGCACAGGTGGACCCGAACAACCACCGGGAATGCAAGGCCGCGCAGGAGATTTATCTGCTTAAGCATGTGAACTGCACCGCGATTTTAGTAGAATGTGGGTTCCTTTCCAACCCCGGCGAGGAGGCACTCCTGCGCGAGGCCGGGTATCAGAAGAAGCTCGCTGCGGCGATCTGCTGTAGTGTGATCGACTATTTGGAGGCACAAAATGAAGTCTAAGACGGTTTTTCTCTGTTCCAACTGCGGAAACGAGACACCCAAATGGCAGGGCCGCTGCCCGGCCTGCGGAATGTGGAACACCTTGCAAGAATACACGCCGCCCGCCGCATTCTCTCCGAAGGCTGCGGTGCGCAGCAGCATCCTCGCGCCCGCGCCCAAGCGGCTCGACGAGATCCACAGCAGCGACGAGCTGCGCTTCACCACGGGACTGGGCGAACTGGACCGCGTGCTCGGCGGCGGCGCCGTGCGCGGCTCTCTGGTGCTGGTCAGCGGCGCGCCCGGTATCGGCAAATCGACCCTGCTGCTGCAAATCTGCAAGCAGATCAGTCAGGAGCAGAAGGTTCTTTATGTTTCCGGCGAGGAAAGTGAACGCCAGCTCAAGCTGCGCGCGGAGCGCCTGAGCGTGTCCGGCGGCGATCTTCTGCTGCTGTGCGAAACCAGTCTGGACAACATTCTGGCCGCCGCCGAGCAGGAGAGCCCGGACGTTCTGATCGTGGACTCCATCCAGACGCTCTACACCGAGGACAAGACGTCCTCGCCCGGCAGCATCACGCAGGTGCGCGACTGCACCATGCGCCTGATGCAGTATTCCAAGGCCAATGGCGTCACGGTGTTCGTCGTCGGCCATATCAATAAGGAAGGCGCGATCGCCGGGCCGAAGGTTTTGGAACACATGGTCGACTGCGTGCTGTACTTTGAAGGCGAGGAGCACACATCTTACCGTCTTCTGCGCGCGGCGAAGAACCGCTTCGGCTCGACCAACGAGATCGGTGTTTTTGAAATGGACGACAGCGGTCTTCGCGAGGTGCCAAATCCCTCGGAAATGCTGCTCTCCGGACGTCCTCTGGGCACACCCGGCACCTGTGTCGCCTGCGTGATGGAAGGAACTCGGCCCATTCTTGCTGAGGTGCAGGCGTTGGTTGCGCCTACCAGCTTCAACATGCCGCGGCGCACCAGCAACGGCTTCGATTTCAACCGCGCTGCGATGCTGCTGGCGGTGCTGGAAAAGCGCGGTGGGATGCGCTTCGGCAATGCCGACGTCTATCTGAACGTCATCGGCGGCCTGCGGCTGGACGAGCCTGCGGCAGACCTCGCCGTTGCGATCGCGGTGGCCTCTGCGGCGGCGGACAAGCCGGTCTCCGATCAGCTTGCGGCGATTGGGGAGGTGGGCCTGACCGGAGAGATCCGCGCGGTCAGCCAGCTTTCCCAGCGGCTGAGCGAGATCCACCGGCTGGGCTTCACGCGCTGCCTTGTACCGCGCAGCAGCCGCGAACTGCGCGCGCCGGAGGGGCTGGAGCTGCTGCGGGTGCGCAATATCCGCGAGGCAATGGCGGTCGTTTTCTGATTTTTGAAAATAGTAGTGGATTTTCTCGGCAATTTGTTGTATCATATGAGAGATTTGGACGATAATCCAACTGTATCTCTCTGTATCTCTCTTGGAGGAGCAAATCATGCCCGGCATACGATACCTTACCAGAGTCATCCGCGGGATGCGCTTTCAGAAGCTCAATCAGATGATGGACGTGGTCAAGCGGAAGTCCGGCCACGGCAAGGCCAGAACCTTCTGCGACATCGTCTGGTGCGCGCTGCGCTATGGCGCGGGCTACTATGATTATGTCATGTTCGGCTTTTACGACATGAACGGCAGACAGCGCGACACCTATCTGACGCGCGTCCGCAATAAAAAAGTCTGCGAGCTGATGAATCAGCCCGGTTTTTCCGACGAGTTCGACGACAAGCTCCGCTTCAACGTCCGCTTTGCCGATTTCCTGCACCGCGAAACGCTGAACGCGGAGACCGCAACAACGCAGGATCTGGCCGCTTTTCTAGGCCGGCACCCGGTGTTTTTTGCCAAACCGAACCGCGGCACCTGCGGAAACGGCATTGAGAAGCTGAGTGCTGCGGACTTTGCCTCGGCGGAGGCCTGCGCGGCCTATCTTTCCGAAAAGCACCTGAATGTTCTGGAAGAGCCGCTCGCGCAGCACGAAGAAATGGCGCGCCTGCATCCGCAGTCGGTCAACACCCTGCGCATCGTCACCGACCGCGTGGGCGACACCGTATACATCGCCTACATTGTCGTCAAGATCGGCCGCGGCGACGGCTTCTGCGACAATTCCGGTCAGGGCGGCGTGATCTGCCGCGTCGACGCGGAAACGGGCAGGATCTGCTCCGTCGCGACGGACGATTATTTCAACGTCTATGAAACCCACCCGGACACCGGCATCCGCTTCAATGGCTATCAGCTTCCGATGGTGAACGAGGCGATCGCCTTTGCAAAGAAGGCCGCGTTCGTCGTGCCGGAGATCCGCCACGTGGGCTGGGACGTCGCCATCACACCGGACGGCCCCGTGCTGATCGAAGGCAACGACTATCCCGGCACCGACCTGTGCCAGCTTGCGCCGCATTATCCTGAAAAGCAGGGACTGTGGCCTTACTATAAAAAAATACTGAATCTGAAGAAATAGAGGGAGAATCATGGAAGAACTCAAGCCGAATGTTGGTAAAAATGACATTATCGTTGTGGACGGCGTCAGCTATCAGCGCCTGCCGATCCGCACGCATCTGATCACGGACAAGGACAATATCCTTGACGTCGCGGAAAAGTACGGCTCTCCCGTACTGACCGAGCCGGACGACATTCTTTTCATCTCCGAAAAGTGTGTTGCCTGCACGCAGAAGCGCGCCATCCCGCTCGAGAACATCAAGCCCCGCAAGCTTGCGACGTGGCTGAGCAAGCACGTCACCAAGACGCCGCACGGCATCGGCCTCGGTATGCCGGAGACCATGGAGTGCGCACTGCGCGAGGTCGGTACGCTCCGCATCCTCTTCGCCGCCGTGATTTCCGTCATCGGTAAGAAGATTTTCCGTAAAAAGGGCTGGTTCTACGCCGTAGCAGGCTATCGCGCACGCTCCATCGACGGTCCCTGCCATAACACCATTCCGCCTTACAACCACTATGTCGTGCTTGGGCCGCTGAAGCCCGATCAGGTCGCCGCACAGATCAAGGAGCGCGTCGGTCACGAGGTCTGCATCGTGGACATCAACGATTTGGAAGGCCAGATTCTCGGCACCTCCTCCAAGAAGCTGGATAAGAAGCTCTACGCCAGAGTGCTCAAGGACAATCCGCTGGGTCAGGACGACCAGCAGACGCCGATGGGCATCATCCGTCGCGTATAAAAAGTCTTTCGACTTTTTATACGCGACGGGAAAAATTGCAAAATGTTTTTTGCAATTTTGTCGCTGCGGCGGGTTATTGAACGCGAAAGGAAACCCTGATGGTTTCCTTTCACTCTTTTCTTCCTTCCGAAATTTTGGACTGCAAAAAGCCGCTGAGATGATCATCTCAGCGGCTTTTTTTATTGAAATTCTTTCAAAATACTTTCCTGCGTTGTGCCGGCAGGGAAGATGGAAACCAAATCGCTGCCGCTCTCGGCGGCCTCAATCCAGCGGCTGTAGACCTCGTCCTTTCCCGCATAGAGGAAATACGTGCAGCGGAGCTCCCTGCCGTTTTCCAGCTTGAGATAGGCGCTTCTCTGGAGCAGTTCGCCGTCAGCCGGGGGCGCATCGTCGGACAGAAAGCGCGGGGAACTGATGCCGGACTGCTTGCAGGCAGCAATGATCTCCGGCAGGTGTCCTTCGTCAAGCGACGGAGGGACATTATCCGGAGCGCCGCTGACCCTTGCAGGCGCATCGGCAAAATTTTCGCGGAAAAGAGCGGATTCACGGCTCTGGCAGGCGGAAAGAAGCAGGAACAAAAGCAGAAACAGGGGAATGAAACGTTTGACGGACATTTTTCTAGCCTCCTTCTATTCAAATCTCTAATTCGATCTTATCAGATAGAAGGCGTCGTGTCAATAGGTATTTCACCCAGAGCACGGACGGCCTCGTACAATTCCTCCGGCGTATGGCACAGCTTCTGCGCGCCGGCCTCGATCAGCTGCGCTTCCGTGCGGAAGCCCCACGTCACGCTGAGGCAGGGAAGTCCGGCGTTGCGCGCCGTTTGCAGATCGACCTCGGAATCCCCGATGTAGACCGCGTTTTCCCGGCCGACGCCGAGGCGCTTCATGCCCTCGTAGACCATGTCCGGCGCGGGCTTGCGGGCAACGCCCGGCATTTCGCCGACGGCCACGGGAATGAGCTTGTCAAAATACAGCTCGCGCAGCAGGGTAACGACGCTGTCTGCCTTGTTGGAAACGATGGCCATGGGATAGCATTCCTCCTGAAAACGTTGCAGAATTTCAGGAATTCCGACATATGGCTTCGTTTTGTTGTGATAATTCTTGGAATAATGCCGCTTCATTTCGGCAAGGACGGTGTCGACCGTCGCTTCGTCCGTCTGCTCCGGCACGGCGCGGCGGATGAGCATCCGTAGCCCGTTTCCGACAAAGGCGCGGACCTCGTCCAGCGTCCTTGTGGGGAACCCGAAGGCTTGTAAAGCATAGTTCGTGCTGTCCTTCAGGTCTTCCAGCGTATCAAGCAGCGTGCCGTCCAAATCAAAAATCAGTGTCGTTTTCATGAGAATTCTCCTTCAAATTGAGGTGCGAGAGGGGATTGGCCTCCGCAGCGATTTTCAGTTCGGTGTTTTCAATGTGGGTGTAGATCTCCGTCGTGTTCAGATGCTCGTGGCCGAGCACCTCCTGCACGGTCTTGATGTCCACGCCGTTGGAGATCATCAGGGTCGCTGCGGTGTGACGCAGCTTGTGGGCGGAATATTGCTCCGGGTCGAGCCCGGCCTCCAGCATATGCTTCTTGACCAACCGGTGGACGGCGGTCACGCTGATGCGGTTATTATCGCGCGAGCCAAAAAGCGCCCGGTTGTCAGAGAGAACTTTTTTGTTGCGTTCGAGGAGGTAATCGTCAATTGCCAGCTTGCAGGCAGAGCCAAAATAGACGATGCGCTCCTTGTTACCCTTGCCGACGACGCGAATTCTGTCATCATACACGTCGTTCAGATTCAGACCGACCAGCTCGGAACGCCGGATACCGCAGTTCAGGAACAGCATCAGGATCGCGTAGTCGCGCTTGGCATTCGGCCCCTGAACGGAGGAGAGAAGGCGCTTGGATTCTTCAAGGGTCAGGTATTTGGGGAGAGACTTGCGGATTTTGGGGTATTCAACGTCTTTAACGGGGTTTTCCGTGAGCTGCTTCGTCCGAACCGTCAGATATTTATAGAAGGATTTGACTGCGGAGAGCTTGCGCGCACGCGCGGCAGAGCCGATGCCGGGATTTATGGACTCCGCCGATTGACGGTCATTTGCGAGATAGGAAAGGAAATCAAAAATATCAGTAATCGTTATCGTTTTTATAAAATCAAGATCGACATTGCGGATGGAGATGTCTTCCAACGGCGTCGTATAAGGCATCTCGTTTTTCACCAGCACCATAAACCGCAGAAACATCCGCAGATCAAGATAATATTCCTGAATCGTCTTTTGGGATTGGCCCTTGATCGTTTCATGGTAGGACAGAAATTCGCGGAGGATCTGCGGACAATCCGTGTAGCGTTCCATTTGGGAAAGGCTCCTTTCCGGGAAATAAAAAAGTGTCACAGCGTGTGTGAGAATTGCAGAAATCATCTGGTGCAGCACATGCAGCGGAACCGTCGGTGTATCTGCTCGACTGAGCGTTGCAGGAATACACAGCGCTGCATTCTGATCGCGTTTTCCGAAACGAAAGTGCGGCAAAGTCCATGCCGCGACAGTATTGTCGCAGCGTTTCAGCCGATCATGCTTGTGTAATCATGTATATACGATTGTAGCACAGCTTTCTGTAAATTTCAAGCGTCGAACGCAACAAAATTTTTATTTTGTTGCGTTCGTCAGAGCCGAATAAAGCGCGACCGCCGCAACAAAATACCCGTTTTGTTGGCGTTCGCGGAACCACTGATCGAGGCGCTGGCCTGTTTTGAAACTAAGAAAATGCCTCCTCCCTAAACATCATTGTACAGACCCGTGCAAAATCTGTCAAGCCCCCCGACGGGGCTTTTTGTATTTCTGCTGCAAAAACACATCAGCCATCGCATAAACAGCCGTTACCGCCGGGCTGCTGTGGCGCAGCACGCGCTGCACCTGCGCAATATCGCCATATTTCCGCAACAGCCGCACAGCATAGACCTTCCGCCCGGAGTGCGTCCCGACATTCTGCGGCATCCGAAACGCCGCCGCTGCTCGTTTCACGTCACACCAAACCGCTTGACGGCTCCGGTGTTTTTCCGGATTTCTCCCCGGAAAAACCCAGATTTTCCCCGCGTTTTTGCGCAAATCAGCCAGCAAATCAGCCGGAAATCCAACCAAACGACGCTTTCCGGTTTTCTGCTCGACAATCCAAGCACGCGGTGCAAGGTCAGCCGGACGCAGCGCAAGAACATCCGAAATCCGCAACCCAGTATGTAAAATCACGCGCATAACAAGCCGATTTGACGGCATCAACGCGGCAAGCACCCGGTCGACCTCCTGCTTTAACAGGTATTCCGTCCGCAATCGCTCCCCCCCTCTCACGCAAAAAATGACCGATAGAATGACAGCGGAAGCCCCCGCAGCCCTAGAGCCGCAGCGCCCCCGCCCTCATTTGACAATCCGAAAAATTGTAAAATCAATAGCACAGAAACCGTTTGAGCCTGTCAATTCCGCGCTTGTAAGTGCGGCAGACTGTAGCGGCGGACACACCACGATCAAGTGCAATCTGCTTTTGAGATTCGCCGCGCATCACCCGCGCGACAACTTCGCGCTGCACTGGTGTCAATTCGTTCTGCATCACCCGCGCAACCCGGCGCGCCTGCACAGCTTTCGGCAACCGAACGTCGCTAAATTCTTCAAACATTACATAACCCCCTATTCGTTCATAGTATAGCGCGGGTTCCTGTAATACCCGCGCTCATAGTATTTCTCGCACAGTTCCGCCAGCGCATAGCACTGCTCCTGTACGTCAGCAATTATTGCAATCTCATGGCCCAGCGCCGCGCGCTGCTCGGCGCTATATGCAATCTTCCGGCGCGCCCTCAACTGCCCAATCACCACACGCAGCCGCAGCGCCTCCGCATAATACCCCGCCGCAATCTCCGCCAACGTCAACTCGACCCCTCCAAATACACATACTCAACCCGGCCTCCGGCAAATCGAAGCATTTTCCCCCGACCGCTTCCAACTCGCGCAAATCCATGTCAGCATAATCAACCGACGGCCCGTCCAGCGCGCCGCCGGAATAATA
>OHOZ01001097.1_pt1 | contig 13107 bp, 9 predicted proteins | sample 1569931 | NCBI WGS metagenome assembly OHOZ01 (sample SAMEA3879572, study PRJEB24766) | human gut metagenome | biome: human-associated habitat; feature: feces | place: USA | collected 1985/1987
ATATTTATTTATAAAAAAGGCTGTAAACTCGGTTCGCTCATGCGTTTAAAAAGAGAAAGCAATGAAGCCGGCATATAATTTAATTACAAGATAATGGATCAAGAGGTAATATACAAAGCTCTGCGCGGCGAAGCAACCCCAGATGAGCTGGAACAGGTGGCACGGTGGCATTCCGAAAATCCGGAGGACTTCCAGCGCTGCGCGGATGAGGTGCACATGCAGATCGACATGATGGAGTTGTACGGCGAAGAGATCCGTCCAGCAAGTTGGATCGCCGTGCACTGGAGAAAGGTAGTCCGTATTACCGTACAGGCTGCCGCCATGCTCGCCATCGGGTTGTTCGTCGGGGGATATATCAGCAAGGAACGCACCTACGATATGCTTGCCGAGCAAATCAACACGTTGCAGGTTCCTTACGGCCAACGCCTGAAGTTCACGCTTCCGGACGGTTCGAGCGTTCAGCTCAATTCCGGAGCAAAGATCGAATATCCATCCGTATTCAAAAAGAATCTCCGCAGAGTAAAGCTTTCCGGCGAGGCGGTATTCGATGTCGAACATGACGAGAGGTGTCCGTTCGTTGTAGAAACTTTCGCATCCGATATTCGGGTGTTGGGTACGAAATTCAACGTTGTGGCCGATGAGCGCCACCAACGCTTTTCGACTGCATTGCTCCAAGGTCGGGTGCAAATTACAAACCGGCTCGATCCCACGCAAAAAGACATTATACTGAAACCTAACGATATTGCTAATCTCTCGAACGGTCATCTTTTCATCGAACCGATAACCGATCCGGAAATATTGTGCTGGACGGAAGGTCTTATCAACATTTCGGGTCTGCCTTTCGATGAACTGATGGAGAAATTCGAGCGGGCATTCGACGTGAAGATCGACATCTCCCTTGAGAAACTTCCGAACATCAGAAACGTCAGTGGTAAAATTCGTGTGAACGACGGCATTGACAAAGCCCTTCACATTTTGCAGTATACCGCGGACTTTTCTTACAAGAAAAATTCGGAAACAAACGTAGTGACGATCTATTGATGTGAAAGCCTGATTGTTTAACGCCTAAAATGATTGCCTATGAAAACGTAACCAACATCGTTCATAGCTTGTTCAATGAAAAAGCCTGCGGAGGTAGAGATCCGCAGGCCGGATAATAGATTGAATCGAGCTTTTTTGAGACACTAATTAACCTATTATCTAAAACTTCGCAAAGATATGAATAAAACAGTATTCTTCAACAAGTTTCGAAGACTGTTTGGGTTCGTACTCACAATCTCTTTGCTTGGGAACGTATTCGCTGCATCTGCACAGAATGCCCGAATTTCCATTAAGATGGAAAACGTCCCTATTTCGCAGGTTATAAAAGAGATTGAAAATCAAACCCGTTACTTGTTTATCAACAAAGGCGTCGATACCAAAAACAAGGTCAGTATCAACGCTGTCCAAAAAACGATCCAGGATGTGTTGGCACAACTGTTCGCCGGCACGGAAATCGCTTACCGGATCGATGAATCCTACATTATCCTGACCAAAAAGAACGATGCGGGGAATCCGGTTTCCGTGACCGGAAAAATCAGGGATGCAAAAGGTAATCCGATCGTCGGAGCCAGTATCCTTGTTCAAGGAACTACAATAGGCGTCAGCTCCGACGCCGATGGTGCGTTTGCGCTTCAGGTACCCCCCCCCGCAGCAGACAGACAGCTGGAAATCAGTTTTATTGGTTATACTCCTGTGTCTATTGTCGTGGGCAGCCGGACTTCTTTCGAAATCACGCTCGAAGAGGCTGCGTCCGAGATCGAGCAGGTCGTGGTCACTGCTCTTGGTATTAAGCGTTCGGAAAAGGCCGTAGCCTACAATGTTCAGCAGATCAAGGCCGAAGACATCACAACCGTCAAGGATGCCAACTTCATCAACTCGTTGACGGGTAAAGTGGCCGGTGTCACGATCAACGCCTCATCGTCAGGTGTCGGCGGTGCCTCGAAGGTCGTACTGCGCGGCAACAAGTCCATTTCGCAGTCTTCGAACGCCCTTTACATTATCGACGGCATTCCGATGTACAACTTCGGTGGTGGTGGCGGTACGGAGTTCGATTCGCGCGGTGCTACGGAATCCATCGCAGACCTCAACCCCGAGGATATTGAGTCGATGTCGGTGCTGACGGGTGCTGCCGCGGCCGCGCTCTACGGTTCGGAAGCCGCGAACGGCGCTGTGATGATTACGACGAAAAAAGGCCAAGCCGGGACTCTGAAAGCTACGTTTTCGAGTAATATCGAATTTCTCGCACCTTTCATCCAGCCGGAATTTCAGAATCGCTACGGTACGGGTTTGAACGGCCAGCGCAGCGGCTCGAGCATTTACAGTTGGGGCGAGAAATTACGCCCTGAAGCCCGTTACGGTTATACTCCGGACGATTATTTCGAGACGGGACACGTTTATACGAATGCTGTTACGGTTTCTGGCGGTACGGACAAGAACCAGACCTATTTTTCGGCTGCTTCGGTCAATTCGGACGGCATTATCCCCAATAACGAATACGACCGTTACAACTTCACGTTCCGCAATACTTCGTACTTTCTGAAAGACCGGCTCAAGCTCGATGCGAGCGCCAGCTACATCTATCAGAAAGACCAGAACATGACCAATCAGGGAGTCTATTCGAACCCGCTGGTTCCGGCCTACCTGTTCCCGCGGGGTGAGAATTTCGACCTTTACCGTCGCTTCGAGCGTTACAACGAAGGGACGAAACTCATGGAGCAATTCTGGAGTGCGGATATGGAAGGCGGTGATTTGCGCATGCAGAATCCCTACTGGATCAACTACCGCAACCTGCGCAATACGGACAAGAAGCGTTATATGCTGTCGTTCTCGGCCAGCTACGACATTCTTCCGTGGCTTAATGTTGCCGGACGTGTCCGCATTGATAATTCGAATTCGCTCTACACGCAAAAACTCTATGCCTCGTCGAACACCACGATTACGGAAGGCGGCAAAAACGGCCACTATACCGAAGCCCGTGCTTACGACACGCAGACCTACGCCGATCTGATGGTAAACATTAACAAGACTTTCGGCGAGGATTGGTCTCTGAACGCGAATATCGGCGCCTCGATCAACAATATCAAGACCGATGAGTTGTCATACCGTGGGCCGATTCAGGAGAACGGACTTCCCAACATATTCAATGTTTTCGATCTGGATGACACGAAAAAACGTGCCGAAAAGGTCGGCTGGCACGACCAGACGCAGTCGATTTTCGCCTCGGTCGAAGTAGGTTGGAAACAGATGCTTTACCTCACGGTGACGGGGCGTAACGACTGGGCTTCGCAACTGGCCAATTCGCCCGAGTCGTCGTTCTTCTACCCGTCGGTGGGCCTTTCGTGGGTTCCGACGGCGACATTCAACATGCCGGATGCGATCAGCTATCTGAAGATCCGCGGTTCGATCGCCTCGGTAGGTATGCCGTTCCCGCGTCACCTGACGGTTCCGACCTACGAATACGACGCTACGAACAAAGTGTGGAAGGACAAGACGCACTATCCGATCGGCGACCTGAAGCCGGAGCGTACCATTACCTATGAGGTCGGTCTGGATGCCCGTCTGTGGCAGCATATCAACCTTTCGGCTTCGTGGTATCAGGCCGACACGAAAAACCAGACCTTCGACCCGTCACTTCCGCCCTCGTCGTCCTATACGACCATCTACCTGCAAACCGGACACGTTCGCAATACAGGTGTCGAGCTGTCGCTCGGGTATGACAATCAGTGGCGGAATTTCCGCTGGACGACGAACTTCACCTACTCATGGAACAAGAACGAGATCATCGAACTGGCAGCCAATGCCGTGAACCCGGTTACGGGCGAAGCGTTGAATCTTACCAAGTTGGACATCAAGGGGCTGGGTAAGGCGAAGTACATCCTCAAGGAAGGCGGTACGCTGGGCGACCTTTACACGACGTCCAACCTTCGCTTCAACGACAACGGTTATGTCGAGGTGGACAAGAACGGCAACCTGCTGATGACCGACGAAGGCGAGGACATCTATCTCGGATCGGTTTTCCCGAACCACAACCTCGCATGGCGCAATGACTTCAGCTATAAGGGTATTAACCTCGGCGTGCTGTTTACGGCCCGTCTGGGCGGTGTCTGCTATTCGGCGACGCAGGCCAACCTCGACCTGTACGGCGTCTCGGAGGCTTCGGCCGCGGCGCGCGATGCGGGCGGTGTTTTGATCAACGGCCGTGAGATGGTCGATGCCCAGAAATGGTATCAGGCGATCGGCTCGCAGTCGGGTTTGCCGCAGTATTATCTCTATTCGGCGACGAATGTCCGCTTGCAGGAGTTGTCGCTGGGTTACACTTTCCCGCGCAAGTGGTTCCGCAATAAGCTGGGGCTTACCGTGTCGTTCGTAGGGCGCAATCTGTGGATGATTTACTGCAAAGCGCCGTTCGACCCCGAAGCCGTCGCTTCGACGGGGCTGAACTATCAGGGTATCGACTACTTCATGATGCCCTCGATGCGCAACCTCGGTTTCAATGTCCAATTCCAATTCTAAAGCGCAGCAACCATGAAAAAGATGAATAACAGATGGCAGTCGGTGCTGCTTTCACTGGCGCTGTTCGGATTGGCAGCCTGCACCGGCGATTTCGAAGACATCAACCGCAATCCCAATCAGGTTACGGACGACCAGATGGATGCCCTGAATTATAAGACCGGAACGAAGTTCAAAGCTCTTCAAAGTCTTGTGATTCCGGTGCAGGAGCATATGTACCAGTTCAACGAATCGCTTTCGGGCGGGCCGTTCGGCGGTTACATCGGTGCTACGGTCGATACATGGCAGACCAAGTTCGAGACCTATAATCCCTCGGCCGACTGGCGCAAATGGCCTTTCGCCAACGTCATCACCGAGACCTATACCCCCTATAAGGGCATCGTCAACGGCACGGAAGACGAAGTGGCCATCGCTTTCGCCCGCCTGTTGCGAGTGGCCATCATGCACCGTGTGACGGACTCCTACGGTCCGATTCCCTATTCGAAGCTGGAGAGCAACGAGTCGGTCTATGTGGAGTACGATTCGCAGGAGGCGGTCTATACGAAGATGTTCGAGGAGCTGGACGAGGCTATCGAGATACTGGGCCGCAACACGACGCTCCCGGCCGAAGCGTGGAGCCGCTACGACGGCGTCTACTACGGCAATATCGCGCAGTGGCTCAAATATGCCAATTCGCTCAAGTTGCGCATGGCCATGCGTTTGTCGTATGTGAAGTCCGACGTCGCCCGTGCGAAGGCCGCCGAGGCTATTGCCGGGGGTGTTATCGAGGCTAATGCCGACAATGCGGCGATGCACGCCGCGGAGAACCGCACGACGCTCATCTACAACGACTGGGGCGACCACCGTGTCGGAGCCGACATCCTCTGCTACATGAACGGCTACAAAGACCCGCGTATGGAGAAGATGTTCCTTGCGAACGATGTCGGCGACTATGTGGGTATCCGTATCGGCATCGATGTGACGAGCAAGTCGCAGGCCGTGTCGAAGTATTCGAATATGATCGTTGCGAGCGATACGCCCTACCTATGGTTCAATGCCGCCGAGGCAACGTTCCTGCGTGCGGAATATGAATTGCGCTGGGGCTCGGAAGAAACGGCACGGTCACTCTACGAAGCAGCCGTAAGGCTTTCGTTCGAGGAGCGCGGTGCCAGCGGCGCCGACGCCTATCTGGCCCAGACTGACGTCAAGCCCGCGCCCTACACCGATCCTGTCGGCAACTACAGCGCGATGGCCCAGAGCGACATCGGGATTCCGTGGGTCGACGGAGCCGAGAACTTCGAACGCAACCTTGAACGCATCATCGTGCAGAAATGGATCGCCATCTTCCCGCTGGGCGTCGAGGCGTGGTCGGAGCACCGCCGCACGGGCTATCCGAAACTGCTGCCCGTGCCCACCGACAAGTCGGGCGGCACGGTGGACGTAGCGCAGGGTGCACGACGCCTGCCTTACCCCGTCGAGGAGTACCAGCAGAACAACGCCAACCTTCAGTTGGCCATCCAGACGCTCGATGGCGAGCAGCAGAACGGCAACCGCACGGGCGACGTCATGGGAACCCGTGTATGGTGGGATTGCAAATCTTATAACAACTAACAGCTATGAAACAGAACTTTATATTCACGCTGCTGGCGCTGTTTTCGATGCTGTCGCTCGTCTCGTGCAGCGACTGGACGGAAACGGAGGCACTCGACAGTACGGTCAAAAAGCCTTGGGAGCAAGATCCTGCCCTATGGGCCGAGTACACCGCGACATTGAGGGCCTACAAGCAGTCGGAGCATTTCATCGTCTATGCCCGCATGCACAATTCTCCCGAGAAAGCGACCGGAGAGCAGGACTTCATGCGCTGCCTTCCGGATTCGCTGGACATCGTGACGCTGACCAACGCCGACAACTTCTCGAAATTCGACGCCGAGGACATGTCCGTCATGCACGAGAAAGGCACGAAGGTGCTCTATCAGATCGACTATGCCGCTCGTGCGGAGGAATTCGCCGATGCGGCGGCGCTCGACGCCTACTTGGATAAGGTCGTCGTTGCCGTCGCTGCCAATGGCATGGACGGCTACTCGTTCACGACCGACCCGTTGGCTGCGGATGCCACGGCTCGCATTATTGATAGGCTTGCCACGGCCAGAACTGACGGTCAGCTCCTCGTTTTCGAGGGTAATCCCCTGTCGCTCGCTGCCACCGACCGTGCAAAGATGGATTACGTCATCCTCGATACGGAGAAACTCGAAAATGTTTTGGATGTGAGACTCCATGCCCTGCACGCTGTTAACTATGCCGGCATCGAGGCCAATCGGCTGCTGCTGACCGCCGAAATCAATGCGGCGCTGTTTGATGAAGACCGCACCGAGCACGCCGCCGTCGACGAAATGTCGCGCCGCGTCGTCGAACTCGGGCCTTATGCGGGGCTTGCGGCTTACAATATTGCCGAAGATTACTACCATTCCGAGATGAACTACCAAACCATCCGGCAGGCGATACAAACGTTGAACCCCTCTAAATAAAGACAGTCATGAACATGAAAAAGATACTAATGGCGGTTCTCGTTTCGCTTGTGGCTTTCACGGCCTGCGAGAACTACGGCGATGACAATCACAAGTTCGACAATGTCGTATACCTCGACGTCGCTTCGACGAGCGACGCACAGCTCACGACCTTCAGCAACACCCGGGCTACCTACGATTGCGCGTTGCAGGCGGTACTGACATATCCGGCAGGACAGGATGTGGCGGTGACGCTCACGGTCGACCCGTCGCTCGTCGGGACGTACAATGCCCGTTACGGTACGGAGTGGACGATGCTCGATTCAAAATATTATTCTTTGCTGTCCGAAACTGTGACCATTCCGGCAGGGAAGACGACCTCCGATGCTGTCACGCTGCGCCTCCGTGAACTCACCGGAGAAGGAGATGAGCAGACCGGAGCTTTGCCAATCGACGAAACCTATCTGGTTCCAGTACGCATCGGTAGCGCATCGATCGATGTGTTGCACGGCTCCGACGTGGCTTACTACGTCGTCAAACGCTCCTCGGCCATCACCGTCGCGGCACAACTTACGGACAACTGGATCGAGTTCCCGACCCTCGATAAGTATTCCGAAAGCAGCAAGGATTGGAACGGCCTGCGGGCTGTGACCTACGAGGCCTTGATTTACATCGACGAATTCGTGAAAACCAATACTGAAGGCAATCCCGTCAACATCTCGTCCGTCATGGGCGTCGAGCAGTACCTGCTGCTGCGTATCGGCGACACGAATTTCGAGCGCGAACAGTTGCAGTTCGACGGTTCGGGCAGTGGCTCGGGCTTCGGCAAGATTCCCGGACGCGACGCGATGAAGCATCTCGAAACGGGGCGCTGGTACCATGTGGCCTGCACCTACGACCAGAATACCCGCACGGCCCGCATCTACGTCGACGGGCAGATTCAGAGCGAAGTCACGGGCGTGGGCATCACGACGCAGAACGATAAGAACTGCATCAACTTGGCCATGCGGGCGCTCTACGACCTGTGGAACACCGCTCCCGAGGGCGACAAGGCCCAGTACGAAGAACTGGGGTACGATGGCCTGAGCGAGGCCTATCAGTTCTTCATCGGCCGCTCCTACGACGACTATCGGCCTCTGAACGGCAAGATCGCCGAGGCGCGTGTATGGTCTGTGGCCCGCACGCCGGAACAGATTTGGGAAAATATGTATGAAATCGAAAACCCGGAGAACGATCCGACGCTTTTGGGGTATTGGAAATGCAACGATGCCTCGGGAAATACGGTCAAGGACTATTCGATGTACGGCAACGACGGCGTCGCCAAGTACGACATCATTTGGCCGCAGGGCATCGAGATCCCGAAACTTAACGAAAACAACGAGTAACTATGAAGACGATTTTTGATTTGCAAACAGGGGTGGTAACGCTTCTCTGCACGGCGGCACTCGCGGGCCTTACGGCCTGCGAGGCCGATCCCGTGATGCAGGAAAGCGGGAAGTTGCCCGACAAAGGTTCCATCGAAGAGGTTCATGTGATGTTGTGCAGCAGCAATTCCGTGGAAAATAGGGTCGATGTGCTGCTGACCGAAGGAGGGGTTATGACGAAGAACTTCTACTTGAGGCAGACACAGCCGGCGGCAGCGGGATATTCGCTCGACGCATGGTGCGATGCATCTTTGCTCAATGACTACGATGCCGGAGATGAAATCGAACGAACGCTGCTGCCGGAGGCGAATTACGAGTTCCCCGACGGCAAGACGCTCGACCTCTCGGCCGCAACGCAGCGTTCGGAATTGAAACGTATCAAGTTCTCGGCAAGCGGACTTGCCGCCGGGGAATATGTACTACCGCTTACGGTCGCTGCACAGGACGCACCGGACGCGGACAAGACGCTTTACTACAACGTTTCGGTTCGCCAACCCTACACCGACGAATACACCCTGCACGACGGCCACGACCTGTTCTTCGTGTTCTATGTCAATACGAACGATTTTCAGCCGCTGTTGGCGCAGGACTACATCATGCGGAAGAAAGTGGCACGCGGCACGACCGTGGCGTGGTACGGTACCGTAGGCAACATCGTCAACCTGCGCACTGTCCAGGTCGGCTACGATGCTGCAGCCGGCCGCGCCCTGCTTGATCTCGGAACCGACATGACTTATGTGCTCAGCCAATCGACGAAATATATCCGTCCGTTGCAGGAACACGGACGCAAGGTATGTATCAGTATCGAAGGCGGAGGCAAGGGGCTCGGGTTCTGCAACCTCACCGATGCTCAAATCGAAGACTTCGCAGCGCAGGTCAAGACCGTTATCGAACAATACGAACTCGACGGTGTAAACCTCTGGGATCGAAATTCCGGCTACGGCAAGGAGGGTATGCCGGCCGTGAACACGACCTCCTATCCGAAGCTCATCAAGGCATTGCGCGAGGCACTTGGCACGGAAAAATTACTGACGGTCACGGTTTACGAGGAGCCGACCGCTACTTTCTGGGATACGGAAGCGACGGGCGGAATCGCCGTCGGCGATTACATTGACTACGCATGGTCGGGTTACAACAGCAACAGCGAGGCCCCGCAGCTGCTCGACCCGTGGCATCCCGAACTGGAGTATGTATCCACCTATACGCAAAAGCCGATTGCCAATCTGCCCAAGGATCGGTACGGCTGCATCAACTTTCCCATCTATCCTGCTGCCCAAACGGAAGAAGAGGCCATGATGCGGGAGCCTAGATTCCTTTTAGATTGGACTCCTAATTATAAGCCTAACAACATCATCGTCTTCGACGATTTGCACAGCAATCTCCAGGACAGTTACGAAGCTTTTTGGGACAATACGTTTGCAGCGTGTTGCACTTTTATGGATCCAGAAAACAGCTATTTGCTCGGAAGCAAAAAAGGATACACCTATCTGTTGGATATGAACAGACTCTGGACATTATCCGAGGGTATTCAGAATTACGGCAAATGGCTGAAAGATTGGAATTGATAAAAACGGTCGACAAAATACACCTATGTTCTTCCATTTTATCCTCTCACAGCTCTTTAACCGGAGCAAAAACAATTAAAATTCAAATCAAAATGAAACAAAACTTCAAATTATTCGCAACACTGGCAGCCAGTGCAGCGATGATGATCTCCTGCCAGCAGGCAGAAGAACCGACGATGGACAAGGCCCAGGAACCTGTCGTCAAAACACGTGCTTACGGGGACAAAACTCCGAAGGTCACCATTTATGTCGAGACCAACGACGTGAACCCGCTTAATGCCGGCGACTACCTGCTCTCCGACGGTTCGGCCTATGCCGATATCGTGGAGTTCTTCGCCGCCAATCTCAACAAGGAGACGGTCAACGGAGTAGTGCGTCCGACCCTCTATCTGAACGACAAGATGACCAACCTGCTCGAAAACGGCGGTGCTGCCACCTATGTAGCCGGTCTGCAGGCTAAGGGCATCAAAGTCGTGCTCACCATCCTGCCTAACTGGCAGAATATCGACTTCACGAGTCTCAATGACACGCAGGCCGATCAGCTTGCAACGATTCTCGCCTATGCCGTAAATAAGTACGGACTCGACGGTATCGGATTCGACAACGAGTACGGCGGCACGGTGACCTCCGTTTCCGGTTCGTATGGCAACCTGATCACCAAACTGCGCGCCAAGCTGCCCGCCGGCAAGTTGATTACCCTCTTCCAGTACAATATCGGCTACAATCAGATCAACGCGACAGCCGGAGCCAAGCTCGACCATGTCTATTCCAACTTCGGTTACAACACGTATATCAGCACTTCCGGCGTAACCAAGGAGCGCTATGCACCGTTGTCGATCAATCTGGGTTCCATCGGTAGCAATGTATCTTATTATGGGGATAGAGCCTATGATTTGACCGAGGCCGGTTACGGTGGAATCATGCACTTCAACCTGCGTACGAGAACCGATTCCGATCCGCTGTCGCTGTTCAATTCCATTGCCGATGGAGCTTGGGAGGAAACCGTTACTTGCGAGAATGGTAACCGCCCGCAGGACTGGACGTTCGTCAGCAGCGGTTATACCATCACCTACGACGAGGCTACGGCCGAATAACTCCTCTGAGATGTATTTTGTTGACCTGTTTAGAATCGGTTGAGCATCTGTAAGCGCCCCGATTTTGACCCGCACATCTTTTGAGGTGTGCGGGTGTTTTTAACTTTCGGATAAAAAAGCCGTTCGAATATTCTTCGAACGGCAATAAGAAAATATCCGGATGTAAATGTTGACCGATTCAGAATGTGAGCATCTGTAAGTCTTTTTGTATTGAAAAATTCACTTTTAATGAATCGTAACCGGTATTTTCTTTATGAAACGCATAAATTATAAATTTATTGTGGCAAAATCAAACTTCTCGGTTAAACCATAAATGAAATAGCATAAAATAAAAGCACGGACTTAACCTATTGACACCTGAGGAATGCTACAACCCGATGAACAGATAGGAGAAGCCCGTGCTGTTTTTTGCACGATTTCCCCTATCATCCCGTCCATCTTGTCTTTGTAGCATTTTCAGGTGTCGATGACAGGATTCGACAGCTATTCGCCGTTTGGCAAAGATAAGAAAATTATCCTACAGATACAATATATGCAATTTAATTCATTGTAATAAACGACAAATATAGATGGACAAATTGTTGCATACATCTTTGTTCAGAGCCATCTTAAAATCATTGAATCGAAAAGTTGTTTCTGAAAAAAGGCTGCAAACTTACTTTTTGAAATTTGCCCGCCTCATTACAGCACTTTGCGATGACACAGATTGTCTGTCGGCATTACATACGTTAAATTATACGCAAATCCAGTTCCGATTTCTGCTTTCTCGAATTCATGAACCGTCCGTTTCGCTTCCGCCATATATACACCGGGTTATCGACATGACTCTCGAATTTATCTGCTTGGAAAAAGAGTTGTTATATCATCGTATTGAACACCCGCGGTCTTTCATATCTGAACCTGCATTTACTTCACCGCTCCATTGGTCCAAACACTATCCTGCGATCAGCGTTTCGGAAATCCTTTGCGGACTTGACCGGATGACCCCGAAACCTTTGATCCTGGCCGACGGTACGGATGCTCCGTTCAATCAGGTTGTTCGGGTCTTCGAGGATACATTACATGTTAAACTCGGCGATCCGACTGATGTCAAACGCCGTGTTTTGGAACGTAAAAAAGACCGTACGAAATTTACCGAGGCATTGCTTTATTCCTTGAATAAGGAAGATGAATGATTTTTTTCGATTTTTTATATCCGGGCGGATATCCGGACATGTAATTGCGTATCCTGAAAATTCTCATTTTTGCAAAGCAAACCAACCAATTCTGTGTAAGTCGAATTATGGAAAACTTGGACAAAAGCCAATTTATCGTCCTGCTCGAAACATCTCTCAACCGACGATTACTGTCCCCTGAGCAGAAGACTCTCGACGCTGCCTATGAAGATTACATCGACCTGCTGCACGGTCTTACTGTTCAATCCTGTAAATCGGCCCTCGACCTGCTGCACGAACTTGCCCGCCTCCAATCCCGCCTGATGCGGTTACGAGAGCGAATTGTCGAGCAGGAGTCACCGCAAGCCTCGCTGCTAAAATCCGCCATCCAACTTACGAATTTCGAAATCCGTTTAGTCTTTACCCGGCTTCGTTATCCGTCCATCGCCGATCCGGTGTCGGTCGAAGTCCCCAAGTCGCCGCTGTTCCTCTCCGAGCAATTCACACCTACGGATATCATGGAGCTCGCTACGGCTCTGCAACTCTCCGGAGCCATACGCCGCATCGACGGTACACGGGTCGATCTGGCGACACTTGTCGATGTGCTTTCCGGAACTTTCAACGTCCGTATCAACAATCCGGAACAGTGCCGCTATGCCGTCGTCAACCGCAAGCTGCGTCTGACCCGTTTTCTGGATTTCCTGCGCAACAATCTGATCGCCTACAGCCAGCGATAGGCAGTCTGTTTTCATTCAGCATCACGCTCCGGGGCTCCATCTCGTTGTCCCGTCCTGAAAAAGGTTTACAGTGATTGATAATTAAAGATAAACATTTTG
>OHOZ01001111.1_pt1 | contig 12963 bp, 10 predicted proteins | sample 1569931 | NCBI WGS metagenome assembly OHOZ01 (sample SAMEA3879572, study PRJEB24766) | human gut metagenome | biome: human-associated habitat; feature: feces | place: USA | collected 1985/1987
GCCGGTGCCCCGGAGAGACCGCCAGCACCAGACAGTCCGTGTCCAAAATCAGGTATTTCAGACTGGGGTCGTTGATCTTGCCCTCTACGATGGCGAAATCCAGCTCGTAATTCTTGAGCATGTCGTGCAGATTGCTTTGAGAATCCGTGATGATCTTGATGGTCACGCCGCTGCGGCTGTTCACATACCGGGCCAGCGCTTCGGCAATGGCGTTGCTCTCCGCCGTGTGGGTGATGCCCACGGTCAGGGAGGTCAGCTGGCGCTTTTCACTGGTCAGATCCTTGCGCAGATTGTTGTAGAGGGACAGCATCCGCCGGGCGTACTTGATGACCATCTCGCCCTCGTGGGTCACGTGCAGCTCGTTGTTCTTCCGCTCAAAAATGCGCACGTTCAGTTCGCTCTCCAGCGAGCGGATGTGCTGGCTCACGGCGGGCTGGGTCAGGGATAGCTGTTCCGCCGCCCGGGTAAAGCTCCCTGTTTCCACGACCTTCATCAGGGAATGAAGCTTCGGATCGACCATCCCTTTCCCCACCCTTTCAAAAAAATTTTTATGAATGATGATTATACCATAAACTTTAGGAATGTGCCAGCTTCGTCCAGCGCCGACGCACAGGCTCCGCCGTGGCGGGCTTGTCGTCCAGCAGACCCTCCTGCCCCCGCAGAAAGGCGACGAACATCGCGATGGAGATGCAGCAGCAGATCACGTCGGTGATGGGGGTGGCCCAGACGACGCCGAAGATGGGCAGAAGCCGGTTGAGCAGGAACATCAGCGGAATGTCCAGCAGACCCTTGCGCAGAATGGCCAGCAGGAAGGAGCGCATTCCCTTGCCCACCGCCTGAAAGAAGGAGATCAGCGCATAGGCGCAGGCGGAGAAGGGCCCGCCCAGGCAGAGGATCCGCAGGAAGGCCGCGCCGTAGGTCACGGACTCGCTGCCGCCGGGGATGAACAGGCCGATCAGCTGGCGGCTGAACACCAGCGAGACGTTCATGCACAGGGCCGCCATGGCGATAGAGAGCGCCATGGATAGGGTAATGGAGGCCTTCATGCGCTTGTGATCGCCGGAGGCGTAGTTGTAGCCGATCAGGGGCAGCACGCCCTGAGACATGCCCCGGACGATGCTGTGGGCCAGCATATTGACCTTCTTCGCCACGCCCAGACCGGCCTGCAGGGCCGTGCCGGAGACCGCCATCAGCGCGTCCAGCACCGCATAGGAAATATTCTCGCACAGAGTCATCAGGCAGGCGGGCAGACCGGTGGTCAGCACATCGGCGGGGATCCTGCCGCGGATGGACTTGCCCAGACGGCGGGGGCTCAGCCGCAGGATGGAGCGCTTGCCCTCCCTAAGCACCACCACAAGGAAATACACCAGAGCTATCACGTTGGACAGCGCCGTAGCGATGGCCGCGCCCAGCGTCTCATAGCCCCGGGGCAGGATCACGAACATAAACAGGGGGTCCAGCGCAATGTTCATCACGCCGCCCAGCGCCACGCCGATGCTGGCCTGCAGGGAACGGCCCTCGGAGCGAACCAGATGGGCCAGCAGCGCGTTCAGGGAGGTGGCCAGACCGCCGATGACCACGGTGCAGGTCAGGTACTCTACGGCGTAATCATGCACCAGCGGATTGGAACCGCCCAGCAGGTCTACAAAGGGCCCGGCGAAGAGCCACGCGCCCAGCGAATACAGCGCCGTCAGCGCTGCGCAGCCCCAGAAGGCGAAGGAGGCCGTATCCTTGGCCCGCTGCAGGTCCCGCCCGCCCAGCGCCCGGGAGATGACGCTGGCTCCGCCCACGCCGAACAGGTTGGAGATGGCCTGCAGGAACATAAATGCGGGCATACAGACCGTGGCGGCAGTGATCATGGCGTCGCTGCCGGTCAGGCCGATAAAGAACGTATCGGCCATGTTGTACAAAACCAGAATGATCTGGCCGACCACCGTGGGCACGGCCAGCTTGAAGATCGCCTCCAGCACAGGCACGTCTTCAAACAACGTCTTTTCTCTTTCCTTCATAACCGGGGTCCCTCCGTTTCTAAAAAAATCAGCGGCGGCCGCGCAAATATGCCGCAGCCGCCGCAGAAGCGTCCGTGCCGTCCGTCTATGCGACGGAACGGCGTCTTCGCCTCTGCTGCCGGGACAAGTTCATCTGCGATTTGGAAAAAGATGGTTTGCGATTCATCCCGGCACGTCCTTTCCTGTGGTTTTTGGAGAAGCCTTTCATGGCCGTTCCCCTTGGGATAGGCATATTATATGGGTCTTTCTCCAAAATATCCAATAATCATTCCGTATTTATCGATAAGAAATGCTTATGAAGAGGAATGGACAAAAGAACAAAAGCGTCTCCGCGCACTGCGGAAACGCCGGGTTCATGGGCTTTGAAGTCCCTTCTGTGAAAGTTTTATCAATCTTTTGCCAAAATGGACGCAAACAAACCTTAATGACCCCAAAAGCTTTCTTATCCGAGGCCCCAAAGGCATTCTGCGATTCAGGCGCGTCCCTTTCCGAAAAAAGCCGTTTTCCGCCCAATGAAAGCAGAAAATGGCATGAGCTTATTTCCGTTCATTCATCCTGCCCACAGTGCAGGTTCCATTCTTCTTCCTCGCAGGCCAGCGGCAGCAGCACCGTGACGGCAGTGCCCTCGCCCAGCCGGGACTCGATACGCAGCTCTGCCGCGCTGCCGTAGATCAGCCGCAGCCGATCACGGACGTTCCGCATCCCAATGCCCGTAGACTTGCGGCCCTGCTGTTCGCTTTCCTCCGCCGAACCATTCAGAATACGCTCCACCCGCTCCGAAGGCATTCCCTCGCCGTTGTCCTTCACGCAGATTACCAGCCGGTCGCCCTCGTCCCGAGCAGAGATATCCACCACAGCGTGATCGGTGCGCACGCCGTGAACCAGAGCGTTTTCCAGCACGGGCTGCAATATCATGGTGGGGATCAGGGCAAAGGCCGCGCCGGTGGTGCAGTGAAAGGGCGTTTCCAAATTTTCGCCGTAGATATGCCGGTAAATATAGGCATACTGCTTCAGACTGTCGAACTCCCGCTTGACGGGAATAAAGCGCTTCTGCATATTGCCGGTGTTCTGTCGGAAAAAAGACGAAATATGCTGCACAACTTCGCAGATCTCCGCGTTGCCGTCGATCTTGGCCAGAGCGTTGACCATTTCCATGGCGTTGTAGATGAAATGAGGATTGATCTGGGATTGCAACGAGCGATACTTGTATTCCAACATTTCATACTCCGCCCGGTTCTTGCGGGTCTCCTCCTCCCGCACCTGCGCCAGCAGCCGCTGCTGATGCTCCAGCATTCTGTTGAAGTGGCTGGCCAGTTTGCCTGTTTCATCGCGGCTGACCACCGGTACCCGAAGCTCCAGATTTCCGGCGGCCGCCTCGTCCACCGAACTCACCAGCAGATGGATCTGCCGAGTCATGCGGTCGGTGACCATCAGTACTACCAGCGAACCCAGCACCGCGCCGACCAGGCCGGTCAGGATGCCGGTCAGCGCCGCCGTACGCCGCACCTGCCGCAGGATGGATTCCGGCAGCAGGCCCACCGCCGTCCAGTCGCCCTGCTTCTGGATGGAAACATAGTATTTCTCCCCGGCGGAAAGCTCCGCCGCGCCGGTTCGAGCCGCTTCCTCCGCGGCCCGTGCTATGCCTTCTCCCGCAGCGCCGCTGACGGTCAGGGTCTGGCCGTCGGCCGATAAAAACGCCACGGCGCAGTGCAGGTTGTCGTTGTAGGTGCCCAGACTGCCCAGTTCTTCCTGCTTCACCCGGGCCACCAGCTTGCCCATATGACGAAAGGGCGCGGGGTTGTACACATCCCGGATCAGATAGACCTGCCCGGTCTCCGATGTGCGCCACTGGCTGCGGCCATAGGCCGTGCCCCGCAGCTCCTCCCGCTCCATCAGCGCCGCCGCCTCCTGACGGAACCCTGCGGAGGCATAGGAAGTGGTGAAGCTGTTTCCCCGATCCAGCCGCAGATACACCGCGTCATAGCCGGACTGGGTGGTGATGGTCTGATTCAGGGCATACAAAAGAGACTGGGTAGCATGGTAATACCCGGCGGAATCGGCGGTCATATCCCGCATGGCGTACAGCTGGGCGCTCAGGCCAGTGGAATTGACCTGATTGTTCAGCTGCCGGGCCACCGCCTCGGTCTGGTTGATGAAATTGATGAGCACCTGCTCGGTCAAAAGCTCCAGATGGGCCTTTTGATCTTCCAGCATCTGCCGGGTCGCGTTGTACGTCAGCCCCAGCGACACCATGCCCGTAGCCAGCAGAATGACCACGCACCAGATCAGGATCAGCTTGACCCGGTAACTGAAGACGCCGATTTTTTTCATAGCTTGGCCTTTCGGTTGCGATATTCGGTGGGTGTCATGTGCTCGATGCGCTTAAAGGCATTGTAGAAGGAAATATAGTTGCCGTACCCCACCGCCCTGGCTACTTCCTCCACCAGGATCCGGGGGTCAGCCAGCATGGAACGGGCCACGTTCATACGCGCTTCCAGCATATGCTCGTGAAAGGTCACGCCGGTCTCCTTGCGGATCAGGGCGGAGAGATAGTTGGCGCTGACGCACAGCTTATCCGCCACGTCGTTGAGCTGAATGCCCTCGATGGCGTGCAGATTGATATATTGCAGAGCATTGCGGGTCAAAAGGGATTGTTTGGGCATATCCATCCGCCGGAGGAAAGCCTCGTTCAGCTCCTTCAGGCACAGACGCACATCCTCCTCCGTGCTGACGAACCAGATGCCGCTCATCACCGCGTCCAGCTCCTCGTCTGCGCTCAGGCCGAACCGGCGGCGCAGGCCTGTAGTGTACAGAAACATCATAGCCCGCAAATTGCTGTACTGGCGGCCGCTCTGCTCGGCCAATGCCCGGGCCGCTTCCGCGGCAAAACCGTCCGTCAGCTCCGCCCTGGCGATCAGCTCATCGATCTGCCGCTGGGTGTCGGCGATATGCTCCTGCCCCACTGGGCCGTCGCCCTGATCCTCGTAGAAAACGCAGGCGTGGTTTCCCTTGCGCAGGGCCGCCTCCCACAGGGCGCGCCTAGCCTGCAGATAGGCCTGACGGATGGCGTGGCTGCTCTGCCCCAGCCCGCTGACGCCGATACGGACAGGGTTGACCAGCTCGTCAAAGAGGTCGTAGGCCAGTTCCGTGGCTTCCTCGTGCCAGCCCTTGCCGTCGTCCCCCCGGGGGACGAAGATCACCGCCAGATCGTATAGCAGCAGCGTGACCGTCCGCATCCGGCGACGGGCCAGTACCGCCTCCACCCGGTTGAGCACAGCCTGAGAAAAATAGCGCTCCTCCGTCTGCTGCAGCGCCATAATGTAGTAGGTGTGAAATTGCAGCCCCGCCCCGGCCAGCAGCTCATGAACGCCCTGTCCCCGCTGAGAATCATTGGTCAAAAGGGTCAGCAGCTGGGCGCGCATTTTCAGGTTTTCGGCCTGTTCCAGCGCCACGTCGTTTTCCATCTGGCGGCGGGTCACGGCTGCGGCCCGGCGGACGGTGCGCATGACTTCTTCATTGTCGATGGGCTTGAGCAAATAGTCGAACACGCCCAGCTTGATGGCCTGACTGGCGTACTGAAACTCATCGTAACCGGTAATGATGACAAAGCGGCAGTCCGGCACATCCTCCCGCACATCGGCGATCATATCCAGCCCGCTTTTCACCGGCATCCGAATATCCGTCAGCACGATATCCGGCTTCAGCTGGCGGATCATCACGCCGCCGCTTTCCCCGTCCCCCGCAGTGCCGGCCACTTCACACTTCATCATGTCCCAGTCGATGGTCTTCACCAGCGACAGCACCGTGGTAGGGTTATCCTCAACGATTACGACTTTCAGGCTCATAGCGGCTCCTTCCTTATGGGGGATGAACGAACGATCAAGATGGACTCATTATACCAAAAAGTGCCCGAAACGGCAATGAAAGCAGATTTTCCCCTTCATAAAAAACAGGGCGGGTCTTTCGGCCCGCCCCGCAGGGTACAGGAAGTACGGCGTTATCCCTTCACAGCGCCGGACATAATACCGGACACGATGAAGCGCTGGGTGCTCAGGTACAAAACCAGAATGGGCAGCATGGCCAGCATGAAGAAGGCGAAGGCCAGATTCAGTTCAGTCATGTTCTCACCGAAATAGATGATCTGGGCCAGCGGCAGCGTGCGGCTCTCATCTGTGCGCAGCAGCACCACAGCGGTGGAATAGTCATTCCAGACGAACAGGGTGTTAAGCACCATCTGAGTAACATTGATGGGGGTCATCAGAGGGAAAATGATCTGCCAGAAGGTGCGGAATTTGCCGCAGCCGTCGATACCGGCGGCTTCTTCCAGATCCCGGGGGATGCCCTTTACGAAGCCGGTGATGGTCAGGACGCTGATGGAGACCTGAAAGCCGGTTCGGGCCAGAATGAAGCCCAGATTGGTGCTGACCAGTCCCAGATTATAGATATTCATATACAGAGGAAGCATGATGCACTGGAAGGGCACCAGAATGCCGCTGATGAACAGGGAATAGAGCACCTTATAGAACTTGGAATGGTTCCGAGCCAACACGTAGGAGGCCATGGAGGTGGTGAACAGCAGGATCAGCGTGCAGGGTACAGTGGTCAGGATGCTGTTTTTAAAACCGATCGCCACATACTTGTTTTCCCGGATCACACGGGCGTAATTTTCCAGCGTGGGGTGTTGGGGCCATGCCAGCCGGTTCAGGCTGATGTCCGAATGGGTCTTGATGGAATATAGAAAGCTGATATAGAAAGGAATCAGTACCACGACCACAACGGCCAGAATAAACAGCACCCGCAGGGTATTGCCCCAGAAGATCCGGGTGCGGCTGCGACCCGCCTGTTTGCCGAAGTTGGAGGTATTCTGCATCCGAACACCAAACTCCGCCATCAGAGCTCAACCTCCTTTTTGCGCAGGATGGTGGTGACCAGATTGGTCAGGATCACCAGCACCAGCGTCAGGATGATCGCGCCCGCCTGTCCCAGACCGGCACGGGAATTGCCGAAGATGTATTCATATACGAACACAGCGGTGGTTTTGGCCGTTTTCATGTTGATGACCATTTGAGAATAGTCGAAGCAGCGCAGGCCCCAGGAAAGCAGCAGCGTCACGTTGGAGGTGATGGCGGGCACGATCATGGGCAGGGTGATGTGGATAAATTCGTGGAACACATTCGCGCCTTCCACCCGGGCCGCCTCGTAGTATTCCAGCGAAATGGACTGCAGGGCGGCAATGTAAATAAGCATACAGTAGCCCATATCCCGCCAGATGGCGATGGCGGCCAGACCGTAAATGACCTGCGAGGAAATGCCCAGCGGGCTGGGCGCACCGGTCAGCGGGGAGAGCACGTCGGTGTAAACGTAGCTCCACACCTTGGTAGAGGCCACCAGTGACACCGTAAAGGGCATGAACAGCAGCGTGCGCATCACGTTATTGAAGGGGCCGGACTTCCATAGCAGCAGCGCCAGCGCCAGACCCAGCATATTCGCGCCGATGATATACACAATGGTAAACTGGAAGGTGTGTAAGAAGCTGTCCCGGAAGGACGCGCTTTTGAGCAGCTTCCCGTAGTTTTCAAAGCCGACGAAATTCCATTCCTTGGCGAAAATGGCCTTCTTATCGGTAAAGGACGTGGGGATAGACTGAAGAAAGGGGATCAGAACGACGAAAGCAAACAATGCGAAAGCAGGAAGCATGAATAGGATGTTTCCTCCGTGCTCCCGAACAGCAAATCGCGTCAGCCGGTGTTTGCGATCCAGCCGGGATGGATTGATGGCGGTCATAAACGATCAGCTCCTGCGGTAAAAATAGGGCGTTTCTTTTGAAAAGCAGGTATGGGCAGGGCCGCCCGCGTGGACGCTGCAAGCGGCCCTGTTTTTGGAAAGGAAAGACTTGCTTAGTTCAGGGAAATGACCTCATCGAAGGCCGCCTGCAGATTGGCGATACAGTCTTCCACAGTCATAGAGCCGCCGGTGAGCACACTCTCGGCGAAGGCGGTCAGTTCGGTACGCCACGCGGTGGTGAAAGCAGAGGACAGGGGCTTGGTGAAGTCGCCGTAGTGGGCGATATTGCCGGAGGCCTTCACTTCGGCCATGGTCTGCACCATAGGCTGCAGCTTATCGCTGACAGCGCCGGAGCACAGAGGATTCTGGGACGCTTCGGACCAGGCGATGCCCTGGCTCATCCAGTATTCCATAAAAGCCAGCGCCATGTCTGCATTTTCCGCCTGCGGATTGACCATAAAGCTCTGATCCACCTGCACGTTCATCTTGGCGGATCCGTTATCGTCAATGGGAGCCACGAAGAAGCCAATCTCGAAATCGGGATTTTTGGCCAGCATATCGCCGATATTCCAGGATCCGTCATACCGCATGGCGGCGTTTCCGGCGGCGAACATTTCCAGCGCCATATCCTGCGTGTTGCTCATGTCGTCGGTGCGGGGAGCCACCAGACGGGCCTTCCAGTTTTCCAATGCTTCGGCGAAATAGGGGTAATCCGCGAACTTCTTTTCGCCGCTCATCAGCTTTTCAAACACGTCCTTGTCGCCGGCTTCCAGCGCGCGGGTCCAGACGGTGTTGCGGGCTTCGATGTCGCCGTAGACAGCATCAGCAAAGCTGCGCACGTAGGGGTCGATCCCGGCGGCGATCAGCTTATCCTGCAGCTCGTTGAGCTGGGTCAGGGTGGTGGGAACTTCCAGACCGTTCTGTTCGAAGATGGTCTTATTGTAGAAGATGCCCCAAGTCTTAAAGTCGATGGGGAAGCCGTAAATTTTACCGTCGGCGGACACGTCGCCCAAATCGCCGGAGGGCAGATTCAGGCTCTTGATGACCTCGTTATCGCTCAAATCCATAACGAAGCCCTCCGTCACCAGATCCGGATACAGGCCGGGGTTGCCCATGATGATGTTAGGCTGGTCACCGCTGGACAGGGCGGTGGACAGCTGGGGGAAGTAGTCGGTGCCCTGATTGTAGTAGATGTTATTAAACTTCACATTGGGATGAAGCTCGGTGAAGGCCGCCTCGATAGCGTTCAGACCGGCCTGCTTGGTCGTCTGCGCCATGTAATGGAACACGGTCAGGGTGATCTCGTCCTCTGCTGCAGCAAAGCTGCACACGGACAGCGCCAGCACTAGAGCCAGCAGGATAGCGAGCGTACGTTTCATGGGATGATCCTCCTTCTTTAATTTGATTCGATCACTGCGGAGCCATTGCTTCTCTTTCTCCGCTTTAGTAATATCAGTATACTCTAAACCCATATCCGAAGGAATATACGTCCTTTGATAATTTCTATCTTATTTTTACGATATGGTCGATAAAAATCCATAATAAACCCGTTTTGAGATGTCAACGTTCCCTGCCTGCGTTTCTTTCCGTTGAATCCGCCCTTGCAATCCTTCGCCGCCCATGGTATACTATTTTTCGGTTCTGGAGCGGTATCGAAGTGGTCATAACGGGACTGACTCGAAATCAGTTGAGGTGCAAGCCTCCGTGGGTTCGAATCCCACCCGCTCCGCCAATACAGGGCTTTCCGTATGATACGGAAAGCCTCAGTCCTGTCAAAAAAGGTCGCAAAAAGTGGACGTGCAGGAGGCACTGCCTTCTGCCGGGGTTTTAGGGGCAGATTCCCTAAGCCTTGTGCAACAGCCCATTTCCCGCGAACCAGTGAAGCGCTGTTCGCGGACGCTGGCGGTCGATCATGGGTTTTTCGACAGTCTGAAGCCTGTAATCAAGCCGATTACAGGCTTTTTTATTTTTGCCCAAAGACAAAGTCTGCACGATTTTTGGTTTTCAAGGGAAAAAATCAGCATTTCTTTCCTGCACTGATCGCCCCCAGCGGCTGCTAAAGTCGCCGCCCTCCGGCAGAGCAAGCCCTGTCTCCATCGCCTGTGCCGAGGTGATCTTGGACTTGTAATCCAGGTGGGCGTAGATGTTCGCCGTGGTGGTGAAGTCGCTGTGGCCCAGCCACTCCTGAATGTGCTTGAGAGGCACGCCGTTGGCCAGCAGCAAGCTGGCACAGCTATGCCGCAGATCATAAAAACGCATCCGGCGCAGGCCGTGGTCCTCCAAAAATTTCGGAAATGCCGAGGTCAAATAATTGGCCCGCATCCGCTCCCCCAGCTCGTCCACAAATACAAAGCCATCATACTCGTGATTGTAACAGTTGCCGCAGACCTGCTTATTGAGTTCCTGCTCCTCTTTCACCTGCAAAAAGTATTCCCGGAAGCTGCCGATCAGCGGCAGGGTACGCAGACTGGACTTGGTCTTGGCGGACTGCTGTTCAATTTCCGTCTGCTTGCCATCAACGGTAATCGTCGTCACGGTTCGTATGACCGAAATCGTGCCACGCTCAAAGTCGATGGCGTCCCACTTCAGTCCCAACACTTCGCCCCGACGGAATCCGTAAAAAAGCGGCCACCAGCACCGGCAGCTCCAGCTTGGTGCCCCGAAGGGCTCCAAACATCTTCTGCATCTCCTCTGCCGAAAGGAAAACCGGCTGAAAGCTGTTTTTCTTTGGCCTATCCACCTTGTCCGCCACATTCTGCACCAGCATATCGGTCTTGACCGCATATTTCAGCGCCGAGTGGATAATCGCGTGATAGTGGATGACCGTACCGGGCGACACGGTTTTCAGCTCATGCAGATAAAAGCTCTGAATGTGCTTGGCTTGGATTCCGTCCAGCGTCAGCCCGGTGTTTCGGAAATACGGTGCGATCTTTTTCTTCACCATCTGCGTGTAAGAGGAAAAGGTGGTCTTTTCCACCGAGCTGCGGATAATCTCCAGCCACAGCAGCGCCTCCGTGCCGGGATATCATGCATAAGCACTGCCGCAGCCAGCAGCAGGCGTACGGTAATTTCTTTCATAGGGGTTCTGTCTCCTTTCCTTCGACGCAAAAACGCAGAGCAAACCTGGAATGGGATCAAGTTCGGCTCTGCGTCTGGCATGATTGCTCTGTATTCTATTTTTCCACTGTGGGCTACCACCAGGAAGGTCTGTTTACACTTGGGGCAGAACAGCGGGAAATTTTCCGGTACGGTATCCTCCCGGATCTAGGTGCGGGTTTTGCCCCAGCAGGCCGGGCACAGCACCCAGTGGATCTTTTCACACTCCATGAGACAGCCTCACTCCCCGTGATGCGCCACACTGGCGATCTCCTGCAGCTGGAAGCGGTATTCCTGGCGGACCTCCGGGTATTTTTCCCAGTCTACCCGGCTAAGGAACATCTCCAGCGGGCGGACCCACAGGCCGCCATCCCCGTACAGCTTGCGGTAGATGACACAGGGCACGCCGCTTTCCGAATCGTGCGCCAGGCCCTCCACCAGGTAATAATCGCCCTTAAAGTGGCGGTAAACTCTGCCGATCTGCAATTCCTGCATGGTGTTGTCCTCCTTAATTTGTCAAGCATATTTTTGCGGATATTTGGAATACCGGGCGGGGCTGCGTTGACTTTTTCGATATAAAGCGCTAAAATAGCAGGGAGCAGCAAGCCGGCCGCAAGGCACGGCTTGTTTTATGGAAACGGAGAAAATGAAATGAAACATCAAAAAAGCACACGGAGCTTTGCCAGCCGGTGGGGCTTTATTCTGGCCTCGGTCGGTTCGGCGGTAGGAATGGCCAATGTATGGGGTTTCCCCAACAAACTGGGCAGCAATGGCGGCGGGGCTTTCCTGCTGATCTACCTGCTGTTTGTCTTTATCTTCAGCTATGTCGGCCTTCCGGCGGAATTCGCCATGGGGCGGCGGGCGGCCACCGGCACCCTGGGGGCCTACCGCAATGCCTGGGCCACCCGTGGAGAAACAGCCGGGAAGGTGGGCGGTGTGCTGGGCTGGCTGCCGCTGGTGGGCTCCCTGTGCATCGCTATCGGGTATGCCGTTATTGTTACCTATGTACTGAAAGCGCTGGTGGATTCCCTGACCGGCACCCTGATGACCGCCGATGCCGCCGCCTGGTTCTCTTCCTTTTCGGCGCAGCCCTATTCGGTGGTGCCTTATCACATCATCGTAGTGGTGGGCACCCTGCTTACGCTGTTTCTGGGGGCCCACAGCATAGAAAAGACCAATAAGATCATAATGCCGCTGTTTTTCCTCATCTTCCTGGTGCTGGCGGTACGGGTATTTTTCCTGCCCGGCGCCGCGGAGGGATATCGGTTTATGTTTACTCCGCGGTGGGAGGCCCTGACAGATCCCATGATCTGGATCTGGGCCATGGGGCAGGCGTTTTTCTCGCTTTCGGTCACCGGCAGCGGCATGATCGTCTACGGGGCTTATCTCTCTCCGCAGGAGGATGTGGTGGGAGTGGCGCAGCATACCGCCCTGTTTGATACCATCGCTGCGGTGGTGGCCGCGCTGGTCATCATCCCGGCCTGCTTTTCCTACGGGCTGGATGTAGGCGCGGGACCCAGCCTGCTGTTTGTCACGCTGCCCACCATTTTGCAGGATATTCCCCTAGGTCAGCTGTTTGCCGTTATCCTGTATATCGCCATGATCTTCGCCGGGGTCAGCTCGCTGCAAAACATGTTCGAGGCCGTGGCGGAATCGCTCCGGAACCGGTTCCCCCGGCTGAGCCGCACCGCTACCCTCATCATCCTGGCCGTACTGTGCCTTGGCTTCGGCATCGGTATGGAGACCATCTCCCAATGGGGGCCGTGGATGGATTTTGTTTCCATCTATATCATCCCCATCGGCGCTACGCTGGGCGCTGTTTCCTGGTTCTATGTAATGAAAAAGGACGAGCTGCTTTCGGCCATCAATACCGGCAGCGGGAAGACCCGCGGCCGCCTGTGGTATGGCATCGGCCGGTACCTTTATGTTCCGCTGGCTGTTATCCTGTGCTGCGTTGCCCTGTTTATGAAGGTCGCGTTCTGATCCCATAAAATACTGCCTCCCGCCGGAGAGAGCACACCGGCATCGGCAATGCTCCGCATGAGCTGCGCCATTTCCTCGTCCTCCTTCACCT
>OHOZ01001113.1_pt1 | contig 12944 bp, 7 predicted proteins | sample 1569931 | NCBI WGS metagenome assembly OHOZ01 (sample SAMEA3879572, study PRJEB24766) | human gut metagenome | biome: human-associated habitat; feature: feces | place: USA | collected 1985/1987
AGAATGGCTTTGTAGAAATATAAATATATGGAAGTTTATAGAAATAGATATGTTTAATTTAATGGACTGCTAGAAAGTTTATACAAAAAAGAAATGAAAAGGAGAAAGTTGAATGAGAAAAAACAAAAAGATAGTTAGAAGATTAGGGTGTTGTCTATTAGCAGGTGTAGTTGCGACAACAACTGTGGGAACGTTTAGTCTTAATAAGAGGGTGAAAGCGTTTAGCACTATTACAGTTGACGCAGAAGGAAAAAAAGTAGTATCGAATCCTAAATTTTTAGGTTTGAGAGATATGTATGAATGGTGTGGATTTATTGACAAAAAAGAGTTTAAGACTGCCGAAGAGGTTGAAAATCAGCCGGTTTATTATTCAAAAATGTTAAATGAAAATGTTTCCATAGGAACAGATAGAAACGGAAATGAGTGGTATGGTGATTGTGTTGCTCTGACGTTTGGTGCACCACATAGTTATCCTTCAGGTTCTATGCCGGTTTTTGTTAATGTAAGATGTTATAGTTCTTCTGATGGAGTAAAAGATGGAACAATGCCAAAGGGAGCAAATGTAAAATATAATGGAAAGGATGTATTTGCACCTGCAATAGAAATTGGTGAAAACGCATTAAGCAATAGTTCAATTACAAAATTATATGTACCGGAGACATACAAGCTTATAGCGGACAGAGCGTTTAAAGGGAGAAATACCTTGGAGGCGGTCGTTTTTATAAATGCTGATGGGAAAACGGAAAATAATGGATCTGAATTAGTAGCTATTGGAGACGAGGCTTTTGCGGAATGTTCTTCGCTAAAAAAGGCAATTTTGTCAACGAAATTGTTAAGTATTAGTGATAATTTTTTAAGTAATTATTCGATGGTTTCCGAAAGACCTATGGGAAATCAGGTTTATAAAAATTGTAAGGCAATTAATTCTGTTCTTATTGATGCAGAAAATGAAAATATAGTAATTCCAAAAGAATTATTTGCGGGTTGTGAAAATATTAGTAGTATTAATATTAAAGCAAAATACGCAATTATTTGTGAGGGTGCTTTTAGTGGTGCAGGATCAAATACTTTAAAAAATTTTACATTGAACTGTGATGCCAAAATTGGAAGTTATGCGTTTAGTAATAATAGTTCATTGGAGCACGTAGTATTTAATGGACAGGTAGATTTTGAAGAACTTGTTTCTAAATCATCATATACCGAAAGTAAATCGGTGTTTTACAAGTCTTTTTTACAGCAGAGTGATAAGGAAACATTTGTAGAATTTAATGGAAATACAGAGCTTATATTACCCGAAAAATGTTTTAGCTCAACAGGATATTTGAATAAAATTGTGTATGGGGACAAAATAGAGTATATTCAAATAGGAGCATATGCATTCGAAAATACAGGTATTAGTAATCTGGATTTTACAGGAAAAAAATTGTATGTTGTTGATAATGGACTGGCTGGATTAACAAATACAAAGGAAATTAGCTTTAATAGTACGGAGAATACTTATCTTAATACAAATACATTTGGTACAAGTGTAAATACAGAAATATCGACAAATAATATGTCAGCAGTAAATAAGATAACGGTGAATTCTAAAACTGTCAAACTTAGTTCTTTTAAGAGTGTTAAAGATGGAGCGAGTTTGATATTTGGAGATAAAGTATCAATCTTTTCGTGGGGAGATACGTCTGATGGATATAGTGTGGGTGGCATTAAAAATGTATATATAACCAGCTCGGATACTGATTTAAAGTTATATGGAAAAATACCAAATGAAGGGTACAATTTATATGGTTATGCAGGAACAAGGTATCAGGAATATATTGTTAATTCTGCAAACAAAGTAAGCTGGAATAGTTACATAAGGGAACTACAAGCTTGGAATGCACAAGATTTAGGAGATAAACCAACCATGGTGAAATCAACAGGCTTTGATCCAACAAAAATCAAAGTGGTTGCACAATTAGCGGATAAGACGGAAAAGGTTCTTTCCTATTCTGAGGATGGCACAGCAGATGGCTACACGTTAGATGAGGATTCAAAAAAGAAAATAGAAGAGGCATTGAAAAGTGAAGGAAATAGTAGAGTGTCTGTTGCAATTAATTATTGTGGTGCTACTCTTACAAAATCTATTTTATTTGTGCCAAAAGAGGTGGAAAGTTTTACCTTAGCCTCTAAGGAGAATGTTTCCTTTGTAGAGGGAATGCAGGTGGATGCTTCGCAGTTTACGATAGCAGATGTTAAGTATAATGATGGTACTACAGAGTCGGCAGCGGATTCAAAAGAAGTCTCCATTCGGTTAAAGTCTGGACAGACAAAGTTGGCAAGTGGCACAAATACAGTGATTGTTTCCTATAAGGGAATGGAAAAACAGATTGAGGTGGTAGCCAGTGCAAAGAAGATTACAAAAGTGCATGCAACACTAAAATCACAGGATAAAAAATATTATCCGGGAGATACGGTGACAAAGGATGATGTTACAGTTACGGTTACATATGATAACGGGGAAGTGGTTTCGGATTATAAAGAATTTACGATATCTAACAATCGTATTCCGTATAAGGCAGTAGATACCGTAGCAGTGGATATTTCAGCAGGAGAGATAACGGATACTGTTTTTGTTGCACCGATAAAAGTTGCCTGCTTATCTGCAAACTATTTAGGAACAGGTGTAACAGAGGGGAATGAAATCAATAAAAAGGATATTTCGGTATCTATTTTATATTCGGATGGAACTGCAAAAGTATTGGCAGATGAGGAATATAATCTAATATATTCTCCTGTGGTTGCAGGAGTGGAGAATGTGGTGACAGTAGTATGGAAAGAAGATACCACAAAAACAGGATGTTTTAAGGTGATCGGTCAGAAAGCTACGGGAACGATTAGTCCTACACCTACGGGAACCAGTGAACCTGCACCAGTAACTCCAGTACCAACTGCTTCTGTACCTACACCAGTACCAGAGCCTACAATCTCCGTAAATCCAGTTCCTACTGCGACGGAAAGTAATGCACCTTTAGAGACACCGGGACAAACGGTAATACCAAAGGAAGATACGACGATACCAAATGGTGATGTTACGAAATTACAGGAAAGCAAGCTGACAATGGGAGTAAAGGAAAAGGTTACCATTAAGCTAAAGGGCGGCACAATCACCAGTGCGGTAAGTAGTAATAAAAAAGTAGCAACTGTAAATGCAAAAGGTGTTGTAACAGCAGTGAAGGTAGGAATCGCAAAAGTAACTATTGTAGATAATTTTGGAAAGAGTAAAGTAGTTACCATAGTGGTAAAGAAAGCACCAAAGACACTTAAGGCAAATGTTACGAAGAAAACCTTGAAGCTTGGTAAAAAGTTTACGATTAAACCGAAGTTTGCCAAGGATTGTTATAGTTATCAAATAAAATTCAGTACAAGCAATAAGAAAGTTGCAACCGTGAATAGTAAGGGTGTTGTGGTAGCAAAGAAAAAAGGAAAGGCAACGATTTTGCTAAAGACATATAATGGAAAGAAAGCAAAAATTGTTGTAGTTGTAAAATAAAAAGTGAATGCAGACAGGCAGATTTTTTGAAAACGCAGGAATCTCCAATGTTATATTGGTTGATGAGGTGTTTTAAGAAAACTGCCTGTTTTCGTTTTAGTTGCTTTATTTTATCGGATAAAACGGATTTGCAATAGATAAAGGGAGGTGTTCTATTTGTTATATAGAAAAGCAGTTTTAGGGACGACAGGAGATGTAGCAATGGGAAGAAATAAAATTGACAGAAATAAATAGCAAAATATTGGTATGTAAACTTGTATATCTAAGATTGAAACAGTTTCTAAAATTGTTTATAATAGAAGGACAGGCGTTTCTTAAGAGTGGATAGAAGGCAATAGCCTAAATAGACTAAAAAGAAAAGGGAGAATTTACATGGACATTGCAAAACAGCTTAAAGAAGAATTACAGATTGAATTATGGCAGGTAGGGGCCGTTATCCAATTGATTGATGAGGGGAATACCATTCCTTTTATTGCACGATATAGAAAGGAAAAACATGGTTCACTGGATGATGAGCAGCTTCGTAATCTGAGTGAGCGTTTGACCTATCTTCGTAATTTAGAGGATAAGAAGAAACAGGTATTGGCAAGCATTGAGGAACAGGGAAAATTGACGGAGGAATTGAAAGCACAAATTTTAGCAGCTACCACACAAGTTGTGGTAGAGGATTTGTATCGTCCGTATCGTCCTAAGAGAAGGACAAGAGCAACGATTGCCAAAGAAAAAGGATTGGAAGGATTGGCAAATATTATTTATATGCAGCTTACCAATGCACCGATTACAGAAGAGGCAAAGGCATACTTATCGGAAGAGAAGGAAGTGCATACGATTGAAGAGGCAATTCAGGGAGCAAAAGATATTTTAGCAGAGACAATTTCAGATGAAGCAGATTATCGTATGCATATTCGTGAAATGACTGTACGTGACGGAATTATTACATCTACAGCAAAGGATGAGGAGACGCAGTCCGTATATGAGATGTATTATTCCTTTGAAGAGAAAATCAATAAGATTGCCGGACATAGAGTGCTTGCTTTAAATCGAGGAGAAAAGGAAAAAATTCTAACAGTAAAAGTAGAGGCACCAGAAGAACAAATTTTGGCATATCTGGAGAAACATATTATACGAAAAGAGAATCCACATACAAAGGATATTTTAAAAGATACAATAGCAGATAGTTATAGTCGTTTAATTGCACCAGCGATTGAGAGGGAGATTCGAAGCGATTTGACAGAAAAAGCAGAGGATGGAGCTATTAAAGTATTTGGTAAGAATCTGGAACAGTTGTTGATGCAGCCACCAATTGTAGGACAGGTAGTTTTAGGATGGGACCCTGCATTCCGAACAGGATGTAAACTTGCTGTAGTAGATGCCACAGGCAAGGTGTTAGACACGACAGTAATCTATCCGACAGAACCACAGAATAAAGTGGAACAGGCAAAAAAAGTTGTAAAAGAATTGATTGCTAAATATGGTATTACATTAATATCGGTAGGAAATGGAACGGCATCTAGAGAATCAGAACGAATTATTGTAGATATGCTAAAGGAAATAGACAAACCGGTACAGTATGTTATTGTAAATGAAGCAGGCGCATCTGTGTATTCTGCTAGTAAACTGGCGACAGAAGAATTTCCAAATTTTGATGTAGGACAGCGAAGTGCCACATCAATCGCAAGACGATTGCAGGATCCATTGGCAGAGTTGGTAAAAATTGATCCGAAATCTATTGGAGTTGGACAGTATCAGCATGATATGAATCAGAAAAAGTTAAGTGAGGCATTAACTGGAGTAGTTGAGGGATGTGTAAATAAGGTTGGTGTAGATGTAAATACGGCATCTGCTTCACTTTTGGAATATGTTTCTGGAATTACAAAAGCGATTGCAAAAAATATTGTGGCTTATCGTGAAGAAAATGGACGCTTTACCAATCGAAAGCAGCTTTTAAAAGTGGCGAAGCTTGGACCAAAAGCATTTGAGCAGTGTGCTGGTTTTATGCGTATCAGCGAGGGAGATAATCCGTTGGATGGTACCAGTGTGCATCCAGAATCTTATGAGGCAGCTACAAAGTTATTGGATAAAGTCGGCTTAAATATTCAGGATATAAAAGGTGGTGTAACAGGACTTAACCTTTTGGTTCGCGATAAGGCAAAGATGGCAGAAGAACTGGGTGTTGGTGAAGAAACATTATTAGATATTATGAAGGAATTAGAAAAACCAGGGCGTGATCCTCGTGATGAGATGCCAAAACCAATTCTTCGTACCGATGTTTTGGAAATGAAAGATTTGACACCAGGCATGATTTTAAAGGGAACGGTTAGAAATGTAATCGACTTTGGTGCCTTTGTAGATATAGGGGTTCATCAAGACGGTTTGGTGCATATTTCGCAGCTTACGGATAAGAAATTTGTGAAACATCCACTAGAAGTAGTAAGTGTGGGAGATATTGTAGAAGTAAAGGTTATGAGTGTTGATTTGCAAAAGAATCGTATTCAGTTGACTATGAAATTATAGAAAGAGATTGCTATGAAAAAAAGAGAGACATTTGGTTCCAGATTAGGATTTATATTGGTATCAGCAGGTTGTGCAGTGGGACTTGGAAATGTGTGGAAGTTTCCATATATCTGTGGACAGTATGGTGGTGCAGCTTTTATTTTAGTCTATCTGCTTTTCCTGTTGATTCTGGGACTGCCAATTTTAATGTGTGAATTTGCCATTGGGCGAAATAGTCGTAAAGGAATTTCTAATGCATTTGATGAATTGCAACCGAAGGGAGAAAAATGGCATACATTCAAATGGGCTGGTATGGCAGGAAATTATTTGCTTATGATGTTTTACACGATGGTAGGCGGATGGATGTTGTACTATGTATATTTATCTGCAACTGGAAAATTGATGAAGCTGGATACAGATGGTGTGACAAAATGTTTTGAACAGATGTTACAACAGCCAGAAACTATGATTTTCTGGACAATACTTGTTGTTTTGATTTCCTTTGGTATTTGTGCATTTGGGCTGGAAGGTGGAGTAGAACGAATTAGCAAAATTATAATGACGATGCTATTGCTTCTTATGCTTGTACTTGCAGTACATTCGCTTGTATTAAAGGGAGCAGGAGAAGGCGTTCGTTTTTATTTGATTCCTGATTTTACTCGAATCCAAAAAAATGGTGTGGGGAAGATGGTATTTGCAGCAATGAGTCATGCCTTTTTCACACTTGGTCTTGGTGTAGGTTCTATGGAAATATTTGGTAGCTATTTAGACAAAAAGAATACTTTGCTTGGAGAGGCGGGAAATATTGTAATCGTGGATACATTAGTAGCTTTGACAGCAGGATTTATTATTATCCCGGCTTGTTTCTCCTTTGGAATTGAACCAAATTCGGGACCACCATTGCTGTTTATTACCTTACCAAATGTATTTAACAGTATGGAAGGCGGAAGAATATGGGGAACCATGTTTTTCCTCTTTATGTCCTTTGCAGCTATCTCTACTATAGTAGCCGTATATGAGAATATATTATCCTTCTATATGGATGGATTGAAATGGAAACGTCAAAAGGCAATTGGATTAAATATTGTTTTACTTGTTTTGTTATCTCTGCCAGCAATTTTGGGTTATAATGTGCTTTCACATATTCAGATATTAGGAGAAGGAACCAATCTTATGGATTTGGAAGACTTTTTAGTTTCCTATAATATTTTGCCATTGGGATGTTTGATTTTTGTGACATTTTGTACCCATAAAAATGGATGGGGCTGGGAGCAATTTTACAAAGAAGTAAACATTGGAGAAGGAAAAAAGCTTCCAGCATGTTTACGTGTTTATATGTCTTATATATTGCCACTGATTATTATGGGAATCTATTTAAAGGGATATTTTGACTATTTTGCTGATCCGGAGAAATATACGATGGCAGTCCGAGTAGCATGGATGGGATTTGCAGTTTTATTATTGCTTGTGACACTGGGAATTATATATGGAACGTTTACGAAAAAGGGAAAAGCAAAAAAATAGAATCACAGTAAGTTGTAAAAGATTGGAGTGTACGGATGAAACAAGTGCAGATTATGATTATTGATGATGATGTGGATTTGTCTATGTTGATAGAAGATATGCTTTTGGATGAGGGGTACAGTGTGCTTCACTGTACCTCTATGGAGGATGCCTATGAAAAGCTGGAAAAGGAGACACCGCAACTGATTCTGCTGGATATTAATTTGCCGGATGGAACTGGATTTTCTTTGTGCCAGGAATTACGAAAACGTTCCAAGGTACCTATTATTTTTGCCAGTGCGAGGACAAGTGAAGAGGATCGAATCAATGGTTTGGAGATAGGAGGAGACGACTATCTTTCCAAACCATATTCTTTAAGAGAGCTTATGTCCAGAATCCGATCCCTTTTGCGGAGAAGTTATTCCTTTGCGGAATCACAGCAGAAAGTAACGATTTGGCAGACGAAAGATACCACGATTACGTTGGATCTGCAGGCAAGAATGGTGGAAAAAAATCATAGTATTGTAGAATTGGCACCGAAGGAATTTGATCTGTTCGCCTATTTATTTGCACATAGGGGAACGGCTGTTACAAAAGAGCAATGTATCAATGAAGTTTGGGGAGCCTTTAGTCAGGTGGAACCCGCTACCCTTACCGTACATATTCGTTGGTTGCGGGAAAAATTGGAAGAAGATCCATCGAAACCTGCATTGATTAAAACAGTGTGGGGTGTCGGGTATCAGATGAATGTATCAAAAGGACAGGAGTAGTGTATGGAGAAAAGAATTACGTCAGATATTATAAAAAATGCCAGAAAGATAGCGGCAGGATGCATTTGCATTCTGACCGCTGTTTTTGTGGTGATTTATGGAGACTATAGAAAACAGGTAAACATGGAACAGAGGGAAATGCAGAATGGGGAAATCCTGGTTGCTTTAAATGAAATTTCCCAATTGGAAAAACAACATTCAAAAGAAACCAATCAAAAAATACAGCAATTGACTCAGTATGTAGAAAAGAACCAGCAAGTACAAAAGGCAGGAGCAGACCGTTACTTGTTTTTGGTTTTTCTGTGCAGTTTGGGAGTTTTGCTATTGGTATTTGGTGTTTTGTATGTGCTGGTGTTGCGTCCCTTTGTCAAGCTAGAGCGTTTTGCAGAAAATATTGCCAGTGGGGATTTGGAAAAACCATTTGATTATGAACGGGTTAATATGTTCGGACAATTTACCTGGGCGTTTGACCATATGCGGACGGAAATTATAAAGGCAAAAAAGGCGGAACAGGCGGCAGTGGAAAATAATAAAACAGTAATTGCGTCCCTTTCCCATGACATAAAAACGCCGATTGCCTCCATACGTGGGTATGCGGAAGGGCTGGCAATGCATATGGACTCCACAAAAGAACGCAGAGAGCGTTATATCAAAGTGATTTTGAAAAAATGTGATGAAGTCACAAAGATTACCAATGATATGTTTTTGCATTCCCTTCATGATTTAGAGCGACTGGTTATTCAAAAAAATTCTTGTGATATTCAACAATTATTGCAGGAAAGTTGTACAGATATGCAAGGCGCCACAGAGGATATTATTGTAGAGGGTAGTATACTGCCGGCAATTTTACAAAATGTAGATGAAAATCGAATTATGCAATGCATCGAGAATATTATTTCCAATGCCAGAAAATATGCAAAGGAGTCTCCAATCTATGTCACAACCGCATATAGGAAAATAGAAGAACAGGAATACTATGAAATCTCCTTTCAGGACCAGGGAGGTGGCATTGCGGATGCGGATATGCCGTTTATTTTTGATAAATTCTACCGAGTCAAAAATGTGGAAAAAGAACCAGGTGCTGGATTAGGTTTGTTCATTGTAAAGTATTTAATGGAGCAAATGAAGGGAGAGGTTTCTGTAGAAAATAAAGAGGGGGGTGTATGTGTCCATTTATATTTTTCCATACACTGCGATAAGTTGTAAAGTTTCTTAAGGATTTCATAATAACTTTTTCGCTATAGTAAGAAAAGAGGCTGTTAGCAAAGTATTTTATAAAAGGACAAGAAAACCCAATTATAACTTTTTCGTAAAAGTTCAAAGCTTAAGGAAAGGACATTGCTGGTGAACGGTAACACGCGAACAGCGAAGAAAAAAGAAAGGCGGAAATGATATGAAAAAAGTAATATTAGAGGCAAAAAATCTAAGTAAAAGTTTTGCCAGTGAGGGAGTACAAAATCATGTGTTAAACGGCATTGATCTGGCAATTTATGAAGGAGATTTTACCGTTATCATGGGAGCTTCTGGTTCGGGAAAGTCAACGTTACTCTACAGTCTTAGTGGCATGGATCAGGTATCTGGTGGCAAAGTGGCATATAAGGGAGAAGAGTTTACCTCTTATAAAGAAAAGAAAATGTCAAAATTTCGTGTACAGGAGTTTGGCTTTGTATTCCAGCAGATACATTTGGTCAGCAATCTGACATTGTTGGAAAATGTACTGGTATCGGGTTATCTGAATAAAGAAAGCAGTGGGAAACAAGTAAAAGAAAAGGCATTACAGCTTTTGGAACAGATGCACATTGCAGAAGCGGGCAATCGTTTGCCGGCACAGGTATCAGGAGGGGAGGCACAGAGAGCTGCCATTGCCAGAGCAGTCATCAATGAACCGGGCATCTTGTTTGCCGATGAACCAACAGGAGCCTTAAACCGCAGCAATACCAGAACGGTATTGGATTTGCTGTCTGGATTACATAAAAAAGGGCAAAGCATTTTAATGGTTACCCATGATGTGACGGCAGCACTTCGTGCCAACCGCATTATTTATTTAGCCGATGGAAAAATATTAGGCGAACTGACTTTGCCGGATTATAAAGAAGAAGAACGGAAAAGCAGAGAAACCCAGATCAATGCCTGGTTGACTTCATTAGAATGGTAGGGGGTGAGAAGATGCGAGGAATACTTACGATTATTCGTGGAAACTTTCGAAAAGGAAAAGGTGCTTATATCAGCATTGGCATTTTGTTGTTTGTGGTTTCGGTTTCTTTGGTATCGGTTATGACGATATATAGTAATTCCAGAGAACGAGATATTCAAGTTTTGAAAGAAGATGGTTTTGGAGATATATTGGGACTGGTTCTTGCAAATGATTCTTTACAAAAAATGGGAACGGATGAGAAAACCGTAGTTTCAAAAATCAGACAGTGTGAGGCGGTGGAACGGGTAAAGGAAGAATCTGCAGTGTATGCAAAATTGGCAAATGAAAAAAATAGCGCACACATGATTGTTATGGATTATCAAAATCAAAATTTTACTTATACGCAGTATGATGAACAAGGGGAAAAAATAGAAAGACCTGTGTTAAAAAACAATGAAATAAGTGTACCGGTCAGCTTTAAGGGACTATATGATTTTAAAATTGGAGACAACGTGACCATTGGTGGTGGAAAACACAAATTTACCTATCAAATTGCTTCCTATTTTGAAGACCCTTATATGGGATCTTCTATGATTGGAATCAAAACTGTATTAGTGAATGAAAAAAGTATGCAGCAGTTGCAGAAAACCGCTGATTTAGCAGGAGAAAGTTATTTACAGACTGGAAAAGTATTGAGTATTTTTAAGAAGAACAAAGAAAGTTCGGATGAGCAGTTTGAAAGAAAACTTAATGAACAGACTTCCTATGCCACCTATTGCTGGATTACCATGTCTCAAAAGCAAGCAGTTGGTTATATGTTGTTGTTGACAAATATTTTTTCTGGTGTATTAGTGGTATTTGTACTGGTGTTGTTAGGAGCCGCAATGATTGTGTTAAGCCATAATATTCGCAATGGAATTGAGCAAAATTACGAAAATCTTGGAATTTTAAAGGCACTGGGAATTACCAGTCTGGATATGCAGATATCCACGTGGTTATCCTATTTGATAATGGCGGTTGTGGGGACTTTTTTAGGAATACCTGTTGCCAGTTTATTGGTTCGGACAATCAATAAAATAACTATGCCCGCAACTGGACTTTATGTGTCATCCGCAATTTCGATACCAAAAAGTTTGTTTGTCTGCATGGGTATTTTACTGGTTACGACTGTATTTACTTTGTGGAAAACCAAAAAAGTGGTGGAAATTACACCAATTATGGCAATGCGGGAGGGAAAAAGAGCGGTACATTTCTCCAGTCGTTTCAGATTGCCAATCAGCAAAAAAGGTTTGGGATGTTCGCTGGCATATCGACAGTTTATATCGGCAAAAAAGCAGTATGTGTCATCTATCTTTATTACAGGTATCTTAATGGTTTTTATGATTTTGGTCAGTACGATTTGCAACTGGCTCGAACAAGATTCCAATATAGGAGATATGCTTATGGCAACCAGGGTGGATCTGTCAGCCAACTATTCCGATGAAAAGGAAAAAAAGCAGGCAGAAAAAATCATAAGGAAATACAGTGATTTTGAAACCTATCATATGAGCACACAGTATGTATTATTAGAAAATTTATATACATTTTGTTATGTGGTAGACGATCCGGAGCAGTATACTTCCGTTTATAAGGGACGGACTTGCAAGTATGAAAATGAAATTATGGTAACTCAGTATATTGCAGATGAATTTAAAGTAAAGATCGGGGACCGCATGGAAGTGAAAAATGGTGAAAAGAAAGCCGATTATATCATATCAGGCATTTATGAATCGTCTAATGATGCGGGGAAAAACTTTGCAATGTCACAGAAAGGGTTGGAACGATTACAGTTGAAAAATGCAGAGAAAAAAGACACGAATAAAGTGGAAACGCTTTATTATGTATTTTCAAATCAAGAGAAAACAGCACAAATGCAAAAGGAGTTAAAGAAAGCCTTTGCAAAGGATAAGAAAACTGATTTCGATTTTCAGGAGGATAACGCACAGTTTGCAGTGATTGTATCGGCAGTGCAGGGACTTACCGAAATTATTTATCTGATTGGAGCCATTTTTGTGTGTATCACAGTTATCTTGGTGTGTAGTAAAGTATTTGTAAGAGAAAAACAAGACTTTGGCATTTATAAGGCTTTGGGGTATGATTCGCACAAACTTCGTATTCAACTGGCAATTCGGTTTTCCATTGTTGCCCTGATTGGTTCTCTTTTGGGGATACTTGTGGCGTATTGTGTGAGTGATCGGGTATTGGGCTTCCTATTATCTGCTGTTGGGATTTATCATTTCCATAGTGAGATACAGATGGCAACACAACTAATGCCAATGCTGCTTATGGTTGTCATTTATTTTATTTGTGCTTATATGACAGGAAGGAAGATTAAGAAAGTGAAACCGAGAGTTTTGATTGTAGAGTAGAATCTGATAAGGTATATGGGTAGATGTTTTTTTTGTAAACGCACATTTGTAAAGAATAAAAACTTTCAAATGTGCATTTTTAATGCATAAAAATACAATAAAAA
>OHOZ01001115.1_pt1 | contig 12915 bp, 9 predicted proteins | sample 1569931 | NCBI WGS metagenome assembly OHOZ01 (sample SAMEA3879572, study PRJEB24766) | human gut metagenome | biome: human-associated habitat; feature: feces | place: USA | collected 1985/1987
CGAGATCTGGGGCGGCGACATCGACCCTCACGCCGTTGAGATCGCGCGGCACAACGCGGAGCTTGCTGAGGTGGACGATACGGTGCGCTTTGAGGTGGACGATGCGACGCGCTTCCACTGGGGCGGGCAGTATGGGCGCGTTGTGACGAATCCGCCCTACGGTGAGCGTCTGCTGGAGCAGAAGGAGGCCGAGGAGCTTTACCGCGCCTTCGGCCGCGCGGTGGATAAGCTGCCGGAGACCTGGCGCGTTTATGTGCTCTCGTCGCACACGGAGTTTGAGCGCTGCTTCGGCCGCACAGCCGACAAAAAGCGCAAGCTCTACAACGGTATGCTCAAGTGCGACCTGTTCATGTACGGGAAGCGGCTCTGAGATAAAACGAACACCGGCGGTCCGCGGGGACGCCGGTGTTAATTTTTCGTTAAGGCTTCTGCACCGCGCTCCGGTTGTGACACTTTTTCATAAAATGTTCATTGCATTTTTTACGCGGTATGCGCTATGATTTAAAGAAGAGAGTCTGCGCGGGGGAGGTTTCTCCCGCCGCGTCATCGAAACGGGGGACCTGTACCTTGAAACACATTTTTATCATCAATCCGTCGGCCGGTAAGAACGACAGCCGCCAGCGCATCTACACGATGGCGGAGGCGCTGCGGGAAAAGCACGGTCTGGACGTACAGTGTATGCTCACCGCGTCGGTCGGTCACGCGGCCACACTCGCGCGCGGCCTCGCCGAGAGCGGAGAAGAGGTGCGGCTCTATGCCTGCGGCGGCGACGGCACGGTCAATGAGGTCGCCAACGGCATCGCGGGCTATGCCAACGCCGCGATGACCTGCATCCCCATCGGCACGGGCAACGATTTTCTCAAAAACTTCGGCGCGGACTACGAAAAGTTTCTCGATGCGGAAAATCTCTGGAACGGCGAAACGCAGGCGCTCGACCTCATCGACTGCAGCGGGCGTTACTGCCTGACGATTGCCTGCTCGGGCATCGACGCGCGCATTGCCGAGAGCGTGCATAAGTTCAGCGCCAATCCGCACCTGAGCGGGCGCGGCAGCTATCTGGTCAGCGTGGCGGCGAACGGCCTCTTCGGCCGCATCGGACGGCATTGGACGGTCTGGCTGGACGAGGAGAGGATCGAGGACGACTTCGCCCTCGTCTCCATGTGCAACGGACGCTACTACGGCGGCGGCTCCACGCCGGTGCCGGAGGCGCGGATGAACGACGGCGTGCTGCACACGGTTTTGGTGAAGAACATCAGCAAGCTCCGCTTCGCGCGGCTCTTCCCGGACTACTCCGCAGGAAACCACGAAAAGCTCCCGAAGGACGTGGTGCGCTTTTCCACAGCGAAGGTCGTGCGCATCCACTCCGACAACGGCGACATCGTGACCTGTCTGGACGGCGAGTGCTCCCATTCGCATGACGTGACACTCCGTCTGGCGGACAAAAAGCTTAATTTCTTCGGCCCCGCCGGCTGCGACCCGAATGCGACGGCGCGCTGAGAGAATTTTACCAAACTGTGAATTTTTGCAAATCGACCGGATTTTTCATAAAATCCCCTTGCAATATCGCTTGCCTTGCGCTATGATAGCACCGTTGGTTAGCACTCGATCGCAATGAGTGCTAACCAATGGTGAATTTGTTTTTTCAAATTTGTGAAAATATAGAAGGAGGCACATTCCCATGAAACTCACTCCGCTTGCTGACCGCGTCATCCTCAAGATGCTCGAGGCCGAAGAAACCACCAAGGGCGGCATCATCCTGACCGCCAGCGCCAAGGAAAAGCCCTCGATCGCCGAGGTCATTTCCGTCGGCCCCGGCGGCATGGTGGACGGTCACGATGTCGTGATGACCGTCAAGCCCGGCGACAAGGTCATCACCAGCAAGTATTCCGGCACCGAGGTCAAGGTCGATGACGAGGAATACACCGTCGTCCGTCAGAGCGACATCCTTGCCATCGTTGAGTAAAATGCGCAAAGAGGGAGCAGGCTCCCCCTTTGGATTCCCCACCGCCAGTCTGCGGACTGGCGACGCCGCCCAAGGCGGCTGGGTCAAAGTATTTTTGCCACGCACATGTCGCGGCAAAAATAATCTAAACTATTTTCGCGTTCCGCGGAATTTCTAATGGAGGTACACTCTTATGTCTAAGCTCATTAAATCCGGCGAAGAGGCCCGCAAGGCGCTTGAAGTCGGCGTCAATACTCTGGCCGATACCGTGAAGGTCACCCTCGGCCCCAAGGGCCGCAACGTCGTGCTCGATAAGAAGTTCGGCGCTCCGCTCATCACCAACGACGGCGTGACCATCGCCAAGGAGATCGAGCTGCCCGATCCGTTCGAGAACATGGGCGCTCAGCTTGTGCGTGAGGTCTCCACCAAGACCAACGACGTCGCGGGCGACGGCACCACCACCGCCACCCTGCTCGCGCAGGCCATGATCCGCGAGGGCCTGAAGAACCTCGCCGCCGGCGCGAACCCCATCGTGATGAAGAAGGGCATGGCCAAGGCCGTTGAGACCGCGGTCGAGGCCATCAAGGCCAACAGCCAGAAGGTCAACGGCACGGACGATATCGCCCGCGTCGGCACCGTCTCCAGCGGCGACGAGTTCATCGGCAAGCTGATCGCCGAGGCTATGGAAAAGGTCAGCGCCGACGGCGTGATCACCATCGAGGAGTCCAAGACCGCCGAGACGTACAGCGAGGTCGTGGAGGGCATGATGTTCGACCGCGGCTACATCACCCCCTATATGGCCACCGATATGGAGAAGATGGAGGCCGTCGTGGACGATCCCTACATCCTCATCACCGATAAGAAGATCTCCGTGATCTCCGACATCCTGCCCCTGCTGGAGCAGATGCTGCAGAGCGGCAAGAAGCTGTTTATCATCGCCGAGGACGTGGAGGGTGAGGCCCTGTCCACCCTGCTGGTGAACCGGCTGAAGGGCGTGCTGAACGTGGTGTGCGTCAAGGCCCCCGGCTTCGGCGACCGCCGCAAGGAAATGCTGCAGGATATCGCCATCCTGACCGGCGGCCAGGTCATTTCCGAGGAGCTCGGCTACGAGCTCAAGAGCGCGACCGTCGATATGCTCGGCCGTGCGCGTCAGGTCAAGGTCACCAAGGAGAACACCACCATCGTGGACGGCTCCGGCGACAAGCAGGCCATCAAGGACCGCGTGTCTCAGATCCGCGCGCAGATCGCCGTCACCACCAGCGACTACGACAAGGAGAAGCTGCAGGAGCGTCTGGCGAAGCTCGCCGGCGGCGTGGCGGTCATCAAGGTCGGCGCGGCCACCGAGACTGAGATGAAGGAAAAGAAGCTGCGCATTGAGGACGCTCTGAACGCGACCCGCGCGGCGGTCGAGGAGGGCATCGTCGCCGGCGGCGGCACGGCCTACGTCAATGCCGTTCCCGCGGTCGAGAAGCTCATCGGCAAGGTCGAGGGCGACGAGAAGACCGGCGTGAAGATCATCGTCAACGCGCTGCAGGAGCCTGTCCGCCAGATCGCCAAGAACGCCGGTGTGGACGGCAGCGTGGTGCTTGAGAAGATCAAGAGCAGCCGCAAGGTCGGCTACGGCTTCGACGCCTACAAGGAGGTCTACTGCGACATGATCGGCGCCGGTATCGTCGATCCTGCCAAGGTCACCCGTTCCGCGCTGGAGAACGCCGCGTCCGTCAGCTCCATGGTGCTGACCACCGAGGCGCTGGTCGCCGACAAGCCCGAGCCTCCCGCACCCGCGGCTCCCGCCGGCATGGGCGGCATGGACGGTATGTACTAAGAGACACCGCAAAGCCTTGAAATTGCTTGATTTTTTGGACACGCAAAAGCGGATTTACGCCAAACTTACGCCACTTACGCCAAAAATTCAAGCGCATGATAGGGTAATGAAGACCGACACTCACATTTGTGGGTGTCGGTCTTTTTGCAATCACCGCTATGACCTCGAAACAATTTGCTGCCGTTTTTATTGCCTGTGTTATAGCCTCGCGATGCGTTCTATCTTGTAAATAGAGTTTTCCGGGGAATCGCCCCATTTGTTTGGCGCGGAACCGGTATATCCCCTTGCGATGGAGGATTTGAAGGAATTTTGAGCAATTCGCTATAAAAATCGCCGCCTTTCTCTTGCAATTTTGGGGAAGTATAGTATACTGAACACATCTATAAATGCTATCGGCAAACCCGGCGCAAGCCGGCGGCGCAAAGCTACAGGGACCCATTGGGTCAGCCAGCTGCAATTTGTCTGCGGGAAACCGCCGACTGATTTCCCGTGTTGGTATCGCAGCTTTGCGCCTGTAAAGCTGCGGTTTTGCTTTTCCTAAAATCTTGAAAAAGCTTGTAAAAAGGGGTTGACAAGGTTGAAACAGGCGCCATATACTGACAGCAGAGCAGAGCAGAGCAGAGCAGAGCAGAGCAAGTAAAACTCTGCTCATTTGTGTTGCCCGCAGTCCTTTTTATCTGAAATAAAAGACGCTTTCGGCATGGGAAGACCATGCTTTGAAAGCGTCTTTTTTATGCTTCATCCGGCGTATGCACCAAAACATCCTCGACCCGGCAGGAAAGGATATTACACAAGTCATTCAGCGTAGCCGTCGAGATGTTTCGGTTGTGCTTGAGCGAGTCCAATGTGCCGCGGCTGAAGGAGTAATCCTTGATGAGCGTATAGGTCGTAACGCCCTTTCGACGCATGGTGCTCCAAAGCGGTTCGTAAGAGATAATAAAAACCACCTCACTTGTGATTTTTATTATATTTGCCCGGTCGGGGCTTGAATATTCCCGATATAATGGGTATAATGTGAATATCCAACGAAAAGAATGCAGCGGGGGGTCATGTATGAAAATGTCTTTGCGCCAGTATTGCATAGAGCATGGCCGCGACACGCTGCTGCATGAGTGGGATGCCGCGAGGAACGGCGGCCTGACGCCATCCGACGTTTCCTTCGGAAGTCATCAAAGGGTATGGTGGCAGTGCTCCAAGGGTCACAGTTGGCAGGCCAAGGTATACTCCCGCTCGGAGGGCAGCGGCTGCCCGTACTGCACCGGACGCAAGGAAACGCCTGAGAACTCGCTGGCGATACAGGTTCCTGCCCTTGAGGCTGAGTGGGATGCGGAGAAAAACACTCCGCTGAAGTTCGCCGATCTGACCGTAGGCAGCCACAAAAAGGTCTGGTGGCAGTGTCCTGCGGGACATTCCTACGATTCGGTCGTCAAGAGCCGTGTGCTGGGCACCGGCTGTTCCGTCTGCGCGGGGCGTGTTGTTCTGCCGGACGAAAACTCCCTCGCGGCAAGGTATCCCGCACTTGTTGCCGAATGGGATACCGAGAAGAACGTTCCTCTATTGCCGACGCTGGTCGCCCCGGGAACGGTGAGAAAGGCCTGGTGGCGCTGTCCCAAGGGGCACAGCTACCGTGCCGCCATCTCATCCCGCGCGGGTGGTGGAACAGACTGCCCATTCTGCGCAGGGCAAAAGGTCATACAGGGCGAAAACGACCTCGCTTCGCAATACCCACAGCTCGCCGCGCAATGGGACGCTGCAAAAAACGGCACTCTGACGCCGGAGGCAGTGACTTCCGGCTCCAACCGCCGCGTGTGGTGGCGCTGCGAACAGGGACATTCCTATCCGGCTGTTATAGCTCACCGCGTGCGGAGTGGAAGCGATTGTCCGTATTGCTCCAACCACAAGGTTCTGCCCGACTTCAACGACCTCGCGACGATAGAGCCGGTCGTTGCCTCGCAATGGCACCCGACGCGCAACGGCAGCCTTACACCGCAGCAGGTGACGCCCGGCAGCCGCCGCAAGGTCTGGTGGCTCTGCGATAAGGGTCATGCATGGCGGGCGGTCGTCAACAGCCGCACGGGAAAACAGCGCTGCGGCTGTCCGATCTGCGCAGGCAGACCATTGGACCGATGCACAGCGATTCTAAGTGAATCTCCGGCAGAGCCGGTGAAATAAGTGCCCAAACCGCGGGGAGCCGCGGAAAAAATACATTAGGAGGACCAAAATGAAACGCAAAATTCTATCCCTCATTCTTGTGTTCGCCATGACAGTTAGTCTGCTCACGGTCGGCACAGGAGCGGTCGAACCGACCTACGGCGACACCGCAGGCCATTGGGCCGAAAGCTCCATCGAACGCTGGAGCGCCTACGGCATCATCCAGGGCAGCAACGGTCAGTTTGACCCCAACGGTCAGCTCACCTGCGCGCAGCTCGCGACCATCCTCGCGAAGCTCCTCAAGCTGCCCGCCGCGAAGGACGCGGGCTTCACCGACAACACGGCGGATGCGTGGTATTATGACGCCATCAACCGCTGTGCGGCTGCCGGTATCCTCAATGGCAACGGCGACGGTACCGTGACGCCCGAGGCTCCCATCACCCGCGAGCGTGCCATGGTCATGCTGGCCCGCGCGCTCGGCATTGAGCCGATCCGCAAGCCCGACCTGACGAAGTACACCGACGCCGCGCAGGTCTCCGCCTACGCGCAGGGCTATGTTGCCGCGCTCATTGAGGCCGGTATCGTGGGCGGTGTGACGGCTGACGAGCTTGCCCCGCAGGACAACATCAACCGCGCGTCCACCGTTACCATTCTCGACCGCGCCATCAGCACCTATGCCGATAAGGCGGGCGAGACCGTCAAGGTCGACGGCAAAGGCCTCGTGCTCGTCGTCGCCAAGAACGTCAAAATCACCGGCGCGCCCGAGGGCACCAAAATCGTGGTTGCGGACGGCGCGACCGGCCTGACCGTCAACGGCAAGTCCGTCTCCGACGACCAGACCTACATCGTCCCCAAGACCACCACCGGCTCCGGCAGCAGCTCCAGTGGCGATCATAGCCACAGCTATACGAGCACCGTTACCAAAGAGCCCACCTGTACGGAGAAGGGCGAAAAAACTTTCACCTGCACCCGCGATGGCAGCACTTACACGGAAGAGATTCCCGCACTCGGCCACGCTCTGGGCAACTGGACGCGAGACGGCCAGCATCTCGCGCATACGCGCACTTGCTCCCGTTCCAACTGCAGCTACTCCGAGACCGAAAACTGCAAGTATACCGTGACGACTGCAAACGATAAGGATACCTATACCTGCTCTGTCTGCGGCGATACATACGAAGTTAAAAAAGATTCCGCTGTTCGTATCGGCACCACTGGTTATGCTAACTTGGATACTGCACTTGCAGCTGCTGGCGCGAACGATACCATCGTTCTGCTCAAGGACCTTGATGTCACCGCTCAAATCAACGTCACCAAGCGCGTAACCATCGAGGGCGCAGGCCATACCATCAAGGCCGACAATGCAAGCTGGCTGACCGGTAATTCCGACAAGCATCTGCTGAACATTCAGGATACTTCCAACGTTACCGTCCAGAACCTTACGCTGGACAGCAACAACCAGGCTTGCGGCAATCAGGCTTTTAACGCTACAGACGTCACCTTTACCAATGTGACGATGAAGAAGAGCCCGAACGCTGGTCTGCTTGTCAATCGCTCTACCGTTACCGCCAATAACCTGACCACCTCTGACAATGCTTGGGGCGGCGTCAATGTGGACCCGAAGGCCGCTAATGGCACGCTGCATTTCACTCTGACTGGCAGTTCCAGCCTTGGTGAGCCCACACAGATTTGGGCGGAAAAGGTCAACGGCCCCACTGTCGTCACCGCCGACGGGTACTACTGCCGACTCGATACCAATAATGATGGCGACGAGTTCTATTATTGGAATAACACACTCAGTGATAATGCTGCGGCAAAGGTAGAGGTCGGAGGGGTCGACGTTTATCACACCTCTCTGGAGAAGGCGCTGAGCGAGACCACCGGTGCGGTTGAAATCACTCTGGTCAAGGATGCCACACTCAATTCCGATGCAACTGGAGTCCAGCAGGGACAAACAAGAAATATCAAGATTACCGGTGCCAAGGGTATTACACTTTCTCTAAAAAATACCGCCCCCGGTTCCGAGGGAGCGTTGAACTATCAGGATCGCGCCAATCTCACTTTCAACGGCATCACCGTTGACGCGAGCGAAATCACAGGCATCTGCGCCCGCGGCGCTGCCGTCACCTTTGAAAACTGTGTCTTTAATACCGAGTTGGAGAAGACCATTGCGGATAAGTTCGTATTCACCGGCTGCACCTTTACGCAGCCCGTTTCTCAGGTCGGTTACAGCTGTAAGGAAGTTCTTTTCGACAACTGCAAATTCAACACCAACGGTTACGGCATCAAGATTTACAGTGAAGGCAGCACGCCTGTCAATCTGACTGTGAAGAACAGCGCCTTTAAGAACACCGGCAACGCGGCCAAGTCTGCAATTTTCCTCGACCACATCATTGACGGCATCAGCTACAGCATCAATGTTGAGAAATGCACCTTTGAAGGCTTCACATCTGAGCCGACCCCGAATGAGAATTCGTGGGCAGCCAGAGTGATTGTCTCCGACAGCTTTGTGAAGTCCGGTGACCAATATGTGTTCTCTTATCAGACTGGCAAGGAAGGCGGCTATCACAAGATTTTGACTGCACAGCAGTTGGTCGTTAAGATCGATGGTAAGGACCAGGTTACAGCGAAGGTCGATACCTATCAAGCACTGAAGGACGCCATTGGCTTTCTTGGCAAAACCGACCTCACACTTGATATTACAGCGAACGTCACCGTTCCCGAGGGCGAAACCTGGACGCCGATTAGCGTAGACGGCAGCCAGGGCAACGGCACGTTGACCATCAACGGCAACGGCCACAAAATCGTTGGGCTGAACGCGCCGCTGGTCGCGAACACCTGGGCGGGCAAGTCCAACTGCATCATCAAGGGCCTGACGCTGGAGAACGCCAATATCGTCGTTGACGAAAACGATGCTAATGGAAATGTCGGTGTCGGTGCGTTCATTGGTCAGCCTTGCGCCTCCCAGATTATCACTCTTGAAAACTGCAACCTGGTCAATTCCACTGTCAAGGGCGGACACTGGGCGGGCGGCCTGATTGGTGTATCCGGCGGCTACAACGGCACGGACGGACCCGTCTTTGAGAATGTGACCATCAAGAACTGCTCCGTCACAGGCAGCACCATCGAGTCCAAGGGCTCCGTCGGCGCCATCATCGGTCATGCTGCATGGGACAGCGCAACCCGCGTGGATATCACCGGTTGCACGGTGACCGGCAACACCGTCAAGAGCACCGGCAGCTCCAACGACAAGGCCGGCTCCCTGATGGGAACGGTCGGCTGCGCCGGCAGCAATCAGGTCAATAGCGATTTGGAACCCCATGCCGAGCCAGGCGTGTTTGTGACCAACTGCACGGTGAACGACAACAACGTGACCTCCAACACCACAACCATCACGGAGGTCTATGGCCGTCAGGGTTCGACGGGCGGCAAGCTCGTTGTTGACGGCGTGACAAAGTGCCAGTAACACAACACAGTATATACACATCCAAGCGCCCGCGCGGTTTCGCGCGGGCGCTTGTCCTTTTTCTCCCAATACTTGACGGGTACGATGGAACCTGCTATACTTTCCTCATCAAAGGCTGCGTGAAAGCCCGCCGTTTCGGATCATGGGGCGGCAGAGTGGACACAGGAACAGCTTTTGGTGCGCGACGGCCTGCTCCCCGGCGTCATGACGGGACATGAGTGCATCCGAGAATGGTAGATTGGTCGTGCGTATAGGACGGAATTGTCATCCTGCGTATTTTCGTTGAGATGACCTTATTAGGAGGAAGTAGGCTGGCAGGCATGCGGGGGAGGCGAACCCCTGCCTATGCGTCGGGCAAGTCTGAAACCGGTATTTTCCCGAATTGGCTGTACTTGTGACCGGCATTGCCGTTTGCAGGTACACACTTTGAGCCAAATGTGAAGCGCTTGTCCTGTGGGCGATGGGCGGCGTTAGCGTTTTTGCATGATCCGCAGGATGAGGCGAACCAAGCCCGCTGTCACACGAGGGCACGGCTCACGCAGGCTGTGTAACGCCAGTGATACCTTGACTGATTTTGGGGAAAGGGGAAAGTATGCCCTTTTCCAAGGAAAGTGTATGAGAATAGTAGTTTTTAGACTACCAAATTGATGAAGTACGACTTTGAAGAAAGCCGTGCTTTTTTCTATCCTTTTTGAAAATATGACGGTATAAGTTGGCCTGCTGCCGGAGGGGCAATACCCATCGGTAACTCATTTCGCAGGAGGTGGTGCGTATGGTGATTTGCTGCTCTTTTCCCGGCATTTACAGCGATCTCCCTTTTCCCCGCATACTCAGCACCTCCGGCGGTTGGGCCAACAAATGAAGAAAACAAAGGTTTGCGTGACTTTAGGAACGGAATGGAACTTCCTTGTTCTGTTCTTCCAGACCGAGGCCATCTGAATTAAGCGATACAGCCTCATTCGGGCTGTACACAGATTATTATGCACGCAGAGTAGGACTATCTCAAAACAAGCTGTCCGTTTGTGCGAGAATGAGTCAATCAAGGTTAAATAAGATCGTGAACGAAACCATTCAAAACGTCCCTGTGGAAACGCTGGTGAGCCTCTGTCTAGTTCTGAGATTGAACGAGGATGAAGCCGTAGATTATTTGGCAAGGTGTGAAAGAGCGTTTTCCCCGGCAAAGCCTGTCCACCAATGTTATTTGGAGCTGATCCGGCTTTACTCACAAGCAGAACAGAATTACAGAGGTGTATCAAACGAAGAATTGCAAGCAGTCTTGAACGAGGCAGATGATTATTTAATAGCGAAAGGCTTTCCGGCGCTGCCGGACTGCAATCTGTAAAGGTGAGGCAGAGGACAAAAGTTATTCCATTGCGGAATAAGTATTGTCCTCCGCCTTTTGTTATTCTATTCCTGCAATCAGGATTGCGTCATTCCTACCAACCCAGCGGCGTCCGATCAACGCTGCGCGGTACACTTATGAAAGGAACAGGTATTTCCTATGTTGAACATTCGTAATCTTCGGATCGACCCCGCCTCGCTGGGGGCGAAGAAGCTACTGGTGGATGTTGCACCGGCGTATGAGTATAAAGATGGCAAGCGCACGGATACCGTGACCGGCTATCGCTATATCGTTGCGCTGCCTGCACACAGCCTTGAGAAAATCGGTGTCCGCATTGATGGTAAGCAGCTCATGGAAAAGCCGGAAGGCTTTATCGAGGTTGAGTTTGCCGACCTTGAAGTATCCGCTTATGAGTCTCAGGGTCATGTCCAGTTCACCGCAAAAGCCACCGGCATTTCTACCGTTAGGAAAAATTGACGGTCGCAACCGGGCGGCCAAGGCGCAGCAGACGGGGAACCGATATTTTTCCTCAAGAAAAATATCCCCCGGCGGCAGCGCCAGCGCCGCTCCGCTGCCCCACGGTAAGTATTACCGTGGGGCAGCAAGGTAGCGGTAGCAAAGAAAGGAGACCATGACATGGCTGCACAAGACCCACAAAGCCGCAGATGGTCGTTGACCATCAACAATCCAAAAGACTGCGGTCTTGACCATGATACGATCATCGAAAGGCTGCATCTGTTTCATCCAAGGTATTTTTGCCTCGCAGACGAGATTGGTGAGAGCGGGACCTATCATACGCATATCTAGCTGTTTTCCCATTCCCCAATTCGATTCAGCACCGTAAAGAACCGTTTTCCGCCCGCTCACATCGAAAAGAGCATGAAAGGCTCTGCGGCAAATAGGGATTACATCACCAAAAGCGGAAAATGGGCTGACACGAAAAAGGCGGAAACCTCTGTGGAGGGGACCTTCCTTGAGTTTGGTGACATTCCTACAGAGGCCGAAGAGGATTCTCCCTCCATGTATGCCCTCATGGGCTGTGTGGAGCAGGGCATGACCAATGCCGAAATTATCCGGCAAAAGCCGTCCTATGCATTTCGACTCAAAGGCATTGACGAGATGCGGGACACCTTGCAGGCAGAGCGGTATATGCATGAAAACCGTGCAGTTCAGGTTTTTTACCTCTATGGTGACAGCGGAACTGGAAAGACGCGAAGCATTTTCGCATCCCATAAACCGGAGGACATCTGCCGCATTACCGATTATGGCGGCAAAAATGGCACGAAATTTGATTCCTATCACGGACAGCCTGTGTTGGTGTTTGAAGAATTTCACAGTCAGATCCCGATTGCCGCCATGCTCAATTATTTGGACATTTACCCCTTGCAGCTCCCTGCACGATACCACGACCGCACGGCCTGCTATACCACCGTTTACATCACTTCCAATATTTCCTTGGACGAACAGTATACGGAGGTCCAACGCTCTGAGCTGGAAACGTGGCGGGCTTTCCTGCGGCGTATCGGCTGCGTGAAGGAGTTCCGCAAGGGGAAACCACCAAGGGAGGTGCCGTTCCATGACAAGAGAAGATAAGAAGAACATCGAGCGCCGCGCCTGTTGGCACGACCTCTTCCGTCAGCTTCGCAACGTCCCCGATCTTCTACTCAAGCTTTTCTTCCTTGCACTTTTCCTTGTTGGCGCTGTGTACGTTGCCACAAAGCAGACCGCATTGCGTGAACAGGTGAAGCACATCGAGCTAATTTCTCCCGTTCTCAAGGCTGCAATGGAACACGCTGTAACAGCCTATTTGTTTGTTGGAGGTATGGCGTTGCTGGCGCTCCTGCTCTATCCCTTTGGCAGACGAGCAGCGAAAGACCAGCTTCAATGTATCGGCCTCATAAACCACGCGGGGATGCCGCCCGATTTGCTCCGCAAGCGCCGCGACAAGGATAATCCCCGTGTCACGGTATGGGAGTTCCGCAATCAGAGCATCCCACTGCAAGAATGGGAAAAGAAACGACTTGCCATTGAAACAGCGCTGGGAATCACCATTGTCAAGCTGGCCTACGCCAAGGGCAAGAGCCGTGTACTGGTGTATGCCGTTTCTGCCGGAGACGATTTGCCGGAAGTGCTGGAATGGAAAGGCAGTTATCTTTCTCCTAAGAACTTTGTGCTGACATTGGGCGAAAGCT
>OHOZ01001116.1_pt1 | contig 12893 bp, 9 predicted proteins | sample 1569931 | NCBI WGS metagenome assembly OHOZ01 (sample SAMEA3879572, study PRJEB24766) | human gut metagenome | biome: human-associated habitat; feature: feces | place: USA | collected 1985/1987
CGGGATCATTTTACCTGCTGAACCTTGCTATGCCGTCGCGCTTGTGCCGGCTGTTTCTATGAAGCCGCTCTATTGTTGCGGCTGCCTTTTCGTTTGTGTGCCCGGTAAGTATGTACTCGTCAAGGTCTGCGTATTTGAGACCCATATCGGCCTCGTCTGTCTGCCCGTCAAATAGGCCGGCAGAGGGGGCCTTTTCTATTATACATGCCGGAGCGTCCAGATAGCGCAGGAACTCGTATATCTCGGTCACTGTAAGATCGGATATGGGATTGAAATCGTGGGCGCCGTCACCCCACTTGGTGAAGTAGCCCACGTAGGCCTCGCTGCGGTTGCCTGTGCCGGCAACCAGCCTTCCCTCGCTGGCAGCCACCGCGTACAGCGTAGTCATGCGGAGACGGGGGGCGATGTTGACGGCCGCCGCGGGCGTTACCTCGGTAAGTGCGCTGAGCTGCCGCATCTCGGCCTCTCGAACCGGAGTAAGGTCGATGAAGCGGGTCTCTATGCCGTATTGGTCGGCGGCGATACGCGCATCCTCCGCATCCTGGCCAAAGTTGCGCTTGGATGCGCAGGGCATTATTATGCCAACGGTATTGTCACAGGCCGCCTTGCAGAGTATGCCCACCAAGGCGGAGTCCTTGCCGCCGCTGTTGCCGTATACTATGCCCTTGGCGCCGCTTTTTTCGAGCAGATCCCTTATAAAGGCCACTCGCTCTTCGTATTCTTTTTTATAATCTCGCATACTGAAGCCCTCTCAATAATCAGTTTAGCACCATTCTATAGTTGCCGGAGGCTTGCCGGTTATGTCGTAGACCACGCGGCCCGCGCCTTTGACTTCGTTTACTATGCGGGAGGATACTGTGCCCAGCACCTTATGGGATATGGGCGCATATTCGCAGGTCATGAAGTCGGAGGTTTTGACGGCCCTCAGGGCTATGACATAGTTATATGTGCGGAAATCGCCAACTACGCCTACGGAGCGGGTGTCTGTCAATACCGCGAAGTACTGATCCGCCTTTATGCGGCGCTTTGCGATCTCCTCGCGGAATATGGCGTCCGCATTCCTCAGTATCTCCAGCTTCTCCGGGGTTATTTCGCCCATCACGCGGACGGCGAGGCCGGGGCCGGGGAAGGGCTGGCGCTCCACGAACCGGCGGGGCAGGCCAAGCTGACGCCCAAGCGCCCGCACCTCGTCCTTAAAGAGGCCGCGGAGGGGCTCTACCACGCCCTCGAACTTCATATCCTTGGGCAGGCCGGCCACGTTGTGGTGGCTCTTTATGGTCGCTGCCTTATTGCCGCCGGATTCTATGACGTCGGAGTATATGGTGCCCTGGGCGAGGAATTTTACGTTGGGCAGTCTCTTGGATTCATCTTCAAATACCCGCACGAATTCCGTGCCGATTATCTTGCGCTTCTGTTCCGGGTCAGTAACGCCTGCAAGGGCCTTTAGGAAGCGCTCCTGGGCGTTCACGCGGATAAAGTCCAGATCGCGGTTTTTAAAGGCCGCCTCGACCTCGTTTCCCTCGTCTTTGCGCATGAGACCGTGATCCACGAATATGCAGTGGAGCTGGCCGGGCAGCGCCTTGGAAAGCAGCGCCGCGCATACGGAGGAATCCACGCCGCCGGAAAGGGCAAGCAGCACATGTGCATCGCCCACCTGCTTTTTGACGTCAGAGATGAGCTGCTGCTCAAGGTTCTTCAGGTCGTAGTCTCCCTTTGCGCCGCAAACCGAGTAAAGAAAGCTGCGTATCATTGCGGTTCCATTGGGCGTGCTTTCAACCTCGGGGTGGAACTGGAAGCCATAGAGCTTTTTAGCGGCATTTTCTATTGCCGCATTCTCGCAGGAGACGGTGTGAGCAATTGATCTGAATCCCGCGGGGAGCTTTGTCACCTGATCGGTATGGCTCATCAGCCCGATCTGTGCGGGGTCGAGCCCGGCAAACAGCGGGGAATCGGTGCTTACCTGCATCTTTGTCCTGCCGTATTCGCTGGAGGAGCAGGGAGAGACCTCGCCGCCGAGCGACCAGGAGAGCAGCTGCATGCCGTAGCATATGCCGAGCACCGGTATGCCTATATCGAATATGGCCTTGTCGCAGTGGGGGGATTCCTTCTCGTATACGCTGTTGGGGCCGCCGGTAAGTATGATGCCTATGGGGTCTATCTCCCGTATCTTATCCAAGGAAATATCTCCCGGCTTTACTATGGAGTAAACGCCGCATTCTCTTACTCTTCGGGCGATGAGTTCTTTGTACTGTCCGCCGAAATCAAGTATCAGTACCGTCTGTGCTGCCATTTATTGTCTCCTTTAAATAATATTACGCAATATCGCAATATAATAATATTACCGCTTATGCTCCGCTCTGTCCAGAGCCGCCGCGATGAACCCCCTGAACAGCGGATGGGCTTTATTGGGGCGGGATTTGAACTCCGGGTGGTACTGCACGCCCACGAAGAAGGGCCTGCCGGTAAGCTCGACCGTCTCTACCAGCCTGCCGTCCGGGGACATACCGGAAAGGGTAAGGCCAGCCCTGGTAAGGACATCCCGATAGTCATTATTGAACTCATATCTGTGGCGGTGGCGCTCGGATATACGGCTTGTACCGTAGCAGCGCTCCATGGTGGTGCCGGGGGCTATTTCGCAGGGATACTCCCCAAGGCGCAGCGTGCCGCCCTTATCTATATTTTCGCTTTGTCCGGGCATAAAGTCTATGACCTTGTGTCTGCAAAGCTCATCAAATTCTCCGGAATGTGCGTCTGCAATGCCTGCAACGTGCCTTGCGTACTCTATGACGGCTATCTGCATGCCGAGGCATATGCCGAAATAGGGGATGCCGTTCTCCCTCGCATACCTTGCCGCAAGTATCATTCCGTCTATGCCGCGGCCCCCAAAGCCGCCGGGGACGATTATCCCGTCCAGATCGTCCAACATCTCATTACAGCTGGCTTCGGTGAGCGTCTCTGAATCTATCCAACGTATGCGGATATGTGTATTGAGGGCATAGCCCGCGTGGCGCAAGGCCTCCGCAACGGAAAGGTATGCGTCGTGGAGCTGTACATACTTGCCTACGAGGCCTATGCGTACTTCCTTCTCGCGGCATTTTATGCGCCGCACCATGTTCTCCCATTCCGCAAGGTCGGGCGCGGGCGCGTCTATGCCAAGCTCCCTGCAGACGACCTCGGAAAAACGGGACTGCTCCAGCATCAGCGGCGCTTCGTAAAGGCAGGGGAGAGTGATGTTTTCTATGACGCAGTCCAGCTTTACGTTGCAGAAGAGGGATATCTTTTTGAATATGGAATCCTCGAGAGGCTCGTCGCAGCGGAGGACTATTATATTGGGGTTTATGCCCATGCCCTGAAGCTCCTTTACGGAATGCTGGGTGGGCTTGGACTTGTGCTCATCGGAGCCGCGGAGGAAGGGGACGAGGGTAACGTGTATGAACAGGCTGTTCTCCCTGCCCACCTCCAGGGATATCTGCCGCACAGCCTCTATAAAGGGCTGGGACTCTATATCGCCTATGGTGCCGCCTATTTCGGTTATGACCACATCGGCGTCTGTCTGCTTGCCCACACGGTATACGAAATCCTTTATTTCGTTGGTTATGTGGGGTATGACCTGTACTGTGGAACCAAGGAATTCTCCGCGGCGCTCCTTATTCAACACATTCCAGTATACCTTACCGGTGGTAAGATTGGAATACTTATTCAGATCTTCGTCGATAAAACGCTCGTAGTGACCCAGATCAAGGTCTGTTTCGGCGCCGTCCGCCGTTACATATACCTCGCCGTGCTGATAGGGGCTCATGGTTCCCGGATCCACGTTTATATATGGATCCAGCTTTTGCGCCGCTACCTTGAGACCGCGGTTTTTGAGCAGCCTGCCGAGAGATGCCGCGGTGATGCCCTTGCCAAGGCCGGATACCACGCCGCCGGTAACGAAGATGTATTTAGTCATGGTTGCTGTTCCTCCTCTACTTGTATGTGGAAAGTATGCTTTGGGCTATGGTTATTCGGGTGACGCACCTGTCCATGGCCTGCTTTTCAATGAAGCGGTGCGCCTCCTTTTCCGTCATCTTCAGCTGCTCCATAAGCAGCAGCTTCGCGCGGTTTATTATGCGTATCTCCTCCATCTTTTCCTCTATGGAGGCGGTTTTTTGTTCCATGCGCCGCAGGCGTTCCCTTGTGCCGCAAAGGAGCTGCAACGATTGGGACACTGCCTGTGATGTGGCGGGCTTCGGCAGCACCAGCACGCCAAAAGGGGATACCCGGCCGTTTATATCCGGATAATGCTCTGCCTTTACAAAAAGGAGCACCGCCGTGCCGCTGTTATCACATATATTGAGGGCAAGGCGGGTGCCGAAATCGTCGGGTAGCGGGGCGTTGATTATGACTATGTCGTATTTGCTTTCGAGAAGGCGCCGCCGGGCACTGGAAACGTCGGATACAGCGGCGACCGGATAAAAGCGGCTCTCCGGGAGCAGCGCCAGCATGGATTCGTTGAATTTGGGAGATGAGGACACCAGCAGCACGCTGTAACGGCGCTCGGTAAATTCCATTTGCGCATCCTCCTTATCCCTGAATAATTAAAGTGCGGTTATTTTGTGTAAAAGTCGATTATAGCTTGAGGCAGGCTCGCCGCTATAAAGCTGCTGCGCGCTGCGGCTGACTGCGCCTTTTTAAGAGTGCTGGGCAGCATTGCAAATTTTGCCCTGACATCTTCAGGTGCTGTATAGAGGTTAATGTCCGCCGCCTCGGGCAGTGCCATATCCTGACGAATTCCGTCAAGCCCCGCGTATATTATCAGCACGAAGGCCAGATAAGGGTTGCAGGCAGGATCGGGGGAGCGCAGCTCTGCCCGGCGGTATTCGCCCTCCGCCGCAGGTATACGTATAAGCTGTGAACGGTTCTCGCTGGACCAGGATATGTACCGGGGAGCCTTATTGCTGCCGAAACGCAGGTAGGAATCCTCAGTGGTGTTTAAAAATACCGTCATATCGGATATGTGTGATAGTATGCCAGCTATCACCTGAGGCAGCGCATCGCCGCCGTCCTCCGACCTGACGGATATATTGATGTGCATGCCGTTGCCGGAGCGGTTTTCGAGGGGCTTTGGCGAAAAGTCGGCGCAAAGTCCGTTGCGGGCGGCGACTGTATTCACGACGCCGCGGAAAGTCACCGCGTTGTCTGCAGAGATCACGGGGTCGGAGTAGCGGAAGTCTATCTCGTTCTGGCCGGGGCCTTCCTCATGGTGGGCGCTTTCCGGTTTTATGCCCATCTGCTCCAGGGTGAAACATACCTCCCTACGGACGTTTTCACCCTTGTCCTCAGGGGCAATGTCCATATAGCTGGCGTTGTCGTATGGCAGCTTCGTCGGCTCGCCGTTTTCATCCAGCTTAAAAAGATAAAACTCCATCTCGGAGCCGAAGGCGAAGGACACGCCCTGTTCATGAGCGCAATCTACAGCCTTGGCGAGTATGGAGCGGGTATCGGCCTCGAAGGGAGTGCCGTCAGGGTAAGTTATGTGGCAGAACATTCTTATTACCTTGCCCTGCTCTGAAAGCCAGGGCAGGAAGGTTAGGGTGGAGGTGTCCGGGTGCAGGAAAAGGTCGGAATGCACCTCGCCGCCAAAGCCCGCTATGGCTGAGGCGTCGATGGCTATACCGTACCTGAAAGCGCGTCCCAGCTCGTCGGGCAGTATGGCTATGTTTTTCTGCCTGCCGCGGATATCGCAGAAGGCAAGGCGCACGAACTTTACGTCCTCTTCTGCCGCGTACTGCATCACTTCGTCTGCGGTGTAATTCATAAACCCTCCTTAAAAAGTGAAAAACGCTCATTCATATTGGGACACCTTGTCCTTGGATATGAATGAACGCCTTTGCCCATTAACATCGGAATGTTAGCACAATCCCAGACCCGCGTCAATGCTTTTTTGGCTGTAAGGGCAAAATTTTAAATCAGTCTTGACATCTGACGCATATGCGGTATAATGCTTTTTTATAAAGGCAAAGGCGTCTCGGAGAGTGTTTTCCGCGACGCCTTTTTTATTTAAGCTATTAATTTTTTAGTATAAAAGGAGAAACAGAGTATGAATTCGATACCGGATTATTTCGGAAGCCTGGTGTTTGACGACAGGGCGATGAAGGCAAAGCTGCCCTTCGGAGTGTACGATTCGCTCAGAAAGACAATCGACGAAGGGGCCAACCTGAATACGGATGTTGCCAACGCGGTGGCCGACGCAATGAAGGATTGGGCCGTGGAGCACGGCGCTACACATTTTACCCACTGGTTCCAGCCCCTTACCGGCATAACTGCCGAGAAGCACGACAGCTTTATAGCGCCATCGCCGGACGGCGGCGTCATAATGGAATTTTCCGGCAAAAACCTGATACAGGGCGAGCCTGACGCTTCGAGCTTTCCTTCAGGGGGACTGCGCGCTACCTTTGAGGCCCGCGGCTATACGGCGTGGGATCCAACCTCATACGCATTCATAAAGGATAAGACACTCTGCATACCAACGGCCTTCTGCTCCTATGGCGGCGAGGCGCTGGATAAAAAGACGCCGCTGCTGCGCTCAATGCAGGCGCTGAATAAGCAGGCCATGCGCATAATGCGGCTCTTCGGCAATACAGACGTCAAATGTGTGCGCACCTGCGTAGGCCCCGAGCAGGAGTATTTCCTCATAGATAAGGATATGTATGAGCAGCGCAAGGATCTGGTGTTCTGCGGGCGAACCCTATTCGGAGCAAAACCGCCTAAGGGGCAGGAACTGGACGACCATTACTTCGGAGCCATAAAGCCCAGAGTGGCCGCCTATATGGCAGAGCTGGATGAAGAGCTGTGGAGGCTTGGAATACTGGCAAAGACAGAGCACAACGAGGTGGCCCCGTCGCAGCATGAGCTTGCGCCAATATACACCACCACAAATATCGCTACCGACCATAACCAGCTTACTATGGAAATAATGCAGAAGGTGGCCTCCAAACATGGCCTGGTATGCCTGCTGCACGAAAAACCCTTCGCCGGGGTAAACGGAAGCGGAAAACACAACAACTGGTCCATAGCTACCGATACCGGGGTGAACCTTCTCACCCCGGGCGAAACGCCCCATGAGAACGCTCAGTTCCTGCTGTTCCTCGTAGCCGTCATACAAGCGGTGGACGATTATCAGGACCTGCTCAGGCTGTCTGTAGCTACAGCCGGAAATGATCATAGGCTCGGGGCAAATGAGGCGCCGCCTGCCGTAGTTTCCATGTTTTTAGGCGATGAGCTCACGGCGGTGCTGGATGCCATAGAGAAGGACGAACCCTACAGCGGAGTGGAAAAGACCGTCATGAAGCTGGGCGTGCATACACTGCCCCGGTTCATACGTGATACAACAGACCGAAACCGTACATCTCCCTTCGCCTTTACGGGCAACAAGTTCGAGTTCCGCATGCTGGGCTCATCTGACAGCATAGCCTGCGCCAACATCATGATAAATGCCGCCGTTGCGGAGTCCCTGAGACAGTATGCCGATAAGCTGGAAGGCGCGGAGAATTTTGAGGGTACATTGCACGACCTTATACGCAGCACTGTAAAGGAGCACAAGCGGATATTGTTCAACGGCAACGGCTATGACGATGAATGGCTGAAGGATGCGGAAAGCCGCGGACTGTTGAATCTTCGGACTACGCCGGATGCACTGCCTGCCATGCTGGAGAAGAAGAACGTGGATATGCTGATGCGGCACAGGGTTTATTCCCGGGCCGAGATACAGGCGCGCTACGAGATAATTCTGGAGAATTACTGCAAGACTGTCAATATTGAAGCGCTGACCATGGTAGACATGGCGCGCAAGGAGATACTGCCCGCAGTTGCCGCATACGAAAAGGATCTGGCGGATACCCTCGAGGCAAAGCTAAAGATGCTGCCGGAGCTTACAGGAAGGTATGAGAGAAGGACTATAGCAAAGCTTTCCGGGCTTGTGGATGAGATAGATGCTGCGGCGGAGGAGCTTGACAGCGCCACCATCAGGCTAAAGACCATAAACGACGTTGCGGAAGCATCGTACTATATACGGGACGTTATACTGCACAAAATGGCCGAACTCAGGGTAGTGTGCGACGAGGCCGAGATGCTTGCGGCTGAGAAGTACTGGCCATTTCCCACATACGAAAAGCTACTGTTCGGAGTAAGGTAGAAACGTAATACAAAAGCAGCGCAGCCAGAGGTATTGATGATTTGGCTAATCGAAAACCCCATGTTCCGCATTGGAGCATGGGGTTTTTTGAAAAAAGCTCGGTGGCCTCTCTGTGCCGGGCATAAAGGCGATTGCATGCCGGAGTATTTGTGAAAGCGTCCGTCAGTTCCGGTCTGCATAACTACAGGTATGCTATATTGAATGTATTTTCCAGCAAGGACGCACTTTCGCTCCGGATTTACCGCTGATCATTTGCAAAAAAAGTGGCCCATCGTGGTGGACGATGGGCTGATACTGTTATTTTACATAATCCACGTGCAGCAGTTCGTGTGTCCTGTCTTTAAGTATGCCGCTGTACAGTTCCTCCATGAGGGGATTTTCTTCCGAGCGGCGTATGAGACACATTCTGTCGTTTCGGTACAGGGATTCGGAGCGCTGTCTTCGCTCACCGGATTTTGCGAACGGCTGGCCTGCGCCGGATACGCAGCCGCCGGGACATGCCATTACCTCCACCATGTGGTAGCTGACCTCGCCCTCTTCTATGCGGTGGATGAGTTTATCGGTGTTTTCCAGGCCGCTGACTATGGCGATCTTTATCTCCTCGCCGTTATGGGTGATGCTGCACTCCTTGAGGCCTGCTATATCGCGGACGCCGGAGTTGGCAATGGAACGTATCGCACCTGCGGATTTGTCATCGGAGAGCCTTCTTAGCACCGCTTCGGTAACGCCGCCTGACGCGCCGAATATCAGGCCGGCGCCGCTGCTCATGCCGAAGGGCATACTAACGGCCTCTGGTTCCAGTTCGTCAAAGCGTATGCCGCTTTGACGTATCATCTGGATTATTTCCTGGGAGGTTATTACATAGTCTACGTAGGGCGTGCCGTTCTTGTCCCTGAATTCGTCACGCATGGCCTCGAATTTTTTGGCGGTACAGGGCATTATGGCGACGGATACAACCCGCTTTCCGCAATTGCCGAAATATTCCTTTATTACGGAACCGAACATCTCCATTGGAGAGCGGCAGGTGGAAATATTTTCCAATATCTCAGGGTGACGGGTTTCCGCAAAGCGTATCCAGGCCGGGCAGCAGGAGGTGTAGAGGGGCAGCTTGCCGCCTGTCTCGAGGCGCTCAAGGAATTCACTGCTCTCTTCAAGCACTGTAAGGTCGGCGCTGGTGGAGGTATCGAACACCTCGTCAAAGCCCATGCGGCGCAGGGCGGCTACAAGCTTGCCCATGGCAAGGTCGCCGTATTTTTCGTTAAAGGTCTTGCTTACACCTGTGCGTACGGCAGGGGCAATCTGAGCGATTACGCGCGTATTACTATCCGCAAGGTCTTCCCATAGCCGCTCGGTGTCCTTTTTTATGACGATAGCGCCGGTGGGGCAGACGGCGGCGCACTGGCCGCAGCCCACGCAGCCGGACTCCGCCATGGGCCTGCCGAAGGCGGGGGAGACTACCATATTCGCGCCGCGGTATGCGAAATCTATGGCGCCCACGTGCTGTACCTCATTGCACATTCTTACGCAGTCGCCGCAGAGTATGCATTTGCTGTGATCGATGGAGATACAGGGGGAGGAACAGTCCGGGTCGGGTTTTGTCTGTGCGTTTGGGAAGCGCACCCCGGTTATGTGAAAGCGCTGTGCAAGCTGCTGGAGCTTGCAGTCGCTGCTCTTTTCGCAGGTGGTGCAGTCGCGGCAATGATTTGCAAGCAACAGTTCCAGTATATTCCTGCGATATTTCCTCAGGCGCGATGTGTTGGTGTATATTGTCATTCCGGCCTTGGGAGGGGTGGAGCAGGCGGCGTGTATATTGCCCCTGTCGTCCTCTACCATGCACATGCGGCATGCGCCGTATACGGAAAGCTCGGAGTAGTAGCAGAAGGTGGGCAGCTCGATGCCTGTCCTGCGTATCACTTCGAGAAGGTTCTTTTCCTCGCCGGTAAGCTCGATGGGTATGTTGTCTATGGTCATAAACTTTCCGGTCATGGTTACGCCTCCTTTACAGCGCCGAAGCTGCAGTTTTCTATGCAGGCGCCGCACTTGACACATTTGGCGGCGTCTATGGTGAAAGGCTGCCTTATGACGCCGGATATGGCGTTTACGGGGCAGCTGCGCGCGCACTTGGAGCAGCCTTTACATACCTCGGGATCGATGTATATGCGCCTGAGCTTGGAGCAGTTGTGGGTGGGGCAGTATTTGTCCCGCACGTGTGCAAGGTATTCCTCACGGAAATTCCTGATGGTGCTTACTACCGGGTTGCCTGCGGTCTTGCCCAGGCCGCAGAGGGCAGTGGAGGATATTGTGTCCGCAAGCTCCAGAAGCAGGTCTATGTCCTCCTCGCGACCGTTGCCCGCGACTATGCGCTCGAGTATCTCCAGCATGCGGCGGGTGCCTTCGCGGCAGGGCACGCACTTGCCGCAGCTTTCGTTCTGAGTGAAGTGCATGAAAAAGCGCGCTACTTCCACCATGCAGGTGCTGTCATCCATTACCACAAGGCCGCCGGAACCTATCATAGCGCCCGCTTTTTTGAGGGAATCGAAGTCCAGAGGCATATCCAGGTGGTCTTCAGCAAATGTAAGGCAGCCGCCGGAGGGCCCGCCTATCTGTACTGCTTTGAACTTCGCACCGCCGCGCATGCCGCCGCCTATGTCGAATATGACTTCCCTTAGGGTGGTGCCCATAGGTACCTCAATAAGGCCGGTATTGCTTATATTGCCGGTGAGGGCGAAGGCCTTGGTGCCGGGGCTGGTAGGGGTGCCGAAGGATCGGAACCACTCGATGCCGTTGTTTATTATGGGAGCTACGTTGGCAAAGGTTTCAACGTTATTCAGCACCGTGGGGCAGTCAAAGAGGCCGTGTTCTACGGTGCGCGGGGGCTTTACGCGTGGCATTCCGCGCTTGCCTTCTATTGAGGCGGTAAGGGCGCTGCCTTCACCGCAGACAAAGGCGCCTGCGCCGCGGTTTATATGGAGATGGAAACGCTTTCCGGAGCCGAGGATATTTTCGCCTAAAAGTCCTGCGGAGGTGTCCTGCTCGATGGCCATCTTCAGCCGCTCCACCGCCAATGGGTACTCGGCGCGGACGTATATATAGCCTTCGGTAGCCCCGCAGGCTATACCTGCTATCATCATGCCCTCTATCATTCTGTGGGGGTCGCCCTCCATAACGGAACGGTCCATAAATGCGCCGGGATCCCCCTCGTCGCCATTGCAGACTATGTATTTTTGTTCCGCCTTCTGACGGGCTACCTGCGCCCATTTTTTGCCCGTAGGATAACCGCCGCCGCCGCGGCCTCGGAGACCTGAATCCTCCATAAGTTTTATCACGGAATCCGGAGTCATATCGAAAAGCACCTTTTCAAAGGCGGAATAGCCGCCGATCGCAAGGTACTCGGGAAGCGAGGTGGCGTCGATATGGCCGCAGTGCTCCAGCACGAGACGGGTCTGCTTTTTATAGAATGGTATATCCTCCTGACGGGGATAGCTTACGCCGTCCTTATGATAGCTGAGCCGTTCGACTATCTCGCCGTTCATTACGGTCTTTTCCACTATCTCTTCGCAGTCCTCAAGCTTTACCTTGGTGTAAAGGTAGCCATAGGGTTCTATGCGCACGAGGGGACCCATCTCGCAGAAGCCGTGGCAGCCGCTCTTCTTAAGGCCCACGGTCTTCACATTGCTGCTATCGCAGCCGTCATGACCGTGACTGTGATGCTCATGATCGAGTTCGACTTGACAGTACAGTCCCTTTTCGTCTATAAGCTCCTTGAGCCTGGCGTAAATATCCAGTGAACCGCCTGCGACGCAGCCTGTGCCCGCGCAGACGAGTATCTTTAATGACTGCGAAGAAAAGGCGGCGGAGTATGCCCTCCGTGCTGAGATAAGGTCTATCCTGCTTTTTAGCCTATACATATGTTAATCCTCCTTATTGCGGAGTCCGGCTACAAGTTCGCTGGCCTTGTCAGGGGTCATGGAAGGGTGCACCGTGTCATTTACGGTAAGCACCGGAGCAAGACCGCATGCGCCGAGACAGCTCACGGTATCCAGAGTGAACATCAGGTCGTCTGTAGTGTGCTTGCTTTCTGATAAGCCCAGTTCATTGCGAAGCCGCTCCAGTATCGGAATGGACTTTCTTACATGGCAGGCGGTGCCGTCGCAAACCTTGATGACGTATTTCCCCTTTGGCTCGAGGGAAAAGTTCTCGTAAAACGTAGCGACGCTGTAAAGCCGCGCCTCGCCTACGTTGAGTCGTTTTGCCATATAGGGGAAAGCCTCCTGCGGCAGATAGTGGTAGTGCTCCTGTACATCCTGAAGGATAGCGATGGTATTCCGCGGCGCGCAGTCGTGCGCTTCCAGTATCCTGTCAAGCAGGGCATAATCAAATCCTGAGCTCATCATACACCTCCGCGATAATGAGAAATTATATGGTATGTCTATGTTTTAACATACATATCATATATATGCAACATAAAGAATTTTACTCAAAACGTGAATCAGATAGAAAAATACAGAAAAAATAATATTTGTTGGAGGAAAAAAGAATTTTCGCTGCAATCAACATGACTAAATGCAGGAAATGAGTCGTTAAAAAATACTGAAAATACTGGATATTAGATTCGCGATACGAGAATACAGCTGTAAATTTGCAGGATTTGGGTCATGTGGTTTCGCAGGAGAGAATGATATGGAGCTTATGAATAACCATGCATATATTAATTTATGAA
>OHOZ01001152.1_pt1 | contig 12429 bp, 10 predicted proteins | sample 1569931 | NCBI WGS metagenome assembly OHOZ01 (sample SAMEA3879572, study PRJEB24766) | human gut metagenome | biome: human-associated habitat; feature: feces | place: USA | collected 1985/1987
CAAGAGGATCGATGAATTTCAGTATCAGACAAAGGAGTATGTCGCTACCTTGAAGTTGGGGGAAACGACGCCTTCTTTTGATTTGGAAAAAGAGACGGACGGCTTTTTGCGGCCTACAGCAGATCGCCGAAGGGATTGTCGATGGTCACGCGGCCTTCGTGGGTGTCGCCCAGGCCGCTGTACAGATCCGCCTTGCCGTCCTCCCGCAGCACGATGCCGGAGGTGAAGGCGCAGTCCTTCAGTTTGGGCAGCTTGGCCGCCGCATCCGGATAGCTGCGGCGGGTGGCGATGACCTGAGGCTCGGTCGCCTGATGAGTTTCGGGGTCAAAGAGGAAGGCCACGTTCAGGTACACGGCCTGCTCCACGCCGTCCGCGTCCTTTTCGGCATAGCACTTGTGGCCGATGACGCCGATGCGGCCGTCCTTGAGCAGGTAGCACTGGTTGCAGCCGCCCCATTCGCCCCGGCCGAACAGATTGCCGATGGCGGGGGCGTTTTCAATCAAATCGGCGGTCAGGTCGTCCAGCGAATCGATGACGGCAAAGCCGATCACCGCGCCGGAGCCGTAGGTCTCCTCCACCTTTTTGCCCCGGGGACGGGAGAAAACGCCGATGCGGCCATCCTTCAGGCTCACCAGCCGAATGTCCTTCATCTTGTCCGGTCCGGTGGTGAAGTAGCGCATATGCTCCAGCTCGGCGCCGCGATAGAAGTAGCCGTAGAAGCTCTTCACCTTGCCGCTTTCCTTCATCACATGGGTGCCGCCCATGGTCAGCTGATCGCCGATAAACTGAATGTAGGGATCCTCCAGCTGGTAGATCATGGAATCCGGTACCAGCGTGTAGGTATCCTTGCCCGTCTTTTCAAACAGGCGCACCCAGGAGGTGGCCCATTCCCTGCGGGTCTCGACGCGGCCGAAAATATACTCCCTGCCGTTCATGGCGAAGGGGATGGAGCAGTTGTACACATCGTATCCATCCACCCCCACAAAGGTCAGCAGGGCGGAATCGTAGATCTTGCCTTCCTTGTCAAAGGCGGCCCGGGCCTGACGAATATCCATCGTTGTTCCTCCTTCAATCACGGTAACGCAGCCGCTCCGCTGAGAGCGAAGCGGCTGCGCGCTTGGGTCGCTGGGACAAAGTCAGCCTTACTTGCCCATGTAGGCGTTGAACTGACGCTGGTACTCAGCCACCACGGTGTCCAGACCGGCGTCCTTCAGCCGCTTCAGAGCGGATTCGTAGCCGTCCTCGTAGCTGATCACGCCCATGATGATGGGGGTGATGACCGCTTCCATCTCGGTCTGCACGTTGCTGTATTCGGTCTGCACGCTGCTGGCGTCGAAGAAGAAGCCGCCGGCCACGCTGTTCACAGCGTTCTCATCCACGGTGAACTGCGCCTTCTTCACGGCGGGCAGCATGGTGGAGGCATAGCGCTGGTAGGTCATGTTGCCGGCCATCCAGGTGTCGAAGGCCCAGTTGGTGTTCAGGGTGTTGATGGAGCCGTCGTCGTTCAGGGTGTAGTGCTGGCCTTCGATGCCGTAGAAGAACAGGTCGAAGTTGGCCTGATCGCTGTAGAGCCAGTTGATGAACTGAACGGCCTCGTTCACGTGCTTGGAGGTGGAGGACACGGCGTTGCAGTTCTTGAAGGCCCAGGGACGGATGGCGCACTTTTCGCTGTTCAGGCGGGCGATCTGGATGTCGTCCATCGTCAGCTCGGGAACATGCTCCACGGTGTCCAGATAATAGTCGCAGGTGCCCAGATGGAACACGTACTCGCCGCGCTTGAGCTTATCCATCTGCTGCTCTTCGGTGGTGGTCAGCACGTCGGGATCGATCAGGCCGCGCTCGTAGGCTTCGTGAGCCCAGTTGGCGTCCGCCTTGAATTCCTCGGTTTCCACCCAGCTCTTCACATTGCCTTCCTGGTCCACCATGAACAAACCGTCCACCACGTTGAAGGGATAGCTGTCATACTGGCTGTGCAGCACGGTCAGGTGGGTAGAGGAGGGATTGTAGTTGGCCAGCAGGGGCAGGTAGGGGGTTTCGTCGCCGTCCCACTGGGAGATGATGTCCTCCAGCGTGTCCAGCATTTCAGCGGGAGTGGTGGGAACCTGATGGCCGTACTTCTTCAGCAGGTCGGCGCGGTAGGTGAAGGAGCCTTCGACGCCCAGCTCGCACCATGCGGTGGGGATACAGTAGTAACGGCCGTCGATGGTGGCGGCGTCCAGCACGTTGGGCGCGATGGAGGCCTTGATGCCGTCGCCGTAGGCGTTCAGGGCATCGGTGATGTCGGCCAAACCGCCGCGGCTATAGTAGGTAGCGAAGGAAACGCGATCCTGCATCACGTGGAACAGGTCGAATTCCTCGCCGGTGGACAGCATCAGGTTCAGCTTCTGGTCCCACACATCCCAGGGGATGTAGACCAGCTCCACCTGAATGCCCAGATCGGCGGCCAGCTTGGCGTTCACGGCTTCGATGACGGTGGCGTAGTCTTCCTTTTCGGAACCGGGAATCACATACTTGATGGTCACCATCTCCTCGGCGGAAGCGATGGCGGCTGGAAGCATGCTCAGAACCATGATTAGAGCACACAGCAGGGACAGCCACTTTTTCATTGGGGAGTTCCTCCTTTAAAAGATTTTTATCTGCAAACCGCTTGTGCGGCTTGTATCAATGGAAACCGGCGTTCCGTCAGCCCTTGACCGCGCCTACCACCAGACCCTTGACGAAGTATTTCTGCAGGAAGGGGTAGAGCAGAACGATAGGGCCGATGGTGATGATGGAGGTGGCCATCTTCAGGGATTCGGAGGGAGCCTTCTGGCCGGGAATGGAGCCGCCCATCATCTTCTGCATATCCTTGATCATCTGAATCTGGGACTTGAGCTGCAAAAGCAGATATTGCAGAGGATAGAGCTTCTTGTCATCCACCAGCATGATGGCGTTCCACCAGTCGTTCCAGTAGGCCAGACCGTAGAACAGGGCCACGGTGGCCAGCACCGGCACGCTCAGGGGCATATAGATCTTGAAGAAGATATGCACGTCCGTAGCGCCGTCGATGTAGGCGGACTCCCGAAGCTCGCCGGGCATATCGGACATGTAGTTGCGCACCAGATACATATTGAAGGGGGAAAACAGCAGGTTGGGAATCAGCAGGGCGACGAAGTTGTTGCGCAGGCCCAGCTGGGTGCAGATCATGTACCACGGCACCAGCCCGGCAGTGAACGTCATGGGGATGAAGAAGAAGAAGGACAGCTGGTTGCGATACTTCACGTTGGTGTTGGCCAGCGTGTAGGCGCTGGCGGCGGTAATGGCCACAGCGGCGATGGTGCCGAGCAGGGTCACCAGAATGGAGATCAGCATGCTGTGCATCACGCTGCTCTGGCCGTTGAAGATCAGCCGGTAGGCCTCTGTGGACCAGGCCGAGGGAATAAAGCGGTAGCCATAGCGGGAAATGGAAGCCTCGCTGCTGAAGGATACACACACGGCCAGCACCATCGGCACCATGCAGAACAGGGCGAACAGACCGGTGAAGAGATACATCAGGTAGTCTCCGGCATTGAGCCGGTTCAACTTTTTGACCCTCTTCGGGGCGGCAAGCGTACTCATGGCAGAGCCTCCTTTCTCAGAACAGCGCGCCTTCGTGGAAGGTGTGCTTGACGATCCAGTTGCTGCCCACCACCATCACCAGCCCGATCAGGGACTGGAACAGGCCGATGGCCATGGACTGGCTGGGGTCGCCCGTCTGGCGCAGCACCCGGTAAACGTAGGTGTCGATCACGTCGGTGGTCTCGTACAGGATGCCCTGATCGCCCACCAGCGCGTAGATCATGCCAAAGTCGCCGTTCATGATCTTGCCCACGGCCAGAAGCGTCATGATGCACACGGTGGGCATAATCAGCGGCACGGTGATGCTGACGATGCGCTGGAAGCGGTTGGCGCCGTCGATGGTGGCGGACTCATAGATGCTCTCGTCAATCCCCGTGATGGCCGCCAGATAAATAACGGCGTTCATGCCCGCACTCTTCCAGATCTTCATCCAAACCAGAATGGTGGGCCAGACGTCCGCCTTGGTATACCAGCTGACGCTCTTCATGCCCAGCGCGTTGAGCAGCTGATTGGCCAGACCGTTTTTGTTGGAGAAGATCGCCAGCAGGATATAGCTGACCACCACCCAGCTGATGTAATGAGGAAACAGCATCATGGTCTGGGCCGTGCGGACGAATACCCTGCTGCGCAGCTCGTTGAGCAGGATGGCCAGCACCAGCGAGGTCAGGGTGCCGGTTACGATGAACAGGAGGTTCAAAACCAGCGTATTGCGGATGACGGTGGGGGCGTTGGTGGATTTGAGGAAAAACTCAAAATTCTTGAATCCGCACCATTCGCTGCCAAAAACGCCCAGCTTATAGTTGAAGTTCTTGAAGGCGATGATCATATAGGGGTAGGACAGGTAGCTGAACACCAGCACATACAGAAGCGCCGGCAGGATCAGCAGATAGGAAAAGCGGTTCCTGCGAACATCGGTGAAGAAGGTATAGCGCTTCTTCGTCAGCGAGGGCGCCGTAACGGACTGCGACTTCATTTCCCAACCTCCTTGTTTGATAAGTCCATCCTAGCACCAAATCAGCCAAATCACAACAAAAAGAATCCGTGATTGCTTTAGAAAAATACGAAAAATGACCAGATGCGACATTTGAAAAAGCGCGTTTTATTTCAAAAAACCTAAAAAGCGTTTTTACAAACCCGTGATGGGGTGTATAATAATTGCAAATAAGCGGCTTGACGACCCGCCACCGAAAAAAACCATTGCAAAGGAGCAGCCATGACCAAGCCAAAGAGACCGCAGCAGCAGTATCTGTCCCGGGTTCTTCACTACAAGCTCCATCGCCGGAGCCTGCTGGCGGTGTTTGTTTTGCTGATGGTTCTGTTTGCTTCCATCGGGTTTCTGCTCTACAGCGAGTTTTCCAATTACGCCAACAGCCAGACGGCCTCCTATGCAACGGATTTGATGGCTCAGCAGGTCAACAGCACCCAGAACCTCTGGGAGGAGATGGACGCTTTGTCCAGCAGCATTCAGGCCGACCAGAACATCAGAGCGTTTTTTACCGCCCGGAAGAGCGACCCGCTGACCAACTATCACGCCTTCCGCTCGCTGGGCCGGTACAAGGCGCTGCACCCGTTCATTCAGAATATTTCCTTATATAATGTCACCACCGGCAAGCAGCTCAACCGGCTGTACTACGCCCGCGAGGAGACCGCCTGGAACGACGAGGAGATCGCCCGCGGCAGCACGTTTTCCGTGCCGAGGATGGTAACGTCTCCCGGTCTGGGGGAAACCGCCGTGCTGACGCTGGTGTATCCCATCCGAAGCTATTCCAACAGCTATACCTGCTGCATCGCCATCGATATTCAGCGCTCCCATCTGCAGACCATGCTGACCCGCAGCGCAGGCTCCCACACCTATATTCTGGGGGAAAGCAATCAGCTGCTGGTGCAGCCGGTGGACGGGTATCTGCCCGCCGAATGGGGGCAGGTTCTGTCCGGGCTGTATCAGGCCGGGCCGGAGCAGGGCTCCTTTTATCAACAGCTGGACGGTCAGAAAAATCTGGTCTCCTATTGCAAATTTCCCACGCAGGCGTGGACGGTGGTCAGCATCCAGCCCGCTCGTGGCCTGCTCAGCGCAGCCCGGTCCAAGATCATTATGCTGGTGCTCTTTCTTCTGGCCCTGCTGATCCTTTCCATGGGCGCGATGTTCATCCTGCTGCTGCGCATCTACCGGCCCATCGACGATCTGGTCTCCCAACTGCCTCACGAAAGCGACGCGGTGGTGGACGAAATGGCGGTCATTTCCAACGAGCTGACGGTATACCGCGACCGTTCGGATATGATGAAGCAGAGCCTGTACCAGTCCAATTTGCAGTCCCTGCTGTTCGGCCTTCCCTGCGACCGGGTGGAGCTTCCCGCTTCCATTACGCAGTCGGAGCGCTTTGTGGTAGGGGTGCTGTCCCACACCAAAAAACGGGAGTACACCGTCGAAGAGCTGAATCGTCTGGCCGCCGGGCAGCTGCCGGGGCTGAGAGAGTGCATCTCCTTCCGGTGGACGGATTACCGGGTGCTGCTGTTCTGCTTTGCGTCCGCCGACGCCCTTCAGGAGGAGCAGCTGACGGAGCAGATGGAAAAATTCTGCCTCGCCTGCCGGAAAAAGCAGGGAAGCGAAGTGCGGCTGGGCGTAAGCCCGGTAGTGGAAACGCCCGAGCAGCTTCATCTGGCCTACAGCGAGGCCCTGCGGCTGGTCTACGATTCCTTCTATCATCAGGAGCGCATTCTTTTCACACAGGATACGGTGGAAAAATGGCGCAGCGCCCCGGCCACGCCTACCGATACGTGGCTCAAAAGGATCTCCGGCTTCCTTTTCCATGAGCAGACGGACGAGCTGTATCAGGCGCTGGACGCTTTCTTTGAGGAGTGCGGTCATTTGTCGCCCAATATCTGCATCCATGTGGTATCCGATGTGCTACGCCAGTGCGTGGAGCTGGTGGAATCCACCTGTCAGCCCAAGAGCGGGGAGGAACTGGCGGAAATGCTGGCGCGAGTCGAGCAGTCGGACTCCTTCGATCAGCTGTGCAGCCTGAGCCGGGAGCTGTTCGGCGTGTGCCATCGGCTGCTGAACGAAAGCGAACAGCAGCGCAGCCTGCTGCGGGGTCAGCGCATCATCCATCAGGTCTGCGAGATGATCGAGAAGGAATACCGGCATCCCGGCTTCTCCCTGCAGGACGCGGCCGACGGGGTTTCCCTGTCCGCCGGGTATCTGGGCAGGCTGTTCAAGCAGACCGCCGGGCAGTCCTTTGTGGAAGCCCTGACCGCCTGCAGGCTGAAGGCGGCCGCCCGGATGCTGATGGAGACCGATACGCCTGTCGCGGTGATTTCCCGGGAGGTGGGCATGGAAAACGCTTCGTATTTTTCCACCGTCTTCCGTAAGGCATACGGCATGTCGCCTTCCCTGTATCGGGAAACCAATCAATCCACTGCCCAAAAACAGCAAGAAGGAGAAACAAAGGAATGAAAAAAGCATGGTGGAAAGAAGCGGTCGTTTATCAGGTCTATCCCCGTTCCTTTATGGACTCCAACGGCGACGGGGTCGGCGATCTGCGCGGTATTATTCAGCGGCTGGATTACATTCAGCGGCTGGGCGCCAACGTGATCTGGCTCAACCCCATCTACCGCTCGCCTAACGACGACAACGGCTACGACATCTCCGACTACCGGGCCATCATGGACGAGTTCGGCACCATGGAGGATTTTGACGAGCTGCTGGCCGAGGCGCATAAGCGCGGCATCCGGATCCTGATGGATCTGGTGGTCAACCACACCTCCGATGAAATGGCGTGGTTTGTGGAAAGCCGCAAGTCCCGGGAGAATCCCTACCGGGATTACTACATCTGGCGGGAGGGAAAAGACGGCAGGCTGCCCAACAACTGGGGCTCCTGCTTCAGCGGCCCGGCGTGGAAAAAGGACGAGACCACCGGCGAGTATTACCTGCACCTGTTCTCCACCAAACAGCCCGACCTGAACTGGGAGAACCCCAAGGTACGTCAGGGCGTGTACGACATGATGCGCTTCTGGCTGGATAAGGGCGTGGACGGCTTTCGCATGGATGTGATCAACTTCATCTCTAAGGAGCCCGGCCTGCCGGACGGGCCCAGAGAGCCAGGCGCGCTCTACGGCGACTTTACGCCCCATGCGGTCAACGGCCCCCGGGTGCATGAGTTCCTGAAGGAAATGAACCGGGAGGTGCTTGCCCGCTATGACGTCATGACCGTGGGCGAGACCCCCGGCGTCACGCCGGAGGACGCTCGCCGTTATGCCGGGGAGGATCAGCGCGAGCTGAACATGATTTTTCAGTTTGCCCATATGGGTCTGGACTACGGGCCACTGGGAAAGTGGAGCCTGAACCGTATCCGGCTGGACGACCTGCGCCGCTGCCTCAGCCGATGGCAGACCAGCCTGAACGGCAGCGCATGGAACAGCCTGTACTGGAATAACCACGACCAGCCACGCATCGTATCCCGCTTCGGCGATGATTCCACCGAGGAAAACCGCGTTGCCTCCGCCAAGATGCTGGGTACGCTGCTGCATATGATGCAGGGTACGCCCTACATCTATCAGGGCGAGGAGCTGGGCATGACCAACGTTCCCTTCGACCGCATCGAGGATTACCGGGATATTGAAATTCTCAACGCATGGAGGGAGCTGGTGGAGGACGGCGACGTGAAGCCCGAGGAGATGCTGGCCTGCATCCGGGCCAAGGGCCGCGACAACGCCCGTACCCCTATGCAGTGGGACGATACGCCCAACGCCGGCTTCACCACAGGCACCCCTTGGATCCGCGTCAACCCCAACTATCCCTCCATCCACGCCGCCGCGCAGGAGAACGATCCAAACAGCGTGCTGAATTACTACCGCGCCCTGATCCGCCTGCGCAGGGAAAATCCCGTCATCGTGTATGGCGATTACCGGCTGGCGCTTCCGGAGGATCCGCAGATTTTCGCCTATGAGCGCCGTCTGGACGATACGCGCCTGCTGGTGCTGTGCAACTTTTCCGGCGAAGCCGCCGGCAGGCTGGAGCTGTCGGCCATGGGCTGGGCGGACGCCGAATTGCTGATCGCCAACCTGCCTGTCTCCCGGGAGGATTCGTTCGCTCTCCGTCCCTACGAGGCCCGGGTGTACCGGCTGAGCTGAGGGAAATGGATGAAAACAGGGGCTGAGGAGCGGCTTCGCCGCTGTTCCCGCCCCTCGGCGCTTCGCACCCTTTTTGTGAACAGCCCCGCCTCGCGCCGCAGGCCGCAACAGTATCTGTCGAAAAACTCTTCAGGGGAGTTGTCAGAGGGGCGGCAGCCCCTCTGACTGTATTCGTATCGACCGGCTGACCTGCGGTCGGCAAATGGCCCCGTAAGGCTTCGCCGTGCGCAGCACCCGGTCGGGCGGGGAGTTTTCAGCTTTGCTGAAAACAGCACCGACAGCTTCTGGCGAAAAAGATCGCCGCAGGCGAGCTTTTTTGACACACTGAGGCCGCAGCTGCGGCCTTTTTGCATTTCCCTCCCTCTCAGATTTACAATTCAGTCACACGTGACCGGCGGGAATGTGTTATGATAGAAACGGCCATTTTGCCATCCAAGGGAGGGGTTCCTGTGATCGATATTCAGCATGTGACCAAGCGCTACGGCTCGCTGTACGCCCTGCGGGATGTGTCGCTGCATGTGGAAAAGGGCTCGGTGCTGGGGCTGCTGGGGCAGAACGGCGCGGGCAAGACCACGCTCATCAATATTCTGACGGGCTATCTGGCCCCCACCGAGGGCCGGGCGCTGCTGGCCGGGCATGACGCGCTGCTGGAGCCAGAGGAGGCCCGGAAGCATCTGGGATATCTGCCCGAAGTCCCGCCCGTGTACGACGAAATGACCGTGCGGGAATACCTGCGCTTCGCCGCCCGGCTCAAAGGGGTGGAAGGCCGAGCCGTGCCCGCGCATGTGGACGAGATCATGGAGCTGTGCGGCCTGACCCAGATGCAGCGGCGGCTTTTGTCCCACCTGAGCAAGGGCTACCGCCAGCGGGCGGGGCTGGCGCAGGCCCTGTGCGGCGACCCGGAGATTCTGGTGCTGGACGAACCCACTGTGGGACTGGATCCCAAGCAGATCACCGAAATTCGCGCCCTCATCCGCCGCCTGAGCCGGGAAAAGACCATTCTGTTTTCTTCCCATATTCTCAGCGAGGTGCAGCAGCTTTGCGACCACGTGGTTATTCTGCATCAGGGGCAGGTAAAGACTGCCATGGCACTGGACGACGCGGACAGCACGGACGCGGTTTCCCTGCTGGCGACGGTAGGCGCGGCGGAAAAATCCATCGTGCCCCGTCTGCGGGAGTTGGACGGTCTGCGGCGGCTGACCGTCCAGCCGGACAGCCATCCCGACCGCACCGCCCTGACCCTGGTCTTTGCCGCCGGGGACAGTGAGCCGGAGCGGCGGCTGTTTGCGCTTTTGAGCCGCTTGGGGGTACCGCTGCTGCATTTGAGCCGCCAGAGTGGCGATCTGGAGCAGGTATTCCTGCAGGCCATCGCGGACGAGTGAAAGGAGAAGATCGGACGTGAGAACCATTTTCAAACGGGAATTTCTCGGCTATTACCGCACGCCGGTAGGCTATGTGTTCATGGGCGTGTTTCTGGCGCTGGCCGGGCTGATCTTTTATCTTTCCAACCTGAAAAGCCTGTCGGGCGACCTTCTGTCCTTCCTGTCCCAGCTGACGCTTTTGAACATGCTGCTGTGTCCGCTTTTGACCATGCGCCTGATCTGCGAGGAGCGGCAGAAGCGCACTGACCAGCTGCTGCTGACCGCCCCGGTATCGCTGGCCTCGGCGGTGCTGGGCAAATACTTCGCCGCCGCCGCGGTGCTGCTTCTGACGATCCTTTGCAGCAACCTGTACACGCTCATCATCGCCTTTTACGGCACGGTCTACGCCGGGGAATGGTTCGTGGGCTATCTGGGCTTCACGCTGCAAAGTCTGAGCTTTCTGGCGCTGGACCTGCTGGTGAGTTGCTTTGCCAAAAACCAGATCACCGGCGCGGTAGCGGGCTTCGGAGCGAATTTCTTTCTGTGGATGACCGACCTTCTGGCCAGCAACGTCAGCGTTTTATGGCTGCGGGACGTGCTGAATTTCGTCAGTCTGTACGACCGTTACGAGCCCTTTTTGCTGGGGCAGCTCAGCTATGCCAGCGTGCTGTTTTTCGTGAGCTTTATCATCGTCTGTCTGGCGGGGGCGGTTCGGGTGCTGGACGCCCGCCGTTTCGGGGAAGGAGGCGCGGCCTGACATGAAAACGTCCAAAAAGTCCTGCCGTCTGCTGGCCCGGCTTCGTCAGCCCAAATGGCGGCACGGCCGCCGCAGCATCCTTCTGATGGCGGCGTTTCTGGCCCTGTTCGTGCTGGCCAACGCGGCGGTGACCGGGCTGGAAAACCTGTACGGCTGGCGGAAGGACTTAAGCTACAACCGCTACGCCACCACCGGCGAGGAAACGAAAAAAGCGCTGGAGCGGGTGCAGGACGATGTGGAGCTGTATCTGCTCTACCAGAACGGGGACGAGGACGAGCAGGTCCTGCAGGTTCTGAACCGCTACAAGGTGCTGTCCGACCACATCAGCGTCATTCCCACAGACATCGCCCGGAACCCGGCCATTCTGTCCCGGTTCACCGGCGACGAGACCACCTCCGTTGCGGCGGATTCCGTCATCGTCTCCTGCCCGGCCACCGGCCGCTACAAGGTGCTGGATTATCAGAATTTCTTCACTACCGGCTACAACATCGAGGCCGGAGAGTTCCAGATCGAGGGTCTCAGCTACGAAAAGACCCTGACGGAGGCCATCGTATACGTCACCCGGGAGGAAATTCCCACCGTGGGCTTTTTGCAGGGTCACGGCGAACTGACGCTGGAAAATCTTCAGAACTTCACCAATTTCCTTACCAGCAACAACATGGACAGCCGCAGTGTGAATTTACGCACGGGGGACGTACTGGACGGGCTCGCCTGTCTGTTCATCGTGGGTCTGCAAAAAGACCTGACCGAGGACGAATCCCAGTCGCTGCTTACCTACACCCAAAACGGCGGCAACGTCTTTGTAGTGCGGGACTACACCGACCCCATCGAGGGCGTGCCCAACTATCTGGCCTTTCTGCGCAGCTACGGCATCGTGCCTCTGGCGGGCGTGGCCGTGGCCGGGGAGGAGGACACCGACACCTACTACGGTGAACCGCTCTACATCATTCCGAAGGTCTGCAAGCTGGACATGACCGCCACTTTGCTCAGCAGCGGCTACGACGTGCTCCTGATGCCTGCCGCCAGCGCCTTTGAGGATCCTGCCGAGCCGGACAGCAGCCTGACCGTCGCCACGGTGCTGAAGACCGGACCCCACGGCTACCTGCGCAGTCTGACGGACGGCAGGAACACGCTGGACAAGCAGGAGGGCGACCGGGAAGGCGAGCTTTCTCTGGCCCTATACGCCCATCGGATGCACTCCAACGGCAACGTCAGCCGGATGTTTGCCCTTGGCAACAGCACCATGCTGGTGGACGACTACATTTATCAGAGCACCTTCAACGAACAATTTCTGACCGCCGTTCTCAAGGAGCTGGTTCCCAGCGGCGAGATTTCTCTGGACATCATGGCCTCCAGCGCCTTCCGGCCCTCTCTGACGGTCGGCAGCCAGACCATGGGTGTCGCCCTTCTCGTTGCCCTTCCCCTTCTGATTCTCCTGGCCGCCGCCTTCTTCCTCCTCCCCCGCAGGCAGGGCTAGGGGCTGAGCCCCATTCGGACTGCGCGCCATAGGCGCGCAGGGCGCCCGAGGGAAAGCTAGTTGGCCGGGGTTTTACCGCCGCTCGGCGACGGGCCTCGCGGCTCGCC
>OHOZ01001154.1_pt1 | contig 12395 bp, 9 predicted proteins | sample 1569931 | NCBI WGS metagenome assembly OHOZ01 (sample SAMEA3879572, study PRJEB24766) | human gut metagenome | biome: human-associated habitat; feature: feces | place: USA | collected 1985/1987
GCCTCTGATTACGGGAAATTGTATGATGTGGCAAAAAAAGCTGAGGCTTCCATAAGGAATACTGCATCTGGAGACTTGCTGGAGAGTGCGGATGCAACAGGAATTACGTCTGATGCATCGTCTGCAAATAAGCAGGAGGCGGCAGCCAAAACAGAGTATTCAACCACCAACGTGATGACAGAGGGCGTTGATGAGAGTGATGTGGTAAAGACGGACGGAAAGTACATTTACATGGTCGAGGATGGTCAGATATCCATTACGGATATTTCAAATGGAAAGCCTGGGGAAGAGACGCTGTTTCGTCCTGATTTTGAGGTACCGTCAGATACTGTAGAGGAGCTTTATATCAGTGACGGAAAAATGCTTATCATATCAAACCATGCAGGCGATAAGGATGAGACTATATGCTATAGCTATGATATAGCTGACCCGACGAAACCGGTGCTTATAGGTAAAGCGCGTCAGGATGGATTTTACAATACATCGCGCAAAATCGGCAATACGGTATATGTTTTTTCAGACACATATATAAAGACCTCCGATATGAATAAAAATGTGGCGCTGCAGGAGGATAATCTGGAGAAATGGGTGCCTCAGGTAAATGGCAAAGTGATAAGCTATGACTGCTTCTATATAGGAGAGGATACATACTCAGGCACAGTTATTTCGAGCTTTGATGTGGATAAACCTGATAAGACGATAGATGCAAAATGCATTATGAATAATAGCGGCGAGGTATACGTTTCTGGCAATGCTATGTATCTGTATCATTCTGATTGGAGTGCAAGCCGTGAGCTTACCAAAATCAGCAAAATTTCGTTTGAGGATGGAGTGATGAAGACCGGGGAGACAACCTCAGTGAATGGTTATCTTAACGATAAATTTGCAATAAATGAGCAGGGAGGGTATCTGTATGTGCTTCCAACCTCAAATACCGGCAGTCAGCCTGTCAATTCGCTTCATGTGCTGGATAAGGATATGAATGAGGTCGGTGTGATAAACGAGATTGCACGCGGGGAGAGTATATACGCAGCCCGCTTTGTTGGGAAATACGTATATTTCATCACATACAGGCAGACGGATCCTCTTTTTGTGGCAGACATATCTAATCCGACAGCGCCAAAGCTTCTCGGAGAGCTTGAGGTGAGTGGATTCTCTGAGTATCTGCATATGTGGGATGATACGCACGTACTTGGAATAGGCTATGGTGATTCGCAGCAGAGTAAGATAAAGCTTACTATGTTTGATGTGAGTGATCCGACAAAGCCGGTTGAGGTGAACCAGAAGCTTATCGACAGTTCTGAGAGCTGGAGTAATGAGTTTGTATACAACTACAAGGCTATTCTTGCTGACCCGGAGAAAAATCTGATAGGATTTACTGCGAATGACTACTATCTGTTTTCGTATGACAGTGAAAACGGCTTTAGTCTTTTGGAGCAGCAGGCACTGACCTATAAAAATACAGAAGGCTACAGAGGCATTTACAAGGATAATGATTTCTATGTGGCAGGAAACGGAGAGATAAAGCATTTTAAGCTGGCAGAATAACGTAAATAATAGTGTTACGCAATAAGATATAAAGACAGGCGGCGAATACCCAAAGAGGGTGTTTGCTGCCTTTTTTGTATAATTTTATATACAAACGAAATGTAACAGCATATTTAAGTATGCAACTCAAGGCAGTCGGTGATATAATATCTCTGATTTTGTCAAATAAGACGGATTACTAAGGTTACCGGAGACAATGGCAAACGGTAACCTTAAATAGATTTAATAACACGGAGGAACTATTATAATGAATACAGCCTCAAAGACAAGACATGTCTTTATTTTGTTTTTGGCAGATATAGTCTGGGGAATAGCCTTTGTAGCGCAGTCAAAGGGAGGGGATGCAGTTGGAGCATTTTCATTCAACGGCATCCGCTTCCTTATTGGTGCGCTCTGCCTTCTGCCGGTCATAAAAATACTGGATAAGAAAGAGCTGACGGTAAACAGACCTGAAAGCAAAAAGCAAAAGAAAGAGCTTTGGATAGCCGGAAGCTGCTGTGGAATAGCACTTTTCTTTGCGAGCAACCTGCAGCAGCTTGGAATCAGCATGGGCGCAGAATCCGGCAAGGCAGGATTTCTTACAGCTACATATATACTTATGGTGCCGATACTTGGGATTTTCCTTAAAAGAAAATGCGGAGCCAAAATATGGATAGGTGTATTTATTGCACTGATAGGCATGTATTTTCTGTGCATGAATGGGACATTTTCACTTAGCGGCTCGGATTTGCTCCTGTTGGCAGGGGCATTGTGCTTTGCGATACAGATACTTGTGATTGACCATTTCGTATCACATGTAGATGCGGTCAGACTTTCATGCATTGAGTTTTTTGTCACCGGGCTTGGCTCATGTATAGTGATGATTTTTACTGATATGGGACTGTCTGCCGGCGGTATAGCGCAGTGGACACAGTCGCTTTGCACATGGGATGCATGGATTCCGATTCTCTATGCCGGTATTTTCTCAAGCGGAGTGGGCTATACGCTGCAGATTGTCGGACAAAAGGGCTTAAACCCGGCGGTGGCATCGGTGGCGATGAGCCTTGAATCGGTGGTTTCTGTGATTGCAGGATGGATTCTGCTGGGCCAGATGCTAGGTGGCAGAGAAATTTTTGGATGTGTGCTCATGTTTATTGCGATAATTATTGCACAGCTTCCGGATAGGGAGTATACTAAATAGGTTACAGTATAAAATGAAATGTGATTATTCAGAATCACTGAGAACAAAAAAGCACAAGTATAGTGCGGCTTTGCGAATGTACGTGGGATGAATAGTTACAACGAGACAGGGATTGGATATGAGAAATAATAGCAGAAAAAATTACAGACGCCGCAGACAAAATACAAGAGCTTCACAGATTAAGCTTGTAGGAATAGTGGCTGTGATAGTCGTTATAGCGATTATAATAGTTATATCGTGCTTTAATAAAACAAAAAAAGACAGTACTAAGGCAAAAGACACAGGAACGGCCACAGAAAATGTGACCGGTGTGACTGAGCAGGTAAGTGAGACAGAGGAAGTAAAGGAGCTTTTTGCACCAAAGGAGTCTGATGCTACAGCAGCAATCGGAGATGAGCTTGAGAGCTCTTATGCAGTAGTGATTGATGAGCAGGACGGCACAGTTGTTGCGGGAAAAAATGCTCATGAGAAAATGTATCCGGCTTCTATGACAAAGGTTATGACGGTGCTTGTAGCAGCAGAGCAGGCTGAGAAAAATGCAATTGCTGCAGCGGAGAATGAAAACACCGAAATAGACAGGCAGGCTGTGATAGAAAACAAGCTCAACGAGGTTGTTACAATTACAAGAGAAGCCACAGATTACTCATATGTGCATGATTGCAGCACAACAGGCTTTTTAGACGGTGAGCAGGTGCCGCTTCGCGATGTGTTTAACGGAACCATTCTGCCATCAGGTGGAGAATCGGCATATCAGCTTGCGGTTTATACAGCAGGCTCCATGGAAGCATTTGTCGATATGATGAACCAGAAGGCAGCAGAGCTTGGTATAGGCCAGAGTACACATTTTGCAAACCCTGTCGGTATATATGATGAGAACAATTACAGCACAGCCTATGATATGGCGGTCATCATGCAGGCAGCGATGCAGGACGATATTTGTAAAACAGTACTTTCAAATCATACATACAGCACGGCTGCAACACCGCAGCATCCGGAGAACCTGAACATATCAAATCTGTTCCTGCGCCGAATAGAGGACAGGATGACAAGTGGAGAGGTAATCGGTGCAAAGACAGGCTTTGTAAATCAGTCCGGCAACTGCGCGGTCAGCTATGAGAAGGCAGCAAGCGGAAAGACATATATATGTGTGACAGCAGGCGCTTCAAGCGGATGGCACTGTATAGATAATCATGTGTATTTATATAATACATACGGCAAGTAGTCAGCATAGCTGATTTTAAGGAGCACGGATATGGCGGGAAATCAAGGTAATTCCAGAAAAAAGACCACGCATAATGAGAAAAAATACAAAAATGCCACCGAACAGCCGAGGGTAAAGGAGAAAAGCAGCCGGTCAAAAAGCGATAACGTATGTCCGTATGCGAAGAAATGTGGCGGCTGCGACTATCAGGGCGTAGAATATAAGGAACAGTTAAAAACCAAGCAGGCATACATGAAAAAGCTGCTAAAGCCTTTTTGCTTTGTGGAGCCGATTGTCGGCATGAAAAATCCGCTCTATTATCGTCACAAGGTTCATGCAGCCTTTGACTGTACGAGGCGCGGTCAGATTGTGGTGGGAGCCTACAGGAAAAACACACATGATGTGGTGGATATCGAAAGCTGCATGATAGAGGAGCAGGAGTCAGATGAGATAATAAGGGACATAAAGGATATGCTCCGCTCATTTAGGATAAAGACCTATGATGAGGACACCGGCTATGGCCTTCTCAGACATGTGCTTGTAAGAAAGGGTTATGCAACAGGGCAGATAATGGTAGTGCTTGTCCTGGCATCGCCGATACTTCCATCGAAGAACAATTTCGTAAAAGCACTTAGGAAAAAGCATCCCAATATTACGACAGTGGTGCTCAACGTGAATGATAAAAAGACAAGCATGGTGCTCGGAGACAGAAACATCACGCTTTATGGCAAGGGCTTCATAGAGGATAAGCTGTGTGGCTGCACCTTCCGCATCTCACCAGGCTCGTTTTATCAGGTGAATCCGGTGCAGACGGAGCTTTTATACGAAAAAGCCATTCATGAGGCACACCTCACCGGCAAGGAGCGTGTAATCGATGCATACTGCGGCACCGGAACCATAGGCATCATAGCAGCGAAAAATGCAGGTGAAGTCATCGGAGTCGAGCTAAACCGTGATGCAATCCGTGATGCAGTTACCAATGCAAAGCAAAACGACATCAGAAATATCCGCTTCTACAATGACGATGCCGGAAAATTCATGGTCGAGATGGCACAAAAGGGTGAGAAAGCGGATGTTGTCATAATGGATCCTCCAAGAACCGGCAACGATGAGGCATTTTTATCATCGGTTGTCAAGCTGGCGCCGGAGAGAGTGGTGTATGTGTCATGTGGTCCGGAAACACTGGCGAGGGATTTAAAGTATCTCACAAAGCATGGATATACAGTGAAGCGTGCAACACCATATGACTGCTTCCCATATACAGAGCACATAGAGACAGTGGTGTTACTTTGCAGGTAAAAGGTCAATAATAGTATTCCAATTCGCCGTCAAATGGTGTAGAATAAAAACTACTTTCCATGTATACTAATGAATGATTACAGCCCATATACGGAGGATAAATATGAGGACGCTATATACATTTGACAAACACAATTATTCCGATGATATGGAGGTATTTGAGCGCTTCGCGGTGCGCGCGGTTATTATCAGAGACGGCAAGCTTGCCATGCAGCAGGCCGGTGAGGGCTACTACAAGATACTGGGCGGCGGCATCGATGCAGGCGAGACCAACGAGGTGGCGCTGGCACGGGAGGTGCGCGAGGAGGCAGGGCTTCTTGTCGTGCCGGAAAGCATCAGGGAGTGCGGCAAGGTCATAGAAAAGAGACGCGATATATTTGAGGCTGACAAGATATATTACTGTCACACCTACGTGTATTTCTGTGATGTGAAGGACGAGCATGTGGCCGCACAGATGACAGACAGCGAGATAAGGCTTGAGTATCATCTGTCATGGGCTACGCCGGATGAGATAATAAAGGCCAACAGCGCCTTTCTTGATAAAGAATGGATAGCAAGAGACACTAAGATTGTTGAGTTGATAAAAGAAATGTGTTAAAATAATGCCTGGATGTAAATCCGGGCATTTAATATAAGGAGAAGCAGTATAAATGGATAAAAATAAAATCAAAAATAAATTAAAGGATGATCCGGCCTTCACTCTTGAGGTGCAAAACCCGGAGGTTGAGGCGCTGATGACACAGTATTCAAGCGACAAAAAGGCGGAGACGCTCAATAAGCTCATTGAAAAATGCACTAAGAGCCGATTCCTGGTACCTGCAAATGTCGGAGAGAACAACAAGCCGATTCCGCTATTTATTAAAAACGGTGAGGGAGAGGCTTTCATGCCGATTTATACCTCAAAGGCACAGCTTTCTAAGGATCATCCGTCACCATGCATTGTAAATATGCCGTTTCTTGCAGTCAACAATATGGTGGCAAATAAAGAGTCAAAGATTAATGGTATCGCATTCAACCCATTCACTCACAATCTGATTTTCAAAAAGCCTCTTGTAGAAAAGATTGAGGCAGTGGAAAAGGCCAGAAGAGAGGGCCATCCTACATCACCTACAAAGGGCAAGACTGTACAGATGACAGCAGAGCAGTATGTCATCTTTGAGCGTATGCAGTATGAGCATATTTTCCTGCCGGCGAAGATGTTTGAGGGCGGAAAAGAGTTCATGGACCGACTTGCCGATGAGAAGGAAAAGCTAATAGATGAGCTGTACGAGGAGGCATATCAGCAGAAGCGTATGTATCCATATATGGAGGAGGATTTCTCTGTTATGTCTATGCAGATTTCTGATACGCTCAATGTTACCAGAGTTGATTTCCCGACAAGAGATATGGCTCCAAACTGCGCAATCCGTGCTTATCTCGTGTGGGATGATGCTGCGTCACAGGGCAGATATTTTGTAATTGATGCGAAGGGCGATAAAACTACTGAGCTGGCTGAGATTACAGAGGATTACAAGCGTCTTGGATATGGAGCTGCACCGGTTGAGGGTGCTGAGCTTCAGACTGTTCTTGACCTGGTTAAGAAAAGTGCAGAGGAACAGAATTAGAAAAGTAATGTAGGGCAGGATATATAAAGGAGGTCGTGTATGAAGGAGTTTTTAGGCAGAATAAAGGCTGATTTTCTACTGTCATCAGTGCTTTGCATAGCGCTGGGACTGGTGTTTATCATATGGAGAGCTTCGGTGCTCACGATTGTGGCCAATGTGCTTGCGGTAGTGCTTATCATCATCGGAGTGGTCTATATGTGCAGCTATTTTTTGAATATAGTCACGAATGGTTTTTCAGCGATGCTGGGGCTTGTGGTTTTGGCAGTGGGTATATGGTTTCTGGTACAGCCAAAGGTTGTGGTGAGCCTGATACCTATAGTCATCGGTCTGGTGCTCATTTTTCACAGCATCAGGAGCATTATTGAGGCAGTGGATGCCAGAAAATACGGTTACGGAGGCTGGAGTGTCGGCCTGATTTTTTCAATAATCAGTCTGATTTTTGGAATAATCTGTGTGACAAATGCATTTGATGTAATGAAGACAGCCACTGTTGTTGTCGGTATCATACTGATTTTCAACGGAGTATCAAATATCTGGATTACAAGCCGTGCCACAAAGGCGGAGAGCGCCTACAACAAGCAAAAGGAGTTTGAGGCAACGTTTGTTGAGGATAGAAAAGAGGACAATTAAGCAGTAACAGAAAGGCGACAGAATGCGTCGGATGGAGTTTAAGATGGAGAGACCCGGACTTACCAAGGTCGGTGACCATCTGAAGGTAACAGAGAGCAAGCTTCCAACTTCATATTATTATACGATAGAGCATGCAATTGCCATGTCGGGAAACTACGTGGTCAGCGAGAGGCTCAAAAGCCGCGAGGGCGATGTCGTGGATGTGAGGGAGACTGAGAAGGGCTACTTTGTCACGATGGAGTTTGATGAGTAATGACACAGCAAGGTAAGAATGCAATAGATCTGGTGCTCGCTGAGAGCCTTATAGAGCTTTCAGCGAAAAAGCCAATCGATAAGATTACAATTAAAGAGATAACGGACAAGGCCGGAGTTATCCGCCCCACGTTTTACAATCATTTTCAGGACAAGTACGAGCTGATAGAGTGGATTATCAAAAGCGAGCTGCTTGAGCCCATCAAGCCACTGCTCAATGCCGGAATGATTTTTGAAGCGATTGTGCTGATGCTCAATAATATCTCGGCAAACAGTGTTTTTTACAAGAAAGCACTAAAGCTGGAGGGGGCAGTGACGTTTAATCAGATTGCCATGAAGTGCGTCTACGAGATGTTTATGAATATCATAAGCGAAAAGAGCACAGGAAAGAAATCCAAATACCGCTGGCTCACACCTGAGGTGATTTCTACATATTATGCGCAGTCGTTGTGCTTTATCACGGAGGGCTGGATAGCCCAGGGCATGGATGATATTGAGCCGAAGGAGATGGCTGAGGCATACATGTATCTGATTACGCGCTCAATGGATGATATATTAAGTGAGCTGTAGAGGACAATTGCCATGGAAAAATGACGGCTTAAGCAAGCTCATAAAGAGACACCATAAAGAGGCATGCGTTCATATAAATATGAAAATGCTGTGAAAAAGTGTCAGAAATCAAATACAATATCATATATGTGTCATATCGGATATACAAATTGATGGATTTGTATATCTCACATGACAAATCAAAGAGATTGAATATTTATTTATTCGGTCTTTTTTTTTATACTTCAATACGAATAAAAGAAAGAGTGGTGAATCTAATGATTAAATTTGGAAAAGGAGTCGTAAAACATCGTGTGCTGATACTGATAGTTGCATTTGCACTGCTTATACCGTCGGGAATCAGCTTTATCAACACGAGAATCAACTTTGATATCCTTTCTTATCTGCCAAGCCAGATAGAGACTATGAAGGGCCAGGATATCATGGTAGATGAGTTTGGAACCGGAGCGTTGTCATTTGTGATCTTGGAGGATATGAAGGATCAGGACATAGAGACTCTGGCTGATGACATTGAGGACCTTAAGGGTGTAAATGATGTCATCTGGTACGGAACAATCGCTGATTCCACATTGCCAAGAGAGGCAATTCCGGATGAGGTGTACGACGCATTTAACAACAAGGATGCAAACAGTCAGCTCATGCTCGTCACCTACAGTGATACAATGGGTTCGGATGAGACAATGGAAGCCGTCAACAAGATGGATAAGATGGTGAAAAACCACTGCTTCGTAGCAGGAATGGCAGCGGTCAACGCAGATACAAAGACACTTGTTATGCAGCAGGCTCCTATATATGTCATCATAGCAGCATTGCTTTCAATGCTTGTCATGGGAATTACAATGGATTCAATAATTGTTCCGATGTTATTCCTCCTAAGCATAGGAATGGCTATTATCTATAACCTGGGAACAAACTTTATACAGGGACAGATTTCATACCTGACACTGGCACTGACAGCAGTATTGCAGCTCGCCGTAACAATGGATTATTCGATTTTCCTGTGGCACAGCTATCAGGAGCAGATAGACAGATATGACGGAGACAAGAAGCGAGCCATGGCACATGCCATTTCCCACACAATTGTCTCAGTAACAGGAAGCTCAATCACAACAATCGCAGGCTTCGTAGCCCTCTGCTTCATGAGCTTTACACTTGGACTTGACCTGGGAATCGTAATGGCAAAGGGCGTTGTATTCGGAGTTATCGGATGTGTAACAATTCTCCCTGCACTGATTCTTGCATGTGATAAGGCAATCGAGAAGACAAAGCACAAGATTCTTATGCCGGATGTTTCCAGGATTGCAAGCTGGGTAACAAATCATTATAAGATACTTGCAGTGATTTTCATCGTAGTGCTCATCCCGGCAATATACGGATACACTCATGATCAGGTCTACTATGACCTTGCAGGAACCATGCCTGACAGTGCATACAGTAAGCAGGCCAATGAAAGACTCGACAAGGAGTATGCTATGGGTGCCACACATATCATCATCGCGCCGAGCGATATGTCAAAGGCAGACAGCATAAGCATGATAAATGATATCAAGAAGGTCGATGGAGTAAAGCTTGCAGTATCACTTGACTCAATACTTGGACCTACAATACCGGATGATATGGTGCCGGATGATGCAAAGGAGATATTTAAAAACGGTGATTATCAGATGATGCTTGTTTCATCAAAATATGAGACAGCATCTGATGAGGTAAACAACCAGATAACAGAGATTAAAAAGATAGTAAAGAATTACAGCGAGGACGCAATGCTTATCGGTGAGGCACCTTGTACAAAGGATCTTATCACTATCACAGATACAGACTTTAAGCGTGTAAGTGCAGTATCAATCGTATTGATATTCCTTATCATCCTCGTAGTATTCAAATCAGTATCGCTTCCAATCATACTTGTAGCGGTCATCGAGTTTGCAATCTTTGTAAACATGGGAATTCCGGGATTTACAGGAACAAAGCTTCCGTTTATCGCGAGCATCGTAATCGGAACCATACAGCTTGGTGCAACGGTTGACTATGCGATACTTATGACCACAAAGTACAGAAAGAACAGATACACCGGAATGGACAAAAAGCCTGCAATCACAAAGGCACTTGCAGATTCGACAAACTCAGTTATCGTCAGTGCGCTTTGCTTCTTCGCCGCAACCTTTGGTGTAGGACTTTATTCAAACATTGATATGATCAGTTCTATCTGTATACTGCTTGCACGAGGCGCAATCATCAGTATGTTTGTAGTAGTATTTATACTTCCGTCAATGTTTATGATTTTTGACAAAGTAATATGTGCCACAAGCGCAGGCTTTAAAAACAAGAACCTGACAGCTTAGTAATCTGATTAATCATAAATGAGGGATAAAATACTTTTTGACCCTCATAACATAAAAATATGACCTCAAAAACAAAATCGGGAGGAATAAGACATGAAATTACCAGAATTGAAAGAAAAGTTAAAAAGTAAATATATTGTCCGTGTTGTAGCCGGAGTCCTCACAATAGCACTTGTAGGTACAGGAATCGGAGCAACAGCAGTTTTTGCAGAGAAGAACAGCACCGCAGTCACAGCCGAGGCAGACAGCAGCAAGGATGCTGATGACATAGCAGATAAGCTCATGGACAGCGTATCATTAAAGGATAACGATGCAGACAAGGACGAGAGCGTATATCTCATCTCAGATGCAAACGGCAACGTAAACAAAACAATCGTAGTAGATCACCTTAAAAATAAAGACAAAAAGGATACCTTGGAGGATGCTTCAAACCTTTCAGATATCGAGAACGTAAAGGGCAAGGAAAAATTCACACAAAGCGGTGATAAGCTCACATGGCAGGCCGGTGGCAAGGACATTTACTATCAGGGCACAGCAACAGAGGAGCCACCTGTAACACAGAAGGTTACATACTACCTCGATGGAAAAGAAATCTCACCTGAGGACCTTGCAGGAAAATCAGGAAAGGTCAAAATCCGTTTTGACTACACAAATACCACATCATACACAGAGACAGTAAACGGCGAGAAGCAGACAGTTTCCGTACCATTTGCAGCAATAACAGGACTTGTACTCGGTGATGGCTTCGAGAATATCGAAGTGACAAACGGCAAGGCTGAGGTAAGCGACTCATCAAGCGTAGTGCTCGGCTATGCACTTCCGGGCTTAAAGGACAGCTTAGGAATCAAGGACGGAGATCTTGATGGCGATGTAAATATCCCTGAATACATGGAAATGACAGCAGATGTGAAGAATTTCTCAATGCCTGCAGCCATGACCTTCGTGGTAAACGCATCTGATTATGTAAGCACAGACGGAATTGACACATCAGACCTCGATGACATGATAAATGACTTAAAGGATGCTTCAACACAGCTTCAGGATGGCTCAAAGACACTGGCAGAGGGTACTGACACACTTGCTGACGGACTTTCAACATTGCAGAGCAATCTCGGCACATTCGCATCAGGAGTTGGCACACTGCAGAGTGGACTTAAGACATATACTGATGGTGTAAGTACATTAAGTGGTGGACTGAATACACTTGGAAACAGTACAGGAGCCCTGGTTTCAGGAGCAGATAAGCTTAATAGTGGAGCAGGCCAGCTTGCAAGTGGAAGTGCAACACTTAAGGATGGTTTGAAGACTTATACGGATGGAGCAAGTCAGTTAAATACAGGCTTGAACCAGCTTAATGACAACACAGGAAGTCTTGCAACAGGTGTGACCAGTCTTAATGATGGGGCAAAAACGCTTTCGGATGGTATTAATGCTGCAAACAAGGGCGCAGCAGGAGTATCTGCAGGTGCAGCACAGCTAAAGACAAGTATTGATACGGCAAAAACAGGAGCTGATTCTCTTGCAGCAGGAGCAAAGCAGGTTGATGAAGGAGTTGGTCAGTTGACACAATCTTTATCAGATATGCCTGAAACAATCAAAACCAATATAAATAAATCTCTGGAACCACTGAATGAATTAAATGTCGGAACATTATTTAAAACTCTTGGATATATTGATACAGATAAGATTACAGTAGACAATGTATCAGCAGCAGCGGATGCAGCAGTAAACAATGCAGGAGATATAATAACAGCTTTGACTAGTATGAA
>OHOZ01001156.1_pt1 | contig 12368 bp, 10 predicted proteins | sample 1569931 | NCBI WGS metagenome assembly OHOZ01 (sample SAMEA3879572, study PRJEB24766) | human gut metagenome | biome: human-associated habitat; feature: feces | place: USA | collected 1985/1987
ATAAGCGCCATTGACAAGTCGATCGCTACGCATTATTATGTACTTAGACATAGATATTCGTATTTCTATGCAATTAACCTTGCAAGAGAATTAGAAAGAGTGATTCCGATGATTTGATTCATTTCCGTTTTGTCCGGAAAGGTTGTCACACGATTTTTTGGATGATCGCTATAACTGGTATATGGTTCATGGACGTTCAATTTTGATAAAATTATGTTCTACCCATAGAGAGGTTTTGAAATGAAACGAAAATTTGCCGTCATTCTTTGCGTTATCATTTTGGGCTGCGCTGCCGCAGATATTCTCTGCGGGGTGCTGTTATCTGACCGGGATGCTTTTTCCGTTTCGCCGTTAAAACAGATCAACACCTACGTCCTTTCGCCCCTTTTGTGGCTGAGCGTCGGCGCGCTCGTCGGGTCTGTCCTTTGCTCGAAAATGGGAAAAGCAGCACGGTGGATTCTGCGTGTTCTCGCGCTCGCGGCGGTTCTGACCTATGCCGTGCTGGCATTGGTTTCGCCAACCTCCGGCGGATGGGCGGCGGCCTTTGTTTATTGGTGCGTTCTTCATACGAAGATTTTTCTCCTGCCGGGTCTGCTCGCCGGGACGACAATGAAATAAGAAACAACGGAGCAGCTTTTTGCTGCTCCGTTTTTCTATCAGAGAATATGCGCGCGCTCGGCGAAGGGCTTCTTTTCCTTCTGAGTCACCGGATGGACCGGCTTGCCAAAGGGAATGATGGTGCGAATGGTTTCTTCCTCCGGAATGTGCAGAATCGCCCGGACGAGGTTGGCGTTGCCCTCATATCTCATCATGCCGTCCATCCAGACTCCTGCGTAGCCGAGAGCCGTCAGCGCCAGCAGAATGTTCTCCGCAGCGGCGGCATAATCCTCCACCTCAAACTGGAAGTTGTGCGGCCCGGCATAGATGCGGCGCGAGGTCAGCACCAGAATAGCGGACGCCGTTTTAGTGGCTTTTGTCGGAAAAACTTCCGCGAGCTGTGCGCGGAGTGCGGCATCCTTCACCGCATAGAAGCTGGTTGTTTGCAGATTATAGCCGGACGGTGCGCGGATGCCTGCATCCAGAATCCTGTGCAGATCCTCCTCCGGGATGGGATCGGGCATAAATTCATCGCGATAGCTCCCGCGACGGTAGATCGCTTCAAACAGTTCCATCGTAATTGTCCTTTCTCCGTTCAATAATTTTCTGCGCGGACTTCGAAATAGCTCTGGGGATGGTTGCAGGCGGGACAGACCTCCGGGGCCTTCTCGCCGACGACGATGTGTCCGCAGTTGCGGCACTCCCAGACCTTGACCTCGCTCTTGGCAAAGACTTCGGCCATCTCGACGTTGTGGAGCAGCGCGCGGTAGCGCTCCTCATGGTGGCGTTCGATCTCGCCGATCAGGCGGAAGCGTGCGGCCAGCTCCGGGAAGCCCTCTTCTTCGGCGGTCTTGGCAAAGCCGGCGTACATATCCGTCCACTCGTAGTTCTCGCCCTCGGCGGCGGCCTTCAGATTCTCCGCCGTGTCGCCGATGCCCTGAAGCTCCTTGAACCAGAGCTTCGCGTGCTCCTTTTCGTTCTCGGCGGTCTTGAGGAAGAGCGCGGCGATCTGCTCAAAACCCTGCTTCTTCGCAACGGACGCGAAATAGGTATACTTGTTTCTGGCCTGCGATTCGCCCGCGAAGGCCTCCATCAGATTTTTCTCCGTCTGCGTGCCGGTATATTTTGTGGTTTTTGCCATTGCGATGACATCCTTTCTTCGTTTATTTGCGGGCCAAGGCCCAGTTCGATTATAGCGCTGCGCGCAGGAAATGGCAAGGAGGTATGCGTTCCTGAATTTTTTGTGAATTCTGAAAGCCGTGCTTGATTGTTCGTTTTTTCCAAGGTATACTTGTGTATATCCCAAGATATGAGGTCGACCTATGAGTTCTTTTATTCAATTTGAAAATGTGGAAAAACGCTACGGGACGGGCGAGGTTTCCGTTCTGGCGCTGCATGACGCGACTTTTACGATAGAAAAGGGCGAGATCTGCGTGATCGTCGGCCCGTCCGGCGCGGGCAAAACGACCCTGCTGAACATTCTGGGCGGCATGGACACGCTGAGCGCCGGGCGCGTGTTCCTCGACGGACGCGAGGTTTCGGCCTTCAATAAGCGCCAGCTTGCCGACTACCGCCGCCGCGACATCGGCTTTGTGTTTCAGTTTTATAACCTCATCCCCAACCTGACCGCGCTGGAAAACGTGGAGATTGCCTCGCAGATCGTCAAGGACCCGCTCCCCGCGGCGCAGGTGCTGCGCGACGTGGGACTGGGCGAGCGCATGGCAAATTTCCCGGCGCAGCTTTCCGGCGGCGAGCAGCAGCGCGTGGCGATCGCCCGTGCGCTGGCCAAGCGGCCGCAGCTTCTGCTCTGCGATGAGCCGACCGGCGCGCTCGACTATAACACGGGCAAGCAGATTCTGGCGCTTTTGCAGGCACAGAGCCGTAAAAACGGCATGACGGTCGTCATCATCACGCACAACTCCGCGCTGACGGCGATGGCCGACCGCGTGATCCACATCAAAAACGGCACGGTGCAGTCCATGCAGACGAATGACCGGCCGACGCCCGTCGAGGAGATCGAATGGTGATGGGCAGCGCGTGGAGAAAAAATAACCTGCGGGAGCTGCGGCACTCGCTGGGGCGCTTTCTGGCGATCCTTGCCATCATCGCGCTGGGCGTGGGCTTCTTCGGCGGCCTGAAGGCGGCGAAGCCCGCCATGCTGCGCACCGGCGGGGATTATATCGAGAAAACGAAGCTCTTTGACTTCCGACTGATCACGACGCTCGGCCTGACGCAGGAGGACGTGGACTATTTTGCCGGGCTTTCCGGCGTGGAGACGGCGGAGGGCGCGGTCACGGTGGATGCCGTGACCGAGATGGACGGCACGGAGCGGACGGTCAAGCTCCTCTCCCTGCCGGAGGGCGTCAGCGTGCCGGAGCTTACGGCGGGCCGTCTGCCGGAAAACGCGGACGAATGCCTGCTCGACGCGCACCGCTTCGGCGAGGACGCGCTGGGCAAGACCCTGCGCGTCACGCGCACGTCCATAGACGACTGCCTTTCGGTGCAGGAATTCACCGTGGTTGGTCTGTGCACCTCGCCTTTGTACTTGAACGTGGAGCGCGGCACGACAGCGCTGGGCGGCGGCAGCATCGACGCTTTTGCCTATGCGCCGGCGGACGCGTTTTCCGTGGACTATTTTACGGAGATCGACATCCGCGCGGCGGGTGCCGACCGGAAGCTCTACTCCGAGGCCTATACCGAGGAGATGGATGCGCTCAAACCGGCGCTGACGAAGGCGCTGGAGGAGCGCGCGCAGGTTCGCTATGACGATGTGATCGACGCGGCGCGCGAGGCGCTGGCGGAGGCGCAGGCGGAGTATGACAAGGGAGAGGCGGAATACCGTTCGCAGCGCGCGGACGCCGAGTCCGAGCTGGCGGCGGCCAAGCGGAAGCTGGACAGCGGCCGTGCGGAGATCGCGCAGAATCGCCAGAGGCTGGAGGATGCCGAAAAGACGCTGGAGGAAAAGCGCACGGAGCTGGAATCCGGCGAGGCGGAGCTCACCGAGGGCGAAGCGGCGCTGACCGAAGCCAAAACCGACGCCTACGCCCAGCTCGACGCGAAGCAGAAGGAGCTGGACGACAACCGCGCCAAGGTCGAGGACGGTCTGGCGCAGTTTGAAGAAACGGGACTTCCGGTGCAGTATGAGGCGCTGCTCGTCACGCGGCGGCAGATGGAAGAGCGTCTTGCCGGGCTGGCTGTGGGCTCGCCGGAGTATCTGGCCTGCAAGGCGCTGCTGGACGCGGCGCAGCTGCTGATCGACCAGTTTGAGAGCAACGAGCAGTTCCAGCAGTATCTGAAGCTCAAGGATGCTAAGGAGCAGCTCGATGCCGGTCAGTCCGAGCTGGATGCCGCCCGCGCCGAGGCCGACGCGACCTTTGCCTCCAAGGAATCGGAGCTGAACGAAGCGCGCCGGCAGATCGAGGACGGCAAGACGCAGCTTGCGCAGGGTGAGCAGGAGCTTGCCGACGGCAAAGCCCAACTGGAAGCGGCCAGCGCCCAGTTGACGCAGGGGCAGGCCGACTACGACGCTGCCTATGAAACGGCGCAGCAGGGCTTCGCGGAGGCGGAGGCGCAGCTGGCCGAAGGAAAGGACGCGCTGGAAGAAGCGCAGATCGAGGTCGAGAAGATTGAGCATCCCTCGTCCTACGTCCTTGACCGAAACACAAACAACGGCTATCTGTCTTTCAAGAGCGACTCCTCCATCGTCGAGGGCGTCGCGAAGGTCTTCCCGCTGTTTTTCTTCCTCGTCGCGGCGCTGGTCTGCATCACGACCATGACGCGCATGGTGGACGAACAGCGCACGCAGATCGGCACACTCAAGGCGCTGGGCTATTCCGACGGCGCGATCGCGTGGAAGTACATCTCCTATTCCGGCTCCGCCGCGCTGCTGGGCGCGGTCGCGGGCTTCCTGATCGGCACGGTCATTTTCCCGCAGGGCATCTGGCAGGGCTATTCCATGCTCTACAATTTCACCCCGTGGCTGGAATACTACTTCGATCCGCTGATGGCGGCGATCTCCGTGGCTGCGGCGCTGGCCTGCTCCGTGGGCGCGACCTTCTTCGCCTGCCGCGCGGAGCTGCGTCTGCTGCCTGCCGGCCTGATGCGCCCCAAGGCGCCGAAGCCCGGCAAGCGCATCTTGCTGGAACGCCTGCCCTTCCTGTGGAACCGCGTATCCTTCCTGCACAAGGTGTCCATCCGGAACATCGTGCGCTATAAAAAGCGCCTGTACATGATGCTTCTGGGCATCGGCGGCTGCACGGCGCTGATCGTCGCAGGCTTCGGCGTGCGCGATTCCATTACGACTATTGTGGATGACCAGTTCGGCAGCATCACGTATTATGACATCGCAGCGACCTTCTCCACGCCCATGGACGAGGCGCAGCAGACCGCTTTCCGCGAAGGCTTCGACGGCCTGACGCACTGCATCTTTGCCGATACGGCCTCTTATGAGATCAAGGGCAGCAGCGGCGTATATACCCTCAATATCGTCGCGACGGACGATGCGGACATCACGCAGGTGATCGGCTTCCGGAATAACGGCGCCGAGGTCGCCTATCCGCAGGAGGGCGCACTCATCGACCGCGGCCTTGCCTCGTATCTCGGCGTGAAGGCCGGGGACACGATCACGGTCAGCGTCAGCGAAACGCAGGACGTGGAGCTGCCGGTCGCGGGTCTGGTCGAAAACTACGTCTATCACTACGCCTACATGACGGGCGCGACCTACGAGCGCCTGTTCGGCACGCAGTGCGAGCACAAGACCGCCTACCTCACGACCGACGGCGACCCCTACGCGCTGGGCGCGGAGGTCGCGGACCATCCGCGCGTGGCCAATGTCACGGTCGTGGCCTCGCTGCGCTCGCTGGTGCGCAATATGATGAAGAGCATGGATTATATCGTCGCGCTGGTGATCTGCAGCGCCTGCGCGCTGGCGCTGGTCGTGCTCTTTAACCTCTGCAATATCAGCATTACCGAGCGCGTCCGCGAGATCGCCACGGTGAAGGTGCTGGGCTTCTACCGCTCGGAAACGCGGTTTTACGTGTTTCGCGAGGTGCTGATGCTGACCTTCCTCGGCGCGGCCGTGGGGCTGCCCTGCGGCTGGGCGCTGCACCGGTTCATCATGCAGCAGATCCGCATCGATATGGTTTCCTTCCGTGTCCATGTCACGCCCCTGAGCTACGGCTTGTCCTTCCTGATCACCATGCTGCTCGGCGTGCTGGTGTGCCTGCTGCTGGCGCGCAAGATCGACCGCGTCCCTATGGCCGAATCGCTGAAATCCGTGGAATAAAAATACGGGATTCCCTTCAGGGAATCCCGTATTTTTTGCGGTTTACATCACCGCGGCGTCCATGTTTTTGAGCTGCAATTGCAGCTTATCGGCGATCAGTGCGATGAATTCCGAATTCGTCGGTTTGCCCTTGGTGTTCGACACCGTGTAGCCGAAGAACCGTTGTAACGTTTCCAGATCGCCGCGATCCCACGCGACCTCGATCGCATGTCGGATCGCGCGCTCGACGCGCGACGGCGTTGTGGCAAAGGTTTTGGCAACCTGCGGAGACAAAACCTTCGTGATCGCATTGATGACATCCATGTCGTTTACCGCGATCATGATGGCCTCTCGCAGGTACTGATAGCCCTTGATGTGCGCCGGAACGCCGATCTCATGAATGATCGAGGTCACCATCGCCTCTACGTTCGCCTCCCTCGAACGCGCGGCGGGCGCCTTGCGCTGGCCCATGCTTTCGCGGATCTCGTTCATCCGCTCGGCAATGGCGCGCGGGGTGCATGGCTTGAGCATGATGTACTGCACGCCGAGGTTCAGGAACATCGACGAGATGTACTCCGTGACAAATTCCACCAGCACCAGCATGACCGGCTTCTTGTCCAGCGCTGCCGCAGCTTTTAGCACGGACATGCCGTCTGCCTGCTGCAGCATCAGGTCTACCACGAGAAATTCAGGGTTCGTTTCCCGCAGCAGGCTGATTGCCCGAACGCCGTCGGTCGCAGTACCGACGACGACGTACCGATCCGTCTGCTTGAGCGTCGCAGCGAGTTTCTCGCAGAACTCGCTGCTGCCGTTGGCAAGCAAAACGCGATACATTTTTTCCATACTGACTCCTCCTCTTTTGCATCCTCCTGTTCCGTCCAACCCTCCGGACGGTAATTCTAATTTAACATACACTTCGAAATTTTTCAAGAAGATTGGTGTATTTTTTACTATTTTTTTGTAGACCTATTTCGACAATTTATCTACAATAAACAAAATCCGTGAAATTTCCGCAAAAAAGTAGGAATTATGTTAAGCAGCCTCACACGACGATGCGCACGACGTGTGAGGCTGCTTTTATTCGACAGTTTTTTTTACTTCCGTTCCAGCCAGATCAAAAGCACCGCGATGTCCGCCGGCGAAACGCCGGAGATGCGGCCGGCCTGCCCGACGGAGCGGGGACGGATCTGCGCGAGCTTCTGCCGTGCTTCCAGCCGCAGCCCCGCGATGGACTCGTAATCGGCATCCGGCGGGAGCAGGCGCTCCTCCTCGCGGGAGAATTCCTCAATCTGCTTCTGCTGGCGCTGCAGATAGCCCTCGTACTTGACGCGGATCTCGACCTGCCGGGTGACCTCCGGCGGAAGCGCCGGGCGGGTGCGGTCGAAGGGCGCGAGCATTTCATAGCTCAGCTCCGGGCGGCGCAGCAGGTCGATCAGGCGCGCCGCGCTGACGACCGGCGCGGAGGGGACGCTCTCCAGAAAACGGTTCAGTTCCGGCGTGGCGGGGGTGCCGGTCGATTCCAGCCGGCGGATCTCCGCGCGCACGGCGGCGTATTTTTCCTCCACGGCGGCGAGTTGCGCATCGGAGATCAGACCGATGCGGTGACCGATGGGCGCGAGACGCTCGTCGGCGTTGTCCTGCCGGTGCAGCAGGCGGTATTCGCTGCGGGAGGTCATGATGCGGTAGGGCTCCTCGGTCCCCTTGGTGACCAGATCGTCGATCAGCGTGCCGATGTAACCGTCCGAGCGGCGCAGGATCAGCGGCTCGCGGCCCCGGATCGCCAGTGCTGCGTTCACGCCCGCGACAAAGCCCTGCACCGCCGCCTCCTCATAGCCGGACGAGCCGTTGAACTGGCCCGCGCCGTAGAGGCCGGGGACTTTTTTGCACTCCAGTGTGGGGTAGAGCTCCGTGGGGTCGACGCAGTCGTATTCGATCGCGTAGGCCGGACGCATCATCTCCGCGTGCTCCAGTCCTGCGACGGTGTGCAGCATCGCGATCTGCACGTCCTCCGGCAGGCTGGAGGAGAAGCCCTGCAAGTACATCTCGTCCGTGCCGAGGCCGCAGGGCTCCAGAAAGAGCTGATGGCGCGGCTTGTCGGCAAAACGCACGACCTTGGTTTCTATGCTGGGGCAGTAGCGCGGGCCGACGCCCGTGATGGAGCCGTCGTACAGCGGGCTGCGCGCGAGATTTTCGCGGATGATGCGGTGGGTTTCGGCATTTGTGTAGGTCAGGTAGCACACGGCGCGGTTTTCCACCGCGGCGTGGGTCGAGAAGGAGAAGGGCTCCGGCGTTTCGTCGCCGGGCTGCACCTCCATTTTGGAAAAATCGACGCTGCGCGCGTTGATGCGCGGCGGCGTGCCGGTCTTGAAGCGGCGCAGGTTCAGGCCGAGCGCGCGCAGGGAGCCGGTCAGCTCCAGCGCGGCGCGCATCCCGTCCGGGCCGGAGGGCAGGCTCACCTCGCCTGTGATGACGCGGCTGTCGAGGTAGGTCCCGGCGGCGATCACGCAGGCGCGCACGCGGTACTCCGCGCCGAGCTGCGTCACCACGCCGCTCACGCGGCCGTTTTCGGTCAGGATCTCCGTTACGGTGGCCTGCTTGAGATCCAGATTTTCTTGACGCTCAAGTGTGTGTTTCATGAATTCCTGATAACGGCGTCGGTCGGCCTGCGCGCGCAGAGAGTGGACGGCCGGGCCTTTGCCGCGGTTGAGCATCCGGTACTGGATGCAGCAGGCGTCCGCGGCGCGCGCCATCTCGCCGCCGAGGGCGTCCAGCTCGCGCACCAGATGGCCCTTGCCCGTGCCGCCGATGGCGGGGTTGCAGGGCATATTGCCCACGGCGTCAAGGTTGATGGTGAAGCAGACTGTTTTCTGCCCCAGCCGCGCGCTTGCGAGCGCGGCTTCAATGCCGGCATGGCCCGCGCCGATGACGGCGACGTCATAGTCGCCGGCAAAAAATTCGTACATAGGCGTCCTCTCGCCTCCCGAAGAACAAAATTAGATACATTATTTTACCACAGGGCTTTGAGCGGAAACAAGCAAAACGAATTAGCGCAAAGCACAAAACGGCGAAAATATTTTTGTGAAATATGTGGAAAATCACGCTTGCGCACTTGACGAAGAAGTGGTATCCTACTCTTGAAATTGAAAAGAGAAAGGAGCGTGAGAACCAATATGATGTTTGAAAGCTTCAAGGGCTTCGATGTCGATGACATGATCTTCGGCACGACGGAGCAGATCGTCAGCGAGCGCTGAGCGACCAAAACGGAACCACGCAGGGATGCGTGGATTTTTTGTTTTTATGGGGCAGTTTGCACCGTTGACGATAAAAAATTGGGAAAATCCGCCGCCGAGGCGGATTTTTCTTGCCTTTCGCGCGGCGGTATGATATACTTTTTCGGCTAATGCAGTATGAGAAGAGGAGATCACCATGGCTGTTATCGAATACGATTCCTATAAGCAGAAGCTGCTCGCCATGAGCGACACGTTTGAAAACCTTCAGAAGGCGCTTGACATCGAATCCTCCAAGCACGAGATCGCGCGGCTCGAGGCCGAGGCGCACGAGGACGGCTTCTGGAACGACATCGAGCGCTCGCAGGCCAATCAGATGCGCACCAAGCAGCTGCAAAATAAGGTCCACCGCTTTGAAAAGCTCGTCTCCACGCGCGACGACCTGCTCGCCCTCATCGACATGGGCAACGAGATGGACGACGCCAGCCTGCTGCCCGAGCTGGAGGAGGGCTTCGCCGATCTGGAGAAGCGGATCGAGCAGGCGCGACTCACGACGCTCCTTTCCGGCGAATACGACAACTGCAACGCGATTCTGACCTTCCACGCCGGCGCGGGCGGCACCGAGGCGCAGGACTGGACGCAGATGCTCTACCGTATGTATATGCAGTGGGCGAACAAGCACGGCTTCGAGTTCGAGATGATGGACTATATCGACGGCGAAGAGGCCGGCATCAAGAGCGCGACGGTCATGGTCAAGGGCGAGAACGCCTACGGCTATCTCAAGAGTGAGAACGGCGTCCATCGTCTGGTGCGCGTTTCGCCCTTCGACGCGAACGCCCGCCGCCAGACGAGCTTCGCCGCGCTCGAGGTCATGCCCGAGCTGCCCAACGACATCGAGGTCGACATTCGACCCGAGGACATTGAAATGCAGGTCTACCGCTCCTCCGGCGCGGGCGGCCAGCACGTCAATAAGACCTCGTCTGCGGTGCGTCTCATTCATATCCCCACCGGCATCGTCACCGCCTGCCAGACGCAGCGCAGCCAGTTCCAGAACCGCGACTACGCCATGCAGATGCTCAAATCCAAGCTCATGGAGCTGAAGATCCAGCAGCACGCGGAGAAGATCAGCGACCTCAAGGGCGTGCAGCTCAAGATCGAATGGGGAAGCCAGATTCGCTCCTATGTCTTCATGCCCTACCAGCTCGTCAAGGATACGCGCACGGACTACGAGACCGGCAATATTCAGGCGGTCATGGACGGCGACCTCGACGGCTTCATCAACGCCTACCTCACCAAGGCCGCGAACGGCGAACTGAAAAAATAAAGAAAAAGGTGCTCTGTCCGCCGGACGGAGCACCCTTTCACGCACGGAGATACGGAAAATGGACGAAAATATCAGAGAAGAGATCCTACAGGAAAATAAAATGGGCACCATGCCGGTCGGCAGGCTGCTCTTCAGCATGGCGGTGCCGATGATGGTATCCATGCTGTTTCAGGCGCTCTACAACGTGGTGGACAGCATCTTTGTGGCAAAGCTCAGTCAGGACGCGATGAACGCCGTATCACTTGCGTTCCCGCTCCAAACGCTGTGCATCGCCTTTTCCGGCGGCACGGGCGTGGGCATGAACGCCCTGCTCTCCCGCTCGCTGGGCGAGAAGAATCAGGCGGGCGCGGACCGCGCGGCGAATGTCGGCCTGTTCCTCACGCTGTGCAATTTTGCGCTCTTCGCCCTCATCGGCTGGACGCTTGCGGGACCGTTCTTCCGCTTTCAGACGGACAACCCGCAGATCATCACTTACGGGCGCGACTATGTGACCGTCTGCATCGGCTGCTCGGTCGGCCTGTTCTTCCAGATGTATAATGAGCGCCTGCTGCAATCGACGGGACGCACGAACCTCTCCATGATCACGCAGATCGCCGGCGCGGCCACCAACATCGTTCTCGACCCCGTCCTCATTTTCGGCCTGCTCGGCTTCCCTCGGCTGGAGGTCGCCGGTGCGGCGATCGCCACCGTTATCGGTCAGCTCGTCGGCGCGTCCATCGGCTTCTATCTCAACCTCACGCGCAATCCCGACGTGCATCTGCGCCGCCGCGAGATCCATCCCCACGCCGCGACGATCAAGGAGATCTATGCGGTCGGCGTGCCGTCCATCATCATGCAGTCCATCGGCTCGGTGATGGTGTTCGGCATGAACAAGATCCTCATCTCCTTTACCGAGGCGGCGACGGCGGTGTTCGGCGCGTACTTCAAGCTCCAGAGCTTCATTTTCATGCCCATCTTCGGCCTGAATAACGCGATGGTGCCTATCATTTCGTACAACTACGGTGCGGGCAAGCCAGAGCGCTTCCGCAGGACGATCCGCCTTTCGGCTGTCACAGCCATCGCCATCATGTGCGTGGGTCTTGCGCTCTTCGAGATCATCCCCGGTACGCTGCTCAGTCTCTTCTCCCCCTCGGAGGAGATGCTGACCATCGGCAGGACCGCGCTGCGCATCATCGGCCTGACGTTCCCGCTCGCGGGCTTCTGCATTGTCTCGGGCAGCGTCTTTCAGGCGCTCGGCACGCCGTTTTACAGTCTGATCGTCTCGGTCTGCCGCCAGATCTGCGTGCTGCTGCCGGTGGCGTATCTGCTCTCCCTGACCGGACGGCTGGAGCTGGTGTGGTGGTCGTTCCCCATCGCCGAGCTCGTGAGCCTGACGCTCTCGGCCATCTTCCTGCGCAGGACGCTGCGCGCGGCCGGCGAACGCCTGAGCCAAAACTAAAAAACAGGAGACGCCGTCCGGTGGGTGGCGTCTCCTTGCTGTATTCTGCGCTTACAGCCCCAGACCGGGGATGTTCAGACCGCTGGTGAAGCTGTTCATGCGGCTGCTCATCGCGTCGTCCGCCTGCCGCAGCGCCTCGTTGACCGCGGAGATCACGAGGTCCTGCAGCATCTCGACGTCCTCGGGATCGACCGCCTCGGGCTTGATGGTGAGCGCGGTGATCTCCTTCTTGCCGTTTGCCGCAGCGCTGACGGCACCGCCGCCGACGCTCACTGTGAAGGTGGCCTCCTCGACCTCCTGCTGAGCCTTCGCCATCTCCTGCTGCATCTGCATGAGCTTCTGCTGCATCTGCATCTGCTGCGCCGCCTGTCCCGCGCCGTTCGAGAAGCCGCGGCGCGCGCTGTAACCCTTTGCCATATCCGTATTCCTCCTGATGTTACTTGATGTTGAAGTTATCAAACTTGCTGCCCATACGCAGCAGGTCCTGGAATTTGTCGCGTTTTTTCCCGTCCTCCGGCT
>OHOZ01001160.1_pt1 | contig 12334 bp, 10 predicted proteins | sample 1569931 | NCBI WGS metagenome assembly OHOZ01 (sample SAMEA3879572, study PRJEB24766) | human gut metagenome | biome: human-associated habitat; feature: feces | place: USA | collected 1985/1987
CCTCGGTCATCGGCAAGCTGGCCCCCAGCACCTATGTGCTCAAGGCCCGGAAGGATCTGGAAAAAGAGGCCCGGCTGAAGAACCTGACCGGCGAAGCGCGCCGGGAGGCCCTGAAGCAGCTTTCCATCGAGCGGGAGCATTTTACTGTTTTTGATGAATATCCCTTCTGGTTCAACGGTTCCGGCGTCATCAACAAAACCCGGGTCGGCCTGTTTTTGTTCAACAGCGCCACCGGGGCCCTGACCCCCATTACTACGCCCCTGTTCGACGTGGAGGGCGTGAAGGTATGCCCGGAGGACGGCGTGGTCGTGTATCACGGCGGCGACTTCGAGACCCGCCGGGATTTCCGCACCGGCATCCGCCTGTACGATTTTGCCACCGGCAAGACCTCTCAGGTAGTGCCGCAGGATATCTACCGCATCCGGCAGGTGGATTTCTGGGCGGGGCAGGTGGTCTTCGCCGGGACGGACATGGGCGAGTATGATTACAGCCAGACCCCCGACCTGTGGCGGGTGCCCGTCGAGGGCGGCCAGCCGGTGCGGCTGGGCTGCAGCGCCCTGACCATCGGCAACCCCGTGGGCAGCGACGTTCGCTACGGCGGCGGCACCTGCTTCAAGGCGGAAGGCGATACGCTGTATCTGATCTCCGGGCTGGAGGATAACGCCCGTCTGGTGCGGCTGGATCTGAACGGCCGGCTGACCCCCGTATGGGAGGGCGAAGGCACCGTCGATCTGTTCGATGTGTGCAAGGGCCGTCTGATCTGCGTGGCCATGCAGGACATGCGCCTGCAGGAGCTGTTCACCGTGGAGCCGGACGGGCTGCGGCAGGTTTCCGCCTTCAATCAGGAATGGTGCGACAGCCACGAGATCATCAAGCTCGAGCAGGTTCGCTTTACCGACCCGGACGGCTTTGAGATTCACGGCTTCGTGCTCAAGCCCGCTCACTTCGACCCTTCCAAGACCTATCCCGGCATTCTGGATATTCACGGCGGCCCCCGGCTTTGCTACGGCCCGGTGTACTATCACGAAATGCAGGTCTGGGCCAACAAGGGCTACTTTGTCTTCTTCGCCAATCCCCGGGGCAGCGACGCGCGGGGCGATGAGTTTGCCTTCATCCGGGGCAAATACGGCACGGTGGAATATCAGAACCTGATGGACTTCACCGACTGCGTGCTGGCCCATTATCCCCAGCTGGACGCGAACCGGCTGGGCGTTACCGGCGGTTCTTACGGCGGCTTCATGACCAACTGGATCATCGGCCACACCCACCGCTTTGCCTGCGCTGCGTCCCAGCGCTCCATTTCCAACTTTGTCTCCATGGAGGGCACCAGCGACTGCGGCCGTACCTTCGTGGACGGTCATCTGGCCGCCCATACCACGCAGGACGTGGCCAAGGTGTGGGCCCAATCGCCCCTGAGTGCGGCGGATCAATGCACCACGCCCACCCTGTTCATCCATTCCGAAGAGGATTACCGCTGCTGGAAGATCGAGGGTCTGCAGATGTTCAACGCCATCCGTTCCCACGGGGTGGAAGCTCGTCTGTGCCTGTTCAAGGGCGAGAACCACGAGCTGTCCCGGGGCGGCAAGCCGAAGAACCGCGTCAAGCGTCTGCAGGAGATCACCCGCTGGATGGATCACTACCTGCGGCCCTGACCCCGCGAAAATCAACGATACAGAAAGGAAGCATTTTTCATGCGTATTAGCCTGTTGGAGCCCATCGGCGTTACCCCGGAACTGATCGAAGAACTGTCCGAGCCGATCCGCAAGGCCGGTCACGAATTTATCTACTACCCGGAAAAGACCACCGATCCCGCTGAACTGCTCCGCCGCAGCATGGGCTGCGAGGTGGTCACCATTGCCAATAATCCCTACCCCGATCAGGTGGTTCTGGCCACCGATCAGCTGAAAATGCTGAACGTGGCCTTCACCGGCATCGACCACGTGGGGCTGGAAGCCTGCCGCGCCAAGGGCGTGCAGATCTGCAACGCCGCCAATTATTCCAACCAGACCGTGGCCGAGCTGGTCATCGGCATGACCATCGACCTGCTGCGCCATATGGACGAGGCCCAGCAGCGGGTGCATGGCGGCGGCACCGCCGCCGGGCTGACCGGCCGGGAGATCATGGGCAAGACCGTGGGCATCATCGGCACGGGCCGCATCGGCATGATCACTGCCAAGCTGTTCCTGGCCTTCGGCGCGAAGGTCATCGCCTACTCCCGCACCGAAAAGCCGGAAGCCAAAGCGCTGGGCATCACCTATCTGCCTCTGGCCGACGTAATGGCCCAGAGCGACATCGTCAGCATCCACACCCCCAACAACGCCTCCACCTGCGGCCTGATCAGCGCGGAAATGATCGCCCTGATGAAGCCCACCGCGCTGCTGATCAACTGCGCCCGCGGCCCCATCGTGGACAGTGCCGCTCTGGCCGCCGCCCTGAACGAGGGCCGTCTGGCCGGCGCTGGCGTGGACGTGTTCAATCAGGAGCCGCCCATCCCGGACAGCGAACCCCTGCTGCACGCCCGCAATGCCCTGCTGACCCCCCACATCGCCTTTGCTTCTCAGGAATCCATGATTCGCCGCGCCCGGATCGTCTTCCAGAATATCGAAGCCTATCTGGCCGGGCAGCCGGAGAACGTCTGCCAGTACTAAGTCCCCTTCTTTTCCTCCCGTTGACACGCCGTGCCAACGGGATTTTTTTATTAAGTTTGACCTATATTTTACTTTCTCAGGGTGGCCGTTTTTTCTTTTCTCTGGTAAAATGATTTTTGTATCTGGAAGAAGCAAGAGAAGAAACGAGGAATGAAGATGGCTTATCAGACGATTGTGATCGATTACGCGCCCAAGGCCAAGAGCATGGCCGCCGAAGTCGAGAAAAAGGCCAACGAGATGGAGCAGGAGGACTGGGAGCTGGTGTCGTTCGCCATTACCAACTCCGCCAAGGGGATTCTGGTCTTTCACCGGCCGGATAACGATTTTAGAGATTAACGCGTTTCATGCAAAAAAGCCTGTGCCTACGGACAGGCTTTTTTTGCGCCATTTTTTCGGTAAACAGGCATAGTGCTCCTTTGCTTTCATTTTCTTATGCCATTTGTCCAAAAAAATCCGCCGCTCTGAAAAAAGAGCGGCGGGTCAATATTTGTTTTTCAGCCCTGCAGCATCATCTGATAGGTGGGCATGGGCCAATAGTCGGCCCCTACCAGCGTTTCCAGCATATCCCCGGCGGCGCGCAGCTCCGCCATGGCGGGCACGATTCGATCCCGGGTGGCCTGCGCCTTTTCCAGCGTGTCCTGAAGGGGCGCGATCTCGTTCAGAGCGTTTTGCAGGCTGTCGCAGCCCTTCGTCAGCCGATCCATCTGACGCTGAATGTCGGTCAGCAGCCGGGTCTCGGTCTCCATGGGCAGCGTGGGGCAGACCTGCTTCTTCTGGACGGCCTCCTGCGCCACCGTGCCGGAATAGGCGATGGCGGCGGGCAGGATCATCCGCCGGGCAATATCCAGCATGCTCAGGGCCTCGATGTCGATGACCTTGACGTAGTTTTCCAGCTTGATCTCGTAGCGGCTGTGAACCTCCTGCGCGCTGAAGACCTTCTGCCGCTCGAACAGGTCCAGATTCTTCTGGTGGATGTAATAGGGCAGTGCGTCCACCGTGCTGGACAGGTTTAACAGACCCCGGCGGGCGGCTTCCTCCACCCAGGACGCATCGTAGCCGTTGCCGTTAAAGATGATGCGCATATGATCCCGCAGGGTGCGGCGGATCAGCTCATCCACGGCGGCGGTGAAGTTCTCCGCCTGTTCCAGCTCATCGGCCATGTGCATCAGGGTGTCGGCAATAATGGTGTTCAGCACCACGTTGGGGCCGGACACGCTCTGACTGCTGCCCAGCGAACGGAACTCGAATTTATTGCCCGTAAAGGCGAAGGGCGAGGTGCGGTTGCGGTCGGTGGAATCCTTGGGAAACTTGGGCAGGATGTGCACGCCCAGCCGCATCTGATCCCTCTGGTGGCTCTCATACTTGGAGGCGTTAACGATGGACTCGATGATCTCATTGAGTTCGTCGCCCAGAAACACGGAAATGATGGCCGGCGGGGCCTCGTTAGCGCCCAGACGGTGATCGTTGCCCGCGTAGGCCACCGTGACCCGAAGCAGATCCTGATAATCGTCCACCGCCGCCAGAATAGCGGACAGGAACAGAAGGAACTGGGCGTTCTCGCTGGGGGTCTCTCCGGGTTCCAGCAGGTTCACGCCCGTATCGGTGGACAGGGAATAGTTATTGTGTTTGCCGCTGCCGTTGACCCCGCCGAAGGGCTTTTCGTGCAGCAGACACACCATGCCGTGGCGGTCAGCCACCTTCTTCATGATCTCCATGGTGAGCTGGTTATGGTCAGCGGCGATATTCACCGTGCTGAAAATGGGGGCCAGCTCATGCTGAGAGGGAGCGACTTCGTTATGCTCGGTCTTGACCAGCACGCCCAGCTTCCAGAGTTCTTCGTCCAACTCCCGCATAAAGGCGTGGACCCGCGGCTTGATCGCGCCAAAGAAATGATCGTCCAGTTCCTGCCCCTTTGGCGGCTTGGCCCCGTACAGGGTGCGGCCGGTGACGATCAGGTCGGGCCGCTGGAGATACAGCGCCTTATCGATCAGAAAATATTCCTGCTCGGTGCCCACGGTGGGATAGACCCGCAAGGCGGTCTGATTGCCGAACAGACGCAGAATGCGAAGGGCCTGCTTATTCAGGGCCTGCATGGAACGCAGCAGCGGCGTTTTTTTGTCCAGCGCCTGCCCGCCGTAGGAGCAGTACGCCGTGGGAATATACAGGGTCTCGTCCTTCACAAAAGCATAGCTGGTGGGATCCCATGTGGTATAGCCCCGGGCCTCGAAGGTGGCTCGCAGTCCGCCCGAAGGGAACGAGCTGGCGTCCGTCTCGCCGCAGACCAGCTCCTTGCCGCTGAACTCACACAGCACCTTGCCGTTTTTCGGCGCGCCGATGAAGGAATCGTGCTTTTCGGCGGTCACGCCGGTCATGGGCTGGAACCAGTGCGTATAATGGGTCGCGCCCTTTTCCAGCGCCCAATCCTTCATGGCGTTGGCGATCACCCCCGCTAGGCTGGGATCCAGCGAACGGCCTTCTTCAATGGTCCGCCGGAGCGCTTTGTAGGTTTCCTTGGGCAGGCGGTTCTGCATGACCGAATCGTCAAAGCAGTTTTCGCCGAAGATCACGCTGGGATTCTCCATCCGTTGCTTCCTCCTTGGAATGCTCATCCTCGAAAGCATAACACACTTCATGGATAGACACAATAAATACTTTGGCAAATTGGCGGCTGTGATGCGCTATGCTACAATGATCGGGAAGCATTCTGCTTCCGGCAGGAAGGTCAAAGATGGCGTTCGCTTTTCCGCTCTCTTTTTTTACAAAAGGGGGGTGAGCATGATGACCGACTACGAAATGTTGTCTATCGTTATCATGATCATCACTCTTGTTGCTTCTTTGTTAATCAACAACCGCGATAAAAAAAGCAGAGACGCCACCCAGCGCTAACTGGAGGGCGTCTCAACTCGCTTAAGGGAGGGGAGAAGCTAACCACTGCGTCATCCCTTCCTGCCGTTATTGTATCACGGGGAATACAGGCGTGTCAACCGGCCTGCCCTGACTAAAACGCCCTGCGGATGTTTCTCCGCAGGGCGTTTGCTTTATGCGTTCTTTTCTTTGTCAGGCCGCTTGCGCAGGCGGGAGGCCAGATAGACTACGATCCACGCCGGGGCCAGCAGCAGAAACAGCTGCCAGTAGTTCTGCTTTCCGAAATACAGGAAAGAGAAGTACAGCGACGCTACGACGGAAAGAAGCAGCGCACTGATGATGAAATAATTGTGCCTGCCCTGCTCCAGAACGGAGTTCAGCACCAGCAGCACCAGCATGGAGAAAAGGATGGCGTAGATGAAGATGATCCACACCAGATTGCCCAGCAGCCACAGGGAGATGAACAGGATCAGCGCCAGCATCCAGACGCCGGTCACGGACAGAAGAATGATGACCTGATTGCTGTACGCTGGTTTTTTCTGCCGGGGATCCTGATCCCAGCCATCGTGGGGGCTGAGCAGATAGTCGACCGTCACGCCGAAGATCTCGCTCATTTTCTTGAGTACGTAAGCGTCTGGCACCGCCTCGGCTCGTTCCCATTTGGAAACGGACTTGTCGGAATAGTTGATGAGCGCCGCCAGCTCCGACTGGGTCATACCCGCTTTCTGCCGCAGGTTGATAATGTTGCTGGCGGTGGTGTACTTCAAATCATCCATTTGCCGCGCCTCAGTTGTATACGCGGACCGGCAGCACCAGATAGAGATAGCCGTCCCCATCCATGGGGCTGATGACGCACGGGCTGACGGGCGTATTCATGCTCAGGGTGCAGCATTCTTCGTCCACGTTGCGGATGACGTCGCTGATATAGCGGCTGTTGAAGGCGATCTCGATGTCCACGCCCTCCAGATGGGCCTCCATTTCTTCCCGAACGTCGCCCATTTCGCTGTTGGAGGTGATGGTCAGGGAGCCTTGAGAAGCCTTCATGCGGATCAGGTTGTTCTTGCCTTCCTTGGCCATCAGGCTGGCGCGCTCGATGGCGTCCTGCAGTTCCTTGCGCTTCACGGTGACGCGGGTCTGCCAGGAGGTGGGCAGAATCTGCTTATAATTGATGTATTCACCGGCCAGCAGGCTGGTAACGACGGTGGTATTTCCGATGACGGCCATCATGTGGGTGTTGTCCAGATGGAAGGTAGCCATTTCGTCGGTGTCTTCCATGATGTGGGTCAGTTCGGTCATGACACGGCCGGGGATGATGGCCTTGATTTCTTCCTTATCATCCGGCAGCACGAAGTCGCCGTGATAGCGCTGCAGCGCCAGACGGAAACCGTCCAGACCCACCAGATGCAGCTCGGTGCGGCTGACCTCCATCAGGCAGCCGGTAAGAGCCTGACGGCTCTCCTGCACGGCAATGGCGAAGGTCACTTTGGAGATCATGTCCTTCAGCTTGCCCTGGGGGAAGTGAAGGGCGAAGGTGCCGGACAGATCCTTCATCTGGGGGAACTCGTCTGTGGCTACGCCGGTGATGGTGGAACGGCTCTGGCCGCAGCGGATGGTCACGGCCATTTTTTCGTTCATGGTGAAGGTGACGGTGCCTTCGGGCAGCTTGCGGACGATCTCCGTCAGCAGACGGCCGGGAAGAATGACCTGACCTGGCTCGGCCACGGTGGCGGACACCTGGGTCTTGATGCTCAGGGAACCGTCGGAGCACTGCAGCAGTACGCCGTCTTCATCGCAGGAAAGCAGTACGCCTTCGAGAATCTGCATGGCGGGGCGGGAACTCAGCGCCCGGGTGGCGTTTTGCAGGCCGTAGAACAAATCTTGGGCGGAACATTCAAACTTCATTTCGGAACCTCCGATCCAATCCGATGTAGTAGTAAGTAAATTCAGTAGTAGTAGTAGGGGCTGTGGAAACCATGGAAAAGCGGTTCAACCCTTTTTCCGCAAAGGGAAAACCCCCATGGAATCCCCGTGGAAAAGAAGGAGGATTTCCCCAGGTTTTCCACGTATCGCCCCTCTTAGGCAGGTTGGGAAGAGTCCTCAAAACGCGATTTTGACCGTCTGAAAAGCTCTTCTCTCAAAAATTCTCTCTGAGAGGGGTTTTTTCCTGCCTTTTCGGGGGAAATAATGGGCAAAATCCCTGTCTGCTTTTGACGATTCCCGTTGGTTTTCCATGTTTCCACAGCCTGTGGAAAATCGCCTATGGAAAATCCTTTTCTTTTTGCGGCAAAGGGTTTGGGAATCGCTCCCACATTTTTTCCGAAAAATTATCAACAGGATTTTGGGCAAAAAAGGCAACGCCGCTCCTTCTCCCTGCGGGGGATTTTTTCGCAGGAAAAAGGGGAGCGAAAACGCCTTTTTACTTTTCGTATTCCTTCAGCAGCTTCAGCATGGCGTCCATGGCTTCGTTTTCGCCTTCGCCCTCGGTTCGGAGCACGACAGACTCGTTCATGGGCAGCATCTGACTTAAAAGCCCCAGCATACTTTTCATGTTGAAGATGGAGTTGGCAAATTCCATCACAAAGGTGCAGTCGAACCGGGACGCCAGCGTGGCGACCTGCCCGGCGATCTCCCGGTTGATGGGGCGCATGTTTTTCAGGTTCAGCATTTCTTTTCTCATGGGATGTTCCTCATTTCCAGCCGCCCGATGGCGGCGTTTCATTTTTGGGACGCTTCTTTGGATTCTGCGGCGTATTCCATCAGCCGGCGCATCCGATGATTCACGCCGCTTTTGCTGAGGGGCGGGTCCAGGGTCTGACCCAACTGTTCCAATGTCAGGTCGGGGGCATTGAGCCGGGCGACGGCGATCTCCTGCAGGGCTTTGGGCAGGCTCTTGAGCCCGTCCTGCTTCGCCAGCCGCTCGATGGCCCGAAGCTGTTCGTCACTGGCGTTCATCTGCTTTTGCAAATTGGCGCTGTCGCAGTTCATGGCCCGGTTCACCGAGCTGAGCACCTGCCGCTGCACCCGGAGATTCTCCATCTCCATCACCGCCTGATGCGCCCCCGCCGCCGTCAGAAAGGTGACGATCTGGTCGGATTGCTTCAAATAGAGGAAGTCCTTGCCCTTCCGGGAGGACTGGTGGATAGGCAGCCCGACCTTCTGCAGACACTTGGCAACGCAGTCCCGGAAATTTTCATCTCGGTAGCCCAGCTCCAGATGATACCCCTGCTCGGGGTTGGTCATGGTGCCGCCGCCCAGCATGGCTCCCCGCAGGAAGGCCCGCACGCAGCAGGAGCGGTTCAGATTGACCTTGGGCGAGGTGGAGCGCAGGGTGGCCTCGCCGTTTTCCCCTATGGTCATCATGCCCAGCGCGGACAGAAAGGCCGGAGTCTGGGTAGGACCCAGCGTCAGTACGCATTTCCGGGTGCCGCCGAAATGGGCCGTGGACACGTAGTGAATTTGAGGCGAAAGCTCCAAGCCCTTTTGCAGCAGGGTATAGACCCGGCGGGCTACCGCCATGCTTTCGCCGGTAAACTGGACGCTCAGTTTGCCCCGGCCCAGCAGGTTCAGGCTGCCCAGCGTCATATACAGCGCTGAAAGCTCACTCATGCGGCAGCAGGGCTTTTCAGGGTTCAGGAGACAAAGCTCCTTTTTGCAATCCGACGAAAAGGACATGAAAACGCAACTCCCTCGGGGCCAATGTAGCGGGTTCCGCCCGGCAGAAGCGCTTCGCAGGGAGGTCCGCAGTTTTGAAAGCCCCGTTCGAGGGGCGGCAGTCCATTCGATCAGAAACCTTCTGTCTTACCCTTTATTGTAAGGAATCCGGCGGGCAACGTCAAGAAAAAATGTATATTTCACCCTGTTTTGTTACATACTTCCCCCTGTAAACAGCGCCCGCCCTGACGCGGGCCAAAATACCGGCCGGAGGCGATGAAATTGAAACTGCCAGAAACCCCAATTCAACCTTCTCAGCAGAAAACGCCCTTTTGGCAAAAGACCCGCAAAACCCTCCGTTCGTTGGCGGCGGGAGGGCCGGAAAAGCCCTTCGACGGCCGGGAGTTCTGTTTGCAGCTGGCGGCGGCCCTACTGACCTTCGCCCTGATGCTGGCGTTCGCCCACGCGGACGCGCAGGTGGCATGGGGAAGCAAGGGCGAGGATGTGCGGAAGGTGCAGCAGAAGCTGATCCAGTACGGGTACATGACCGGCAGCGCCGACGGCGTCTTCGGCAAGGTCACCTATGACGCGGTGGTGTGGTTTCAGCGCAAGAACGGCCTGAACGTGGACGGCGTGGTGGGGGCCAGCACCGCGGCGGCACTGGGGATTTCTCTGGGGTCGGCGGTTTCCGTCTCGGCCTATCAGGAAAGCGACAGTTATCTGCTGGCCCGGCTGGTTCACGGCGAGGCCCGGGGAGAACCCTACGTGGGCAAGGTAGCCGTGGCGGCGGTGGTGCTGAACCGGGTCAAAAGCCCATCCTTCCCCAATACCATCGCCGGGGTGGTGTATCAGGCCGGGGCCTTCGACGCGGTGTATGACGGGCAGATCAACCTGACCCCGGATTCCGACAGCATCCGGGCGGCGAAGGATGCGCTCAACGGCTGGGACCCTACCGGCGGATGCCTGTATTATTACAATCCGTCCACCGCCACCAATGGGTGGATCTGGACGCGCACGGTGCAGCTTTCCATCGGAAAGCACAATTTCGCCATTTAAGCAAAGGAAGGAACCCATGAAAAACATTCGCAAATACGGCCTGTGGGCCGGGCTGGCGGCGGTCTGCGCCGCCACGCTGATATTTGTGGCCGTCCAGTACCGCAGCGAGCGGGATCAGGCCCGGGCCGTGGTGGAGGAGGGCTATCAGCAGCATTTGTACGAGGCGCAGGAACATTTGCAGGCCATCGGCCTGAAGCTGACCAAAGTCGGGGTCGCGTCGGAGCAAAGCACGTTGGCGGAGCTGTTTTCCGGGGTGAGCCGTCAGGCGGAAAGCGTTCTGGCGGGCCTGTCCGCCTTGCCCCTGTCCCATCAGGCCATGGGGGACACGCTGAAATTCTGCAATCAGCTGGCGGAGTACGCCTCCCAGCTGTGCCTGCAAATGGCGCAGGGCGAAGCCCTGACCGTGGATCAGCTGACCCTGCTGGAAAATCTGCGGGGGCAGTGCGTCCAGCTGACGGGCCAGATCGCGCTGGCCCAGGACGCTATGGTGCAGGAAAGCCTGCGCATGGCCGTAAACGGCAGCGTGTTCTACGAGGAGCCCTCCGCGGAAGAGCGTCCCTTGGAGGGCGTGGCTGAGCCGGACAACGGCATGGAATACCCCACCATGATCTACGACGGCGCTTTTTCCGATGCGCGGCGCTTCGGCGAGCCAAAAGCGCTGGGCACGGAGGTCATTGACGGAGCAAAGGCCATTGAACTGGCGAAAAGCTATGTGGGGGAGCAGCGGGTGAAAAGCGCCGTTTCCGGGGCGGAGACTGCCGGTGCGCTGGCCAGCTACGGCGTGGTGCTGACCTTGAACGATGGCACGGTCTTGAACTGCGAGGTCACGAAAAAGGGCGGGCGCTTGCTGTGGATGGTGCCGGAGCACGCCTCTTTCCCCCAAAGCCTGACGGCGGAAGAATGCATCCGCCGGGGGCAGGCGTTTCTTTCGGCGCATGGCTACGGCGAAATGGAACAGAATCACTATCAAATTTATGACGGGCTGGCGGTCATCAACTTTGTGGCCCTGCAGGACGGCGTGCTGCTCTATCCCGATCTGGTCAAGGTACAGGTGCGCATGGACACCGGCGAGATCGTGGGCATGGAGGCCAACAATTACCTGATGAATCACACCGTCCGCACGGCGCTTTCGCCATCCCTGACAGAAGCGCAGGCCCGGCAGCGGGCGGGCGAAAGGCTGGAAGTGAAGAACGTGCGCCTGTGCGTCATTCCCTACCGGGACGAGGAACGGCTCTGCTACGAGCTGACCGGCCAGCGGGACGGACAGGAATTCCGGGTCTATCTGGACGGAAACACCGGCGAAGAACTGGAGATCCTGCTCATGGTGCAGACGGGCGGGGGAATGCTGAGTGCGTGACGGAAGCGTTCCGGGGGAAAGTTTGACCTTTCCCCCGGAACGCTTTTCAGCTTCTCTCAAAAACTTTTTTCTGAAAAACATAAAAAACGAAGAAAAATCGCAAAATAATTTGAATTTATTAGAAAACAGAACAAAACTGAATGATCTTCCACAACTATTTGACCTTCTTTGACTTTTATGAAAATTCTTATTTCTTTGACTTTCTTTGACCTTATGTTATACTATCATCGTTCCAAGGGGGAACAGGAGAGAGACCCGCTCCCCCCGGGAACAGAAATTTTTAACGATTTTCACCCGATTTGTTAGGAGGATGACTTATGTATAAGATGATCCCTTACCGCCGTGCCCATTTGAGCCCTATGATGCCTTCTCTGTTCAACGACCCCATGATGCGGGAGTTCTTCAATGATTCGTCCAACCTGCCCACCATGAACGTGGACGTTCACGAGGAAGAGAACGAATACGTGCTGGAAGCTGATCTGCCCGGCATTGACAAGAAGGACATCAACCTGGAAGTGAAGGACGGCGTCCTCACCATCAGCGCTGACGTGAACAACGAAAAGAAGGAAGAAAAGAAGAACTACGTCTACAGCGAGCGCCGCTGCGGCCACGTAGAGCGCAGCTTCAATCTGGACGGCATTGATGAAAACGGCATCAAGGCCGACTACGACAAGGGCGTTCTGACCATCAATCTGCCCAAGCTCCACGAAGAGCCCAAGCCCGAAGGCAAAAAGATCGCCATCGGACAGCAGGGCTA
>OHOZ01001166.1_pt1 | contig 12302 bp, 6 predicted proteins | sample 1569931 | NCBI WGS metagenome assembly OHOZ01 (sample SAMEA3879572, study PRJEB24766) | human gut metagenome | biome: human-associated habitat; feature: feces | place: USA | collected 1985/1987
CCTTAGGCCGGAATTGGACGACCCGAATAAATTCGGGTCGTCCAACCGTTCGGCTCCCACAGACCGAAGCCCACGGCCCAGGGAGGCCGAAGGCCGACTAGCGCCAGAAATGGCTGAAAGCCATGAAGCGCGTAGCCAAGCACAAGCGTAGCGCAGGGCTTGGCCGCAGACATGCGGCGGGGCGGGCCGCAGAGCGCTGTTCGCGGGCAATAACGGCCGATCAGGTTTTTTCGACAGTCTGAGGCGCGGAAATACACGCGCCTTTTCTTTATTCAACAGCGCTATGCAGCCCAAGTGGCCTCATAAAGCGCTACAGAAATTCACCTCATGAAACATGTCATCCCATCCCAAGGCAATCACAATCCCCATCATTACCGCATTTCATCGCTCCATTGCTCCAACGGAGTCTCCCACTTTCCCTCCTATCAAAAACCCCGGTGCGGCTTCATATCCGCACCGGGGTTTTCCATGTGTTCATTAGATATTGCAGGGAATGGCGCTGGAGGAGAACAAAATCTGCTGAGTCTGCTGGCCCGCAATGCCGTCCATTTCCAGTCCGTGCACCTGCTGGAAGGTGAGCACCGCGTTGGTGGTAGCGGTGTCGTAGGTGCCGGTAATGTCGCCGTCGTAGTACTTCAGCTCGTACAGCGCGTACTGCAGCTGCTTTACCTTGCTGCCGGTGTCGCCCTGCTGCAGCTTGGAGTAGCTGCCGCTGGCGGAAGTGCCGCCGTACAGCAGGCGCTGGGTGGTGGGGCCGGCCATGCCGGTGACCCGCAGGCCCATGGCCTTCTGGAAGTCCTTCACCGCCTGCTCGGTGCCGCTGCCGTAGCTGCCGTCATAATCGCCGTTGTAGTAGCCCTTGGCGGACAACGCGCTCTGCACAGCCTTTACATTGGAGCTGTTGGAACCGGAGGTGGAGGAAATGGTCGTGTAACCATTGCTAGAAGCCTTCGCGCCGTAGCTGGCCGGGCTGGTGCTGCTGCCGGAAGAGCTGCCGCCGCTCGAGCTGGACCCGCCGTTGATAGCGGCATAAATAGCGTTTTGAGTCGCTTTGCCCGCAATGCCGTCCGCCGTCAGGCCGTTGGCTTGTTGGAAAGCAGTGACCGCCGCCGTGGTGCCGGAGCCATAATCGCCGTCCACCGAGCCACTGTAGTAGCCCAGCGTTTTCAGCTGCTGCTGCAGGGCGCGTACCGCGCTGCCGTTGGTGCCGGGGCGAATGGATCCAAGATTGGCTACTACGCTGCTAGCCTTCTTCGCGGAGGAAGAATACAGCTTGGTCAGGGTCGTTGGCCCGGCCACACCGTCGTCATAAATGCTGTTGCGCTTCTGGAAGGCCTTCACAGCCGCTTCGGTGGTCTCGCCAAACTCGCCGTCCGCCGTGCCGGTCAGATAGCCCAGCACGATCAGCCGGTTCTGCAAAATCTTCACCTGCTTGCCGGAGGAGCCGATCTGCAGGTACACGTCCGTCCGGCCGTTGGTGTAGCTGGAGGACGTGGAGCTGCTGGAAGAACTGGAACTGCTGGAAGAAGACGAGCTGCTGCTGTTGGTGGCAGAGGCCTTCACGGCGTTCTTGGAATACAGCGCCGTCTGGGTGTTCTTACCCGCCTTGCCGTCCGCCGTCAGCTTGTTGGCCCGCTGGAAAGCCTTCACGGCTTCCGCCGTGCCAGCGCCGTACTTGCCGTCCACCGAGCCCTTGTAGTAGCCCAGCTCCTTCAACCGCTGCTGCAGCGTCTTGACCTCCGAACCGGAGGAGCCTTCCTTCAGCGTGGAGGAAGCGGCGGCGGAAGAGGTCGTGGGCTTGGGCGTAGCCGTGGCGGAGGGTGAGCTGGGCTTGGGCGTGGCGGTGGTCAGGCCCACGGTGATGGTGCCGCCGGAGGGCGTGCTGGTAGCGGTCACGCCTGACGCATCGGTGCTGATGGCGGGCAGATTGGTGGCGTTATCATCGCCAAAAGTCCACGCTGACCAGTCCATCTGCTGCCCGCTGGACGAAGTAGGAGCGGGCGTAGGCGTATTGGTCGGGGCAGGGGTGTCGGTAATAACCGTCTGGAAATCCTGCTTTCCGCTGTTATCCAGAGCGTTGCCCGCATCCACCACACGGTCAGGCTCCATATAGCAGGCCGTCATCAGCGCACAGGCGACGATCAGGATCAGCGCCAGCGCCAAGCGTTTCGCGGCGGACGCTCCCCCTTTGCGGTTATCGCTGCGGAATTGCTTCATTTTATCCACACCTTTCATTGGGCGGTTCTGAAATGTTACAATCTTGTAACGAAACAGCAGTGGAATACCACTACAGTCTCAATGGGATTATACCGTCAAAACCCAACTAAATCAATACCCAATATTCTTGTAACAATCATAGAAACGAATGGGATTCCGTTTTTCATGCAGGAAAGTGAAATATTTTTGTCATATTTTAGCATTCCGGCACCGTCACTGACTGATCCAGTCGAAGAGAATATAACGCGCTTTCCCGCACGGGGTAAGGGGTGGCCTTTTCCAGTGCCTGCCGGTACAATGACAGCTGCCGGCGATAACGGGGAATCAGCTCCTCCGCGTTTTCCACATGGTCAGTCTTGTAATCCGCCAGCACCCAGCCGCCGTCCTCCCAAAAGCACAGGTCGATCACGCCCTGTACGATGGTGTCAAAGGGTTCAGTGATATGCAGATTGAAGTTCCACTCCCGGCGGACGTTTGTCGAACGCAGCATCCTCTGACCCAGCGTCGAAAGGAAAAACTTTTCCACATGGGCCAGAGGAATCAGCGCCGCTTCCTCGGCCGTCAGCACTCCGCGTACCACCAGTGAAGCCGTTTCTTCCTTTATATAAGCGTACAGCTCACCGCAGTGCGCTCGAACGCCGTCCAGCGGCAGCAGACCCAGCAGTTTATGGGTCAGCGTGCCCCGCAGCGCTCCGGCGTTTTCCACAGGGGTTGTGAGAAACGCCGGCTCCTGTGCAATGGCGCTGAGCAGTCTTGGCCGCTGCACCGTCAGGGGAATGCGTTTGCTTTCGGCGGTCTCGATCTCCTCTTCATCTGCGGATCGGGGCTGTCCCTGCTCCATAGCGCGGCACAGCGCCGTCACGCCCAGCTTCAAGGGCAAATGTTCATATTCCGGCAAGGGGGAAAGAGGGTCGCCCAAGCTGGGCAGCTGGGCATCCTGCTTCGATGGCCACAATTTTTCCAAATCGGGCACTTCATTAGAGGAATCCTCCTCTTTTTCCATATCCTGTGGACTCTTTTCCGCAGGGATGTGGAAAACTACCCTCCAAGTGGCACTTTTATGTGGAAAACCTGTGGAATTGTCGAAAAGCTCTGGTTGACCACAGGTTTCCCATAAGAATGATGTGGGAAACTCATCGCCCACCTGCTGGTTCAATTCATCCCATGGCTTGATAGACTGGATCAGCCAATCCAGATAGCAGGCTGCGGAACGGACAGCCGCCAAATCGTTGATTTCAAAGGGTTTGCGAAGCACGTTTTCCAGAATCGATTCTAAAGCATTTTTTTCGTCCGTAGACGAACCAATCATCACTAAACGATTTTTCGGCCGTGTCATCGCCACGTACAGAAGACGGGCTTTTTCGGCCCGTTCCTCCGCGCCGAGACAGAGCTGAATCCCGCTCTGCATAAGGGTTTGCCGCTTTGTGCGCTTTTCCTCATTCATATACAGAAGGGAAACGCCCAGCCGGTCGTGCAGGCTGACGGTCCTGGTCTGCCGCTTGCGGCTCAGACCCGTCCCCATCCCCATCACATACACCGTGGGAAATTCCAGTCCCTTGGATTTATGGATGGTCATGATGCGCACCACGTCCTCCCACGGGTTGACCACCGTAGGCGAGCTGCTGTCGCCCACCTCCCGCTCCCGGATGGAGTCCAGAAATCCGCCGAGCCCCTCCTGATGAAGCTGGAAGTACTCCTCCAATTTCAGACAGAGCATCCGCAGGTTCGCCTGCCGCAGCCGTCCGCCGGGCTGCGCGCCGTAGTGGGCATACAAGCCTGTGCGCATGAGTGCATCCCAAAGATATTCCTGAGGGCTCATGTGCCGAAACAGGAACCGTTCCTCTTCCAGCCGGGTCAGCACCGCCCGGCAGCGCTCCTGCATGGGGTCGCCCTGCAAGTCCGCCGTACCCTGCACCGCGTCATAGAAGCCGGGCGCGTCCGGGAAGTTCAGCCGGATATGGGCCAGCTCCTGCTCACCGAAATCGAACAGCGGGCTGCGCATCACAGAAAGCAGGGCCGTGTCGTTCCGGGGGTTATCCAGTAGCATGAGCAGCTGCACCGCCTGAATAGATTCCTCCCCCGCAAGCGGGCTTTGCCCCGCGTCGGAATATACGGGGATCTGATGGGCGGTCAGCACCGCTTCCACCTGATCGGCCACGCCCTTGCTGACGGGCAGCAGAATAGCGATATCCCGATAGTGGAGCACGCCGCCCTCGCTGCCGGGGGACGGCCTGCCCACCCTGTCCAGAATATCCCGGGCGATCCACTCGGCCTCGGTCTTGGGGGCTTCTTTGGTTTTGCCCACCTGACACAGATGCAGCTCGGTAATGGGGTCGTTCTCCGACGGCACGCCGGGATAGAGCATGGCACTGCGGTCGTAGTCGATCTCCGTCACCCGGCGGTCCATCACGTGCAGGAAGGTACGGTTCACCGCGTCCAGCACGCCCTCTCGGCTGCGGAAATTTCGGTTGAGGATGATCTTCCGCTTTTCGGCAGTTTCCTCTGTGGAAAAAGTCTCCAACTTGTGCAGAAACAGCCCCGGCTCCGCCTGCCGGAAGCGGTAGATGCTCTGCTTTACGTCGCCCACGTAGAAATACAGCTGAGGTAGCTTGCTGTCCTCCTCTGGCGGACGCTTGAGCCCGTTGAGGATGCTCTCCTGAATGGCGCTCACGTCCTGATATTCATCCACGAATACCGCGTCGAACCGGGCGGATTCCAGCTTTTTCAGCTCCGGGTCGCTGAGCACGCCCAGCGTGAAATGCTCCAGATCGTTAAAGTCCAGCGTGGACGCGTCGGTCTTTTTCTGCTGATAGGTCAGGTGAAAGGTCTCCATGGCCCGGTACAGACCCCGCAGGGCCGGAACCATGGCGTTCATATCGTCCACCGCCGTTTCCAGCCGAATGGGCAAAAGTGCCTTCAGGGACTGGATGCTGTCCTTGTAGCTCTGGCGCAGGGCCTTGTACCGTTCGACAAGGCGCACCTCGTCCCCGGTGACGGGCTTGACCCGGGCAATGGTGACGAACCGGCACTGCTGCAGCCCCGCCACCATGGAGGAAAAGCCCTCCCGCATTCGTTCCGACAGGGTGTTCAGCGTGTCCAGATCGGCTTCGATGGTTCGGTTCAGCCCTTCGGGGAAGCAGCTTTCCTCCGACAGGCGGCGGCTTTCGTCCCAGACCCGCATCACGCCTTCCAGCATCAGCGAACCTTCCCGAAGAAAGACCTGCGCCAGCGAGTCGTTTTCCAAATTGTCCAGCGTCCACGTTTTTTCCGTCTGCTCCTTCAGCCATCCCAACGGGTCGGGCCGGGACAGCAGGAACGCATACACCTGCTCCATCACCTGTACCAGCTGCTTTTCCGGCAGCTTGTGAAGCAGCGCTGCCAGCTCCCCCTCGGTTTTGGCGCGGGTGTACAGGGCTTCCAGCGTTTCCTCCTGCGCGTCCCGGTACAGGCTTTGCAGCGTGCGCTCGTCCCCCAGCCGGAACTGCGGGTCGATCTGGCAGAAACGGAAATGCTCCCGGATGACCTTCTGGCAATAGGAATGAATGGTGGAAATTTGGGACTGCCCCACCAGCTCCGCCTGACGGGCCATGGCGGGGTCGCTGAGCGCCGCGTCCCGCATGGCGGTCTCCAGCCGGTCCCGCAGCTCGGCGGCAGCGGCGCGGGTATAGGTCACCACCAGCATCCGGTCGATGGAATAGTCCTCTTCCCGGATCAAATGAAGAATACGCCGCACCAGTACGGCGGTCTTGCCGCTGCCCGCCGCGGCGGATACCAGCAGCTCCCGGTTTTTCGCGTCGATGGCGCTTTGCTGTTCAGGGGTAAAATTCATCGGTTCCATCCTTCCAAAGGCGCCAGCCGCGCCGTTCTCTTTCATTGTAGCGCAAACCGGCCCCGGGGGCAAGATTCTCCTGAACTGCGCCTTGCCAAAACGCCTCGCTTGGGATACAATCAGAAGGTGTACAACAACAGAATTTCCCGATTATTCAGGAAAGAAGGAACGCTCATGACGATTGGCGCACTGGAAGCCGGCGGCACCAAAATGGTGCTGGCCGCCTTTGACGAAACCGGCAAGGAACTGGAAAGAATGACCATCCCCACCGAGGAACCCGCGGTAACGATGCCGCCCATGCAGCAGTTTTTCGACCGCTGGAAGATCGACGCGCTGGGCGTAGGCAGCTTCGGCCCGCTGGACCCGAACCCGGATTCCCCCACCTATGGCTACATCACCTCCACCCCCAAACTGAAATGGAAGGATTACCCCCTGCTGCCGGAGCTGCTGCAGGGAAAGAACATTCCCGCCGCCATCGACACCGACGTGAACGCCGCTGCGTTGGCCGAGCTGGAAATGGGCGCGGCCAAGGGCTGCAGCAATGTGGTCTATGTGACCGTCGGCACCGGCATCGGCGGCGGCGTGGTGGTGGGCGGCCATACCGTTCACGGTCTGCTGCACCCCGAAGTGGGGCATATGCTGCTCCGTCCCCATCCCAAGGACCCCATTCCCCACGGCGTGTGCCCCTATCATGACGGCTGTCTGGAAGGCCTTGCCGCCGGCCCCGCCATCGGCGCGCGGGTGCAGGGCGACGCACGGGAGCTGCCGGACGATCATCCCGTTTTCAAGATCGAGGCCCATTATCTGGCCCAGATGTGCCAGAACCTGATCGTCACCGTCAGCCCTGAAAAGATCATTCTGGGCGGCGGCGTGATGCAGCGGGAGGGCCTGTTCCCGCTGGTGCGGCAGGAGACCCTGCGTCTGCTGGGCGGTTACGTCCAGTCCGACCGTCTGCTGAACCATACCGACGACTACATCGTTCCCCCGGCCCTGTACCCCGTCAGCGGCCTGTGGGGCGCTTATCTCCTTGGCAAAAAGGCGCTGGAAAACGCCTGAAATCTTAACGGCTTCTGAACGCCCCTTTCACTCTGAAAGGGGCGTTTTTGGATAAAAAGAGATATATTTCAGACATTTTTTGCTTGCCAAGGGAGAAATTTTCTGGTAAAATAGGAATTGCCAAAAGGATGAGATACAACTCGATAACCCCCTTATTTCGCGCGCTTTTTTACTGTACCCTACATTGGCACGCCAATGTAAAAATAGAACTTCACGAAGTTAAAGGAGGAACCTGTCTCATGAAGAAAATCGTCTCTCTGGTACTGTGCATCGCCATGCTCCTGTGCGTCGCTCCCGCCGCGCTGGCCGTGAACGAGGACGTGACCGGCACCGTTATGATCTACACCTCCATGTACCAGTTCGTCATCGATATGATGGACGAAGCCCTGAAGGCCGAATTTCCCAACCTGACCCCGGGCAACGACGGCTCCTTCTTCTTCTATGGCGGCACCGGCTCCCTGCAGACCAAGCTGGCCGGCGAAATGGAAACCGGTACGCTGGGCTGCGACATGATGCTGGTGGCCGAGCCCGCCTACAGCCTGGAGCTGAAGGAAGGCGGCTGGCTGCACAGTTACGACACCCCCGTCAAGGAAAACCTGCGCTTCCCCTATGACGAGGAAGGCTACTGGTACCCCGTGCGCGTGTGCAACATGGTGCTGGCCTACAATCCCGAGCTCAAGACCCCCGAAGAGCTGCCCAAGACCTTCAAGGAGTTCGCCGAGGACACCAGCCTGAAGGGCCGTATCTCTATGGGCAACCCCCTGACCTCCGGCACCACCATGGCGGCCGTGGCCAGCCTGAGCGACAAGTACGGCTATGAGTACTTCACCGCTCTGGGCAACAACGACGTGATGATCGAATCCGGCTCCACCGCTCTGGCCAAGCTGCAGACCGGCGAGTGCGACGTCATCATGATTCTGGAAGAATCCGTGCTGAAGGAGCGCAAGGAAAACGGCTCCAAGATCGCCTGCATCTATCCCGACGACGGCGTTATCCTGATCCCCTCCACCGTTATGACCGTGGCGGAAGACCGCAGCGCCAACATGAACATCGAGGCCTGCGAAGCCATCACCGATTACCTGCTGAGCGAAGAAGGCCAGAAGTTCATGGTGGAAGGCTATATGCACTCCGTGCTGAAGGGCTTCTCCGAGGTTCCCTTCGATTCCGTGGACACCGACGGCCTGATCGAGAAGGACATGGGCGTTGACTGGGTGCGCTGCTACACCATGCGCGACGAGATCCGCACCAAGTTCCAGGAGGCCGTTACCATTCCCGAAAAGAAGTAAATCCGGTTAACGCAAATCGCAAAGGGTGAATAAGGCGCCGCCGCTGCAGCCGACGAACGATGCGGCTCCGCCTGATCCTACCGACATGCCAAATGGGGGAAGTTGTCCTGACGGCGGCTTCCCCCCTGTCGTATAACGACTAATCAACATACTGGGGAGTGCTGTTCATGCAGACACAGCTTCAACGAAGCAAACATGATCCATCCGAAACCCGGTGTAAGCTGACGCTGCTGATCCTGTTTTTGCTGGGCGCCGCGCTGATTTTGGGCGGATTCTGGGGAATCCGGCAGTATCAGCAGTCCGGCTTCGATCAGGAAGTAGGCTACCGGTATATCCAAAAGCTGTCCGGCGAAGTGGAAAGCCTGTATACCCAGTCCATCCAGCCGGTCATGGCCAGGCTGACGGACGCGGAGCGGGAAGCGCTGACCCTCGAGGCCGCCGCCCTGCTGAAGGAAAACTGGACGGCCGCCGTCAAGGCCGACCAGAGCGCCCGCGCGGACGAAATGTTGGCCGGGCTGGAAGGCGATAAGCTCCAGCAGAAGACCATGGAGCTTCTTTCCATTACCTATTCGCTGAACGGGCCCAAGGTGGCTTCCGCCGAAAAGAAGCAGCTGGCCAAGTGGACGGACGCGGAGCGCAGCCAAAACCGGGAAGCCCTGCTTCGGGCCGTGCTGGATGAAAGCGCGCCCCTGCCGCAGGCCGTGGCTTCCGCCGTGGGCGAGCTGACCGGCAGCGAACGCGCCGCCGCGCTGATGCAGCTGTTTCTGGTCAGCGCCAACGCAGAGAACGAGCCCCTGCCCACCGACCATGTCAATAGCCTGAAGAAAGCGGCCCGCAATGCCGAGGCCCGCATTTCCGCCTATGAAATGACGGCGGACGGTTCCGTGACCCTGCTTTCCCAAGTGCTGATCTCCCACAGCCGCACGGCCATTCTGCTGGGCATTTTGCTGGCGCTGGACATCGCGCTTCTGTTCCTGATGCTGTATAAGGATCACAGCTGGCATCTGGATTTCAAGTGGGCCGTCATCCTCATCATTGTGGACTTCATGCTGGTTTTCCAGGTGCTGCCCATGGTGTATCTGATCATCAAGGCCTTCTTCCCGGAGGGCAGCTTTACCTTCGACGTCTTCCAGCGCCTGTACACCTACCAGATGAACCTGGGCGCGCTGAAGAACACGCTCATCGCCGCCACCGTCACCATGGTGCTGGGCACGCTGATCGCCTTCCCGCTGGCGTGGCTGGTGGGCCGCACCAATCTGTTCGGCAAAAAGTTCTTCCGTTCCCTGTTCGTGCTGACGTACATGGTGCCCCCCTACGTGGGCGCTATGGCGTGGCTGCGGCTGCTGAACCCCAACGTGGGTACCATGAATCAGTTCTTCCGCATGATTTTCGGTCTGGGCGATACCCCCGGCCCGCTAAACATCTACACCTTGGGCGGACTGATCTGGGTGCTGACCACGTTCTATTATCCCTATGCCTTCATCACCATCTCCCGGGCCATGGAGAAAATGGACCCCAGTCTGGAGGAGGCCAGCCGCATTTCCGGCGCGTCCCCCCTGCTGACGGTGTTCCGCGTCACTCTGCCCATGATGACCCCCAGCCTGATCGCCGGCGCGCTGCTGGTGTTCGTGGCAGCCATGAGCTGCTACGGCATCCCCTCCATTATCGGCGCACCGGGTAAGGTGCATACCGTCACCACCCGCATCATCGAGTACAACGGTCTGGGGGCGCAGGGCATCAGCGATGCGACCGGCCTTGCGGTCTTCCTGATGGCGCTGGCGATCCTCATTCTCTACCTGAGCGACTTCGTAGTGGCCCGGAAGCAGTACATCACCGTTTCCGGCAAGTCCACCCGGCCCAACATCGTGGATCTGGGCAAGTGGCGCGTCCCGCTGACGGTGCTGGTGAGCCTGTTCGCCACCATCGTGGTGCTGATTCCCTTTGCCACCATCCTGACCACCTCCTTCAAGATCGACGTGGGCAAGTCCCTCTTCGACCCGGAGAACTTCACCCTGACCCAGTGGCAGACCATCTTCTCCCGCTCGGAGACCATGAGCTGCCTGAAGAACAGCCTGATCTTCGGCGTGGTCACTGCTACAGTGGGTATCGTGGTGGCCTGCACCATGTCCTACCTGCTGCAGCGGACGAAGATTCGCGGCCGCAAGCTGCCGGACTTCCTCATCACCCTCGGTTCGGGCACTCCCTCCGTGGTCATCGCGCTGGGCCTGATCATGACCATGAAGGGCGACTTCGGCGTGAACATCTACAACACGGCCTACATCATGATCGTCGCTTATCTCATCAAATACCTGATGATGGGTATGCGTACCGTGGTCAGCGCCATGAGTCAGATTCACGTCTCACTGGAAGAGTGCAGCCAGATCTCCGGCGCAAGCTGGACGCGCACCATGCTTAAGATTACCGGCCCCCTGATCTTCCCCTCCATCGCCGCGGGCTGGTTCCTGATCTTCATTCCCAGCTTCTACGAGCTGAGCATGACGACGCTGCTCTACTCCAACTCCACCAAGACCATCGGCTTCCAGCTGTACGAGTACTGGACCTTTACCAGCCAGCCTCAGAGCTGCGCCATGGCCTTCGGCATCCTGATGATCGTTGTCGTCCTGAACTTCCTGCTCAACAAGCTCACCAAGGGCGAATTCTCGATCTGATTTACGTCAGCCGTTCCATCCCATCTTAAAACACCCCTTCCGATTGATATGACCCCTCTTGCCGCCGGTCGACAAGGCTCGAACCAAGTGCAAAGGGATTTCCCACAAAAAGGAGTTGGAATCATGTCCAGCGTAACCATTCAAAACGTGACCAAGACCTTCGGCAACACCACGGTGCTGGAAAACTTTGACGCCGTGTTCGCCGACGGCGAATTCATCACCCTGCTGGGCCCGTCCGGCTGCGGCAAAACCACCATGCTGCGCATCATTGCGGGCTTTGAAAAGCCCACCAGCGGCAGCGTGCTTTTCGACGACCGGGTGGTCTCCTCCGACAAGGTGTTCATTCCCCCGGAAAAGCGGGACATCGGCATGGTGTTCCAGAGCTACGCCGTGTGGCCCCACATGACCGTGTTTGACAATGTGGCCTATCCGCTGCAAATCAAGAAGGTGGACAAGGCCGCCATCAGGCAGAAGGTGGAGCACGTGCTGGAGGTCGTCCATCTAGCCCAGTACCGGGATCGGATCCCCAGCCAGCTGTCCGGCGGACAGCAGCAGCGCGTCGCGCTGGCCCGGGCGCTGGTGGCCGAGCCCGCCCTGCTCCTTCTGGACGAGCCCCTGTCCAATCTGGACGCAAAGCTGCGCGAGAGCATGCGCTTTGAGATCAAGGACATTCAGAAGCAGTACGGCATCACCGTGGTGTACGTCACCCACGACCAGACCGAGGCCATGGCCATGAGCGACCGCATCGTGGTCATCAACCGGGGCGTTATCCAGCAGGTGGGCTCCCCCAAGGTGATCTACAATGAGCCCGCCAATCCCTTCATTGCGGACTTTGTGGGCAAGATCGAGTTCCTGGAGGGCCATGTGGAGGCCGGCTGCATCGCGCTGGAGGGCTGCGGCCAGAAGCTGCCCTACGAGGGCGACGCCAAGGGCGAGGTCATCGTAGGCATTCGGCCCGAGCATGTGAAGTACGCCGAGGCAGGCAAGGGCACGCTGCACGGCGTGGTGAAGAGCCACTTCTATTTAGGCGATGTGGACGACTGCCGCATCGATCTGGGCGGCGGCAAGGAGCTGCGCATCATCGCTGACCCCTACGAGAGCGTGGGCGTGGAAGCGGGCAAGGCCATCGAGCTGGACGTGCGCAACTTCCTCGTCTATCCCGCCGAGCAGCCCGGCGAAGACTTCCGCCGCATCCTCACCTAACAAGGGGCAGTGCCCCTTGACCCCACACCGCGCCCATAGGGC
>OHOZ01001170.1_pt1 | contig 12277 bp, 9 predicted proteins | sample 1569931 | NCBI WGS metagenome assembly OHOZ01 (sample SAMEA3879572, study PRJEB24766) | human gut metagenome | biome: human-associated habitat; feature: feces | place: USA | collected 1985/1987
ATTGATGAGAAAGGTACGGAAACAAAGTTGCCGATGGATATGATCGCCGTAAACAACCCTTCGGAAGTGTTGGTGCTACTTCCTGCAGACTTAAAAGACGGAGTCTATGAATTACGACTGACTACCCAGTTTTCAACCGGTAATAAGTTGCTGAAAGTACCTCGTACAGTGATACGTAGCCTGGTTATTGGTCTTCCTTCGGGAGGGGGTGGTGATATTGTAGATGATCCTACAGCCTGATTCCTGGGAAAGAGGTTTTCCTTACTCGGGGAAACCTTGCTTCCCGGTGGAGGGAAACTATCGTTCCTTGGTTTAGGAAAGAGGATTGTGCAAAAACTCCGCCCTGCATCACTTCACATAAAAGATGAGGCAATGCAGGGCGGAGTTTTTCTATGGAATAAGGCGTCCTTTGTCAGGCTTTGCCATCCTCGTGGCAATGACAATGCTCGCCCAGCACCCGGTGAGGCAGTGTGCCGTGTCCCAGCAGCTCGATCGGGCAGTTGAAGTTCCGTTCCAGCCACTCCTCCGTGACACCGGTGTCGGGGTGGTAATCCAGCGTTTCGTTGACGCAAGCGATAGACTTGACTTGCTGCAATACCGTACCGATGTCATGGCTGACGAGGATGATGGCGCAGTCGCGGTTGATCTCCGCCAGCAGCTGGTAGAGGCGGGCTTCGAAGCGCTTGTCGATGTAGGTGCTCGGCTCGTCGAGAATAAGCAGTTGCGGGTCGCTGATGATGGCTCGTCCCAGCAGGGCGCGTTGCAGTTGTCCGCCGCTCAGCTGTCCGATGGCCCGGTGTTCAAGTCCCTCGAGTCCCATGCGGTGGATCACTTGTCGGGCTTTCTCGCGGTGACGGTCATTGAAACGGCCGGTCAGCGACTTCTTGGAGCTGAGTCCCGAAAGGACTACCTCGAGAACCGAGATGGGGAAGGAGCGGTCGATCGAGTTGTACTGCGGGAGATAGCCCGTCGTGAGTGGTTCGTGATATTTGATGATTTCTCCTCCTGTGGGGCGAAGCAGTCCCAGAATGCATTTGATAAGAGTTGTCTTGCCTCCGCCGTTGGGCCCGATGATGCCGAGGAAATCGTGCTCGTAGACCTCCAGATCGACATCGTGGAGCACCGTGCGTCCGTCATAGGCGGCGGAGAGTCTTCTGATGGAGAGGAGGGGGGAGGAAGTCGCTGCTTCCGTATGCTTGTGGGGTTTTCTTTCTTTATCCATGAATTGCTTGAGGTTGGTTATTAGTATCCGGGTTCACCACGGAGGCTTCTCGCCACATTCAGCATCTCTTCTTCCCAGTCGTACGAAAGGGGATTGATGGAGATCACCCGGGTGCCGGTCTGCTTCGCGATGATTTCGGCGTTTCGGCGGTCAAATTCCGGTTGGACGAAAATGACGCGTACCCCTTCCTTTTTACAGAGATCCATCAGCCCTTTCAGGTGGGCGGGCGACGGCTCTTTGCCTCCCTCTTCGATACTGATCTGATGCAGTCCGTAGTCGCGGGCGAAGTAGGAGAGTGCCGGAAGGCACGGTCGGCGCCGGGCACCGACAACGTTTGCCGGATCAGGCTGTCTGTCTGCTCGATGCGTTGGCAGAGCGAGTCATAGCGAGCCTTGTAGTATGCTTCGTTCCCTTTGTCGAGTACGGTGAGCGCCTTGAATGTATTTCCGGCTATGATCAACGCGTTGGCGGTGGAGTTCCAGATGTGCGGCTCCACACCTCCTTCATGGCGGTGGTCGCCGTGATCGAAGGCGGACTCAAAGATCAGGTCCACCCCTGTTGAGGTGTCGAACACCTGGATATGAGGAGTATTGTTCATCAACCGGTCCATCCACGAGCGTTCGAATCCGATATAGCCGATGCGCAGATATGCCTCACTTTCACCCAGCGATACCAGTTGCTGCGGGGTGGGGTCGTAAGTCTCGGGGCTGCTGCCTTTGGGCACCATGCTGCGTACGGTGAACTTATCTCCGGCAATGGCTTCGGTGAAGTACCGTTGCGGTTCCATCGTGACGGTGATGATCCGCTCTCCCGCATCGCCTTTCCCGCGGCCGGAACAGGCGGAAAGGAGCAGGAGGAAAAGGAAGAGAACAGTCTGTCCTCTCATTCCTCTCCCGGGGATATGGGTTACTATTGACTGATGTATTCGATTCATTCTCATAATGTTTATCCTTTCTGTTTTAATGTGGGTTGCGCGTTACATTGCGTTACGGCCGGAGAATCCTGGGATCTCTTCTTTGCCCTCAGTATCTCCCTTTTGCCTCCCGGAGGTCCGGGCAGACGTTCAACGATGAATCCTGCCGCTTGCAACATCCTTCTTACCACTCCTTTAGCGCAATAAGTGGTCAGTATTCCTTCTTCTTCCATCATAACGTACAGCTCATCGAATAGTTCTTGCGTCCACATCTCAGGTTGTTTCTCCGGTGCGAAGGCATCGAAATAAAGGAGGGAGAATAACGATGTACGATCAGTGATCAATGATGAACGGTCCATGATTGTGAAGTCTCCCTGTATCTTCCTCAGGGTGAAATGCGGAGTGATCCGCACGTCTTCTCCCCAGGGCGATGTATGGAGGGCTTTCATCCATTGCGCGGCCTGTTCATCGCCGGTCGTTAATCGTTGTTCACCATCCCCTCCCGGTCGGTCGTTATATCTCAGTTTCTCTACCGTTTCCCATGGCAGCGGGTAAAGCTCGATGCCCGTATAATGGATCTGTCTGCCCGATCTTTCCGCTTCAATCAGTGTGAGCAATGCGTTCAGCCCCGTTCCGAAACCGATTTCAAGGATATGGGGTGCAGGAGAAGCAGAGGCTTTCAGGCCCATGTCGATAAAGATATGAGAGGACTCCGTCAGAGCCCCTTTCACGGAATGGTAGTGCTCGTTCAGCTCCGGAACGAAGAGGGTGGCACTTCCGTCGGCCGTATATTCAATGATTCTTTCCATATTCTTCTTTACATAACCAGGTTCAGGGCTTCCTGCATGGCTTTCAGCAGGATGATGTAGCGTATCAGTTTTCCGGCGAACATCGAAGCCGTGGTCAGCCATACATTGCTCCTCATATATCCGAGGGCTATGGATATCACTTCACCGATGGCGGGCAGAAAGGCGAAGAACGCCATCAAAGCGCCTTTCCCCTGAAGGAAGCGTTGCATCTTGTCTATCTTTTCCTTCTTGACCTTGAAGTATTTCTCGATCCAGTCTATCCTGCCCAAGCGCCCCATATAGTAACAGGTCATCCCTCCGGCGGTGTTCCCCAGCGAGGCGGAAATGAGGCAAAGGGTAGGATCGAGTCCCAACTTTACCAGTCCCAGCAGCACGATTTCCGAACTGAACGGGACAATACTTCCGGCCAGCAGTGCCGAAATGAACAGGCCGGGATATCCCCAGTCGATAAGTATCTGTGAAACGGTTTCTATAAAAGCGTCCATATATTAAAGCAGAATAAAGCGATAAGGGTAATCATCGAACCGATAAAGAAGAGGTTGGACGATTTGCTGTTGGTCAGTACAAACAAGTGTCCCACTAATATACTGATGCCTATCAGCAACAGCGAAAGCAGATTCATGCTCAGGGCGGGTTGCAACACAATGAACAGGAAGATGCAGAAGTTGAGGAAAATAAGAAAGTGCAGATAAGCGCGTGTCCGTATCTTGTCCTCATATCCTGCCACGATGCAATGTATCGAACTGACTATGTAGAGGATGAATAGATAGCCCAGCGTGACGACTTCCCATAGTTGGAAGTCACGGCCGAAGTCAATGTCCCGGAAGTCGGCCAGATGGATGAACGGTTGGTAGAAAAGCTCTATTTCGTTGTGAAAAAAGGCATGTCCCAATAAGAACCAGTAGGGGATGCTCCAACCTATTATGGCACCGCAGAAACTGCGGAACGTGAGCGACTGAAAACCGGATGCACCCATCAGCCAGATGGGGATGAAGTACGTCAGCTGAGGAAACGCCACACTGCCGGCGCTCAGCAAAGCAAACGAATGGAACAGATAACCGGCAGGACGAGGCTGCTGATAGCTTTTGAACAGGAAATAGAGCGAAATGAGAAAGGTTACAGCAGCGACGTCGCCCGCATAGAGCAGGTGCATGCCGGGGCAGGCCGTGATGAGCAGAAAGTAAAGTGAGGTTTGTACGGATGCTCTCATGCGGATGATGGCAAACGTATTGTTCAGCTCTATCAGGAAATAGCCGATACCGGCAAAGAGCAAAAAGCTGACAATGCGGTTGGCCCATGCGGGTATGTTCACGATATTCCACAGCGGGTAGGACGACTCCTTAACTTCCAGTCCGGGCAGGAGAACGGAGGTCAGCACCCAACAGGCAATACACGTAAAGATAACGATGGGCAGCGTAAATCTGCCCGCCGTTATCCGTCCTTGTAATCTTTGATTCCTCATTATAAATCGAAGCCGATGTCGCGGCGATAATTCTTGTCTTTGAAGTCAATCATGTCGGCCACTTTGTAGCATTGTGCCAGTGCGTCGGCCTTGTCGTTGCCATACGAGCAGATGGCAAGCACACGTCCGCCGGAGGTCACTGCCTGTCCGTCCTTCATGGCTGTTCCGGCATGAAACAGAATGCTGTCCGTTGCCCGGGCTGCTTCCAGTCCGTTGATGGCATATCCTTTCTGATAGGCTTCGGGGTATCCTCCGCTGACCATCATCACACAAGTGGCTGTACGCGGATCGATGACAAGCGATCGGGCGTCGAGGTTACCTTCGGCCACCCCTTCCAGCAGTTCTACCAGGTCGCTCTGTATGCGCAGCATGACACTTTCGGTTTCGGGATCACCCATACGGACATTGTATTCGATTACCATCGGTTCGCCTTTCACGTTGATCAGCCCCAGGAAGATGAATCCTTTATAGGTGATACCTTCTGCCTTTAGTCCGTTGACAGTCGGTTCGATGATGCGGGTACGTACCTTTTCCATAAACACTTCGTCGGCAAACGGAACGGGAGTCACACTGCCCATACCGCCGGTATTGAGCCCTTTGTCACCTTCGCCGATGCGTTTGTAGTCTTTGGCTACGGGCAGCACCTTATAGTGGTCGCCATCTGTCAGTACGAATACCGAACATTCGATACCGCTCAGGAACTCTTCAATGACAACGGTTGCCGAGGCATTGCCGAACATACCTCCGAGCATCTCTTTCAGTTCTTTCTTGGCTTCTTCGAGAGTCGGCAGAATCAATACTCCTTTTCCGGCACAAAGTCCGTCTGCTTTCAGCACATAAGGAGCTTCAAGTGTTTCGAGAAATGCCAGTCCTTCGTTCAGGGTATCGGCTGTCACGCTTTGGTAGCGGGCTGTCGGTATGTGGTGGCGGTGCATGAATTCTTTCGCGAACTCCTTACTGCCTTCCAGCCTGGCTCCTTCTTTCGACGGGCCGATAATGGCGATGTTTTTCAGGCAGGGGTTACTTTGGAAGTGGTCATAGATACCTTCTACCAACGGGTCTTCGGGGCCTACCACAATCATATCGATACTTTCTTCAAGAGCGAATGCCCCTAAAGCGGCGAAGTCGGTTGCTTTGATATTCACGTTTTCACCTACTTCACCGGTTCCGGCATTGCCGGGTGCAATGAACAGCTTCTCTACTTTCGGACTTTGGGCGATTTTCCATGCCAGGGCGTGTTCACGGCCGCCCGAACCTAATAGTAATATCTTCATGTCTTTTGAGGATTTATATCTTTATAAATAGTCTTCGAAATAACGGGTTATCTTTTCATGCAGATGTACACGGTCGCGGCCTGACACATTGTGCTTGTGGCACGGGTAGATGAAGAGGTCCGGATACGTGCGGGCATCGATGCACGCTTTCATAAACGAGAGGGTGTGCTGCGGCACGCAGGTGTCGTCGTGGTCATCGTGGATGATCATCAGATGTCCTTTCAGGTTGCCTGCCAGGTTTTTCAGGTTACACTCTTTATATCCTTTCGGATTGCTTTGCGGGGTATCCATATAGCGTTCTCCGTACATCACTTCGTAATACCCCCAGTCAATGACGGGACCGCCGGCCACGCCCACTTTAAATATCTCGGGATAGCGAAGGAGAAGGGCAGTGGTCATGTGACCGCCAAAGCTCCAGCCGTGTACTCCGATACGGTTCCCATCGACGTAGGGGAGGCTTTTCAGGAATTCGGTTCCTTTCACCTGGTCTCTTCCTTCTTCGATTCCCAACTGGCGGAAAGTAACATTCTCAAAATCGAGTCCCCGATTGCTGCTTCCACGTCCGTCTACGGTAAACATGATGTAACCTTTGTTGGCCATATAGATATCCCAGCCTCGTGCACCGTTCTGCCAGCCGTTGGTGACCAGTTGTGCGTGAGGACCGCCGTATACGTATACGATAGCCGGGTATTTCTTGTTCGGATCGAAATCGGCCGGTTTTATTAATCGGTAATATAAGTCCGTCTTGCCATCTGCTGCTTTGATGGTACCTGTCTCGATACCCGGCATCTTGTAGCCGGTGAAAGGATCGGCTGCTGTGAGCAGATTGACGCTTTTACCACTTTGCACATCGATGATATTGATACTTCTCGGAACAGTCGGTGAGTTGTATTGGTCAATCAGGTAGCGTCCCGAAGGGCTCAACTGGCCGCTGTGTACGCCTTCTGCACTGCCCAGGGGAGTACGTGTTCCGGTTTTTGTATCCAGGCGGAACAGGTTGTTCTGCAATGGCGAGAACTCTGTGCTGGCAATAATAATCTCTTTTTTCTTGGTGTCGAAGCCCAGAACCTCTTTTACCAGCCAGTCTCCCTCGGTCAACTGACGGATTTGCCGGCCGTTCGTATCGTACAGGTAAAGGTGGCTGAAGCCATCTTTTTGGCTCTGGTAGATGAACTTGCTGTTATCCCAAGGCAGGAAAATGATAGGGTCCTGCGGCTCTACATACTTGTCGCTCTTCTCTTCAAAAAGAGTGGCCGTCAATTCGCCTGTTTCAACATCATACCGGCACAACTTGGCATGATTTTGATCGCGGTTCAACTCGATCAGATAAAGGCTCTTTTCATCCGGCGCCCAACTGATGTTAGTGAAATAGCGATCGGTCGGGTCTCCGGCATTGAGATAGATACTTTTGCCGGTAGCGGGGTTGTAGATGCCTACTTTTACCTGGTGGCTGGTCATCCCTGCCATCGGGTAGCGGATGTTGTTGACTTCGGCAATGGGAGCTGTGACATCGACCAGGGGATATTGGGCTACCATACTTTGATCCATCCGATAGAATGCGAGCAGATTGCCCGAGGGACTCCAGAAAGTTCCTTTCTTAATTCCGAATTCGTTGCGATGAACAGACTGGCCGCATACGATACCTTCCGGTTCGTTGGTTACGGCCCGATCGTCCACATACAGATTGTTGCCTATGGTATAGGCTACATGTCCCGTTTCAGGGTGATAATCTCTATTGGCACCTTCCTTTGGCAATGGACGTGTGCTGATAACCTCACGGTAGTCGAAATCGTATACGATGTATTTATCCGGCAGGGCGATCAGCATAAGGCTTTTCTTCGGCCATGGGAAACTGACATTGTAGAAGTGTTGCAACTTACCGTGATTTCCGGCTTCCAACGCCTTGTTTACTATGTTGCGGGTGGTGAGCGGTGTTTCTTTTCCGTTTTTAGGGTTTATCATGAACACTGCTTCTATTCCCGGTTTGATACATTGGTCACCCCACCATTGCAGGCCGGATATATTCTCGGCAGAACGGTAGGTAGCTCCACCCGGAATCAGATCCTCCAAGGTCGGCATTTTCGGTTCTTGTGCCATAATGTTTGGTATTAGTAAAGATAAGAGCATTACTAACAAAGCACTCTTTTGTTTACTGTTGGTTTTCATGATTTGCTTTATCATTATTTAAATCCTTTGATTTATACTCTGTCTGATTTCGTCGTTTCCGGGCGGATGACAGCGTCATACTTTGATACCGTATCGTTTATCTTCTATGACTGCCTGTTCATCCGTCTGCATATTTGTGTTCGGAACGGTTTAGTCCTCCTGGGGCTTTTTGATTTTGGGCTCACGGTTGCCTTTGAATTCTCTCGGTCTTCTGTCTCCGTATTCCGAATTACGTTCTTCGCGTGGTCTTCTTTCTCCTCTGAAACCGCCTTCCTCCCGGCGCGGCTTGAACTCTCTTCTTTCCTTCGGAGCACGTTCACCGTTTTCATCACCGCCTTCCTGGCTTTTGAATTCCTTATATTTACCGTCGAAAATCTGATATTTACGGAATTCACATTCCAAAGGACCGTTGAATAAGGGAGTTTTTACGCTCGGTTTCAGGCCAATCTGATCGAAACACTCTTCACGATAAGAAAGTATCCATGCATCGTTACCCACAAAAGCGTGTTTCAGGCGTTCGCCGATCATATTGTACAGTCCCAGCAAGTCGTTGGTCGAAATACGTTCTCCGTAAGGGGGATTGGTTATAATGATCGATTTTTCAGCCGGCTGTTCGAATTGCTGGAACGGTTGCAACTTCAGGATAATGTCTTTTGATACCCCTGCTGCCTTCACGTTGTGCGTTGCGATTTCGTTGGCTTTGGGATTGTTGTCATAACCGTATATCTTGTGGGTAAATTCACGTTCCTGACTGTCGTCGTTGTAGATCCGGTCGAACAGGTTTTGATCGAAATCTCCCCATTTTTCAAAAGCAAACTCTTTGCGAAACACTCCCGGCGCGATATTACGGGCAATCAGGGCTGCTTCAATGGGAATAGTACCTGAACCGCACATCGGGTCAATCAGGTCACATTCGCCTTTCCATCCGGTCATCAAAATCATACCGGCGGCCAGAACTTCATTTAATGGAGCTTCTACGGCTTCCTGACGGTAACCTCTGCGGTGGAGCGATTCGCCCGATGAATCGAGTGAAAGCGTACAGGTAGTCTGTGCAATGTGTATATTCAGTAGTACATCCGGTCTGCTGATACGCACAGAAGGGCGTTTTCCATTCAATTCGCGGAAATAATCGACAATGGCATCTTTTACTTTGTATGAGACAAACTTGGAGTGGCGGAATTCATCGCTGAATACTACTGCGTCGACAGCAAAGGTTTTGTCTACATCCAGGATTTCTTCCCAACGGATGGCTTTGATTTGTTCATATACAGCATCAGCGTCTTTTGCGGTGAAGTGCTTAATTGGTTTTAAAATACGGATTGCGGTACGCAGGCAGAAATTTGCTTTGTACATCATCTCCTTGTCACCGGTAAACGAGACCATGCGGCGGCCTATTTGTACGTCGTTTGCCCCAAGTGTTGTCAATTCCTCAGCCAGTATCTCTTCCAGTCCCTGAAAGGTTTTGGCAATCATTTCAAATTGTTCGCTCATAAAAATGGATAACATGCCAGTATGCTAATGTTCCGGTAATGAACCGGGCGACCGGCGCTTTAATGTTGTTAATTATATTATTTTTTCGCTTTTGTCTGTACGATTCTTGCCCCTGCCGGTATGTTCTCTGTCACCCAGATGTTACCGCCTACGGTCGCATCACGCCCGATGGTAATCCGGCCCAGAATGGTGGCATTGGAGTATACAATCACGTTATCTTCCAGAATCGGATGACGTGGAATGCCTTTAATAGGTTTGCCGTCAGCATCCAGGGGGAAGCTTCTGGCACCCAATGTCACTCCCTGATAGAGTTTCACATTATTACCGATGATACTTGTCGCACCAATCACTACACCGGTTCCATGGTCGATCGTGAAATGTGTGCCGATTCTTGCTCCCGGATGTATGTCAATACCGGTTTCGCTATGTGCCATTTCGGTGATGATACGGGGGATAAGCGGTACACCCAATTCCAGAAGTTCGTGGGCGATGCGATAGTTGCTGATGGCTTTGATGGCCGGATAGCAGAAGATCACTTCACCAAAACTTTGTGCAGCCGGGTCACCGTTGTAAGCAGCTTCCACATCTGTAGCCAGGACACGGCGCAAGTGCGGTAGTTTGCTGATAAACTTGGCAGCCAGGCGCGCTGCTTCTTCACGTTTGGCCTCGGTACATTCATCGCACCGGTCACCATTACCGAAACATAAACCGGCGAGAATCTGCTCTGTTAGCAGATTGAACAGCTTTTCTACATTGACACCAATGTGGTAATTGATAGTCCGGCTGTTGACTGTTGAGTTTCCGTAATATCCGGGAAAGAGAATGGAACGCGCTAATTCGATAACATCGCACAATACCCGTGGCGAGGGTAATGGCTCACCGTCTTTATGTTGGTGAAACAGTCCTTTGTATGATTCGCTTTCCGATAGCTCATCGACTGTCTGTGTCAGGATGTGAGTGAAGTTCAGTGGACTCATTATGAGACTATTCTAATTATATTGGCTACAAAGATATGAATAATTGCGCATAAAAAGTAGTACGTTTGTTATCGAATTTAAAAAAAGGATGTATTTTTGTTGGGTATTACACGATAAATCAAAACAATGAGGCATAGAGCAAACCTGGCAATTGTATTTTTTTGTTTGTTATTACCGTTAACAGGCTGTAAGCAAAAAATAAACCGTTCTGATTCCGCTTTTGGGGGTATGAGCATAGACTCTGTGGAACGTTGTGCTCAAGATTCATTGTTTAGTAATACCCGATATTCACGTTCTTTGTTGCGACACGCCATGGCGGATGCTCCGGATAGCCTGTCTTATTATTACCTTTTGTCATTTTATTCCAAATCTTATTTTGTTACGGCAGACTTTGATTCAGTCTTGTATTACAATCGGCTTGTGAAGCGCTTTTGTAATGAAGTGGAGATTTCTGCGGAAGTGCATGATCTGCTTTCGACTGTTTATAATATGGAAGGCAACGTCTTGATGCAGCGCACTCAGCCCGATTCGGCTATTATCTCCTATAAAAAAGCCTACGAAGAAAGGCTTCAAGGACAACAAACGGACTATCTACCGGACTTGTGCATAAATTTGGCTGATGCCAATGTGCATAAGGGAGATTATGCGTATGCCGCTTATTATTATCGTCGCGCACTGTTCATTTGTGATTCTCTCGGATTGCCCGATCGTAATAAATTTCCGGTTTACTATGGTCTCGGACAGACTTATATGGAATTACGTGATTTTGAGCTTTCCAATCATTATTATGAACTTGCAGGAAACTTTTTTCCTCAGATGAGCGTGTCTGAGAAATGGACTTACCTGAATAACCGGGGAAACCATTTTTATTATAAAAAAGACTATCCGCAGGCTGTTCATTATATTGGGCGTGCATTAGAGGTCGTGAAGTCTTATCCTCAAATGGTTTTTGAACAGAATTTGTGTAAGGCAAATCTTGGAGAACTTTATGTGATTACCAATAAACTGGATTCAGCGCAATTATATCTGGACGAGAGCTATCGCTTCTTTTCCGGAATCGGGAATCAATCGGCGCTTTATTACATAGAGACTCAAATGATCGAGCTTGCACTTAAAAAGGGAAATGTCGCTCTTGCCGGAGATATAATCAGAAGATCAGCCGATTACGGGCATATAGATGCCAATATGATCAATATCCGTAATCACTATCTACAGCATTATTACGAGCAGGTGGGAAACTATAAAAAGGCTTATGAATATCAGAAACACGATCTTCAACTTAATGATTCCATCCGTAATGAACGTGTCAGGACGCGTGTAGCCGAACTGGATATGCGTTACCGGCAGGATACGATTGTGATGCGGAAAGAATTGGTGATCGAGAAACAAAAAGGAGAGATGGAGGTGCTGAAACTGACAACCTATATATGGGCTCTGATCGGTATTGTATCTGTTATTGTAGCGGGACTTGTTTATTGGTATATGAAGAAGAAACGCATGTTTCTTCAGGAACGGCATATCAACCAGATCAGCCGTTTCCGTATGGAGAATATCCGGAATCGTCTTTCACCGCATTTCACGTTTAATGTATTGAATCGTGAGATCAGTCGGTTTAGGGATGGGGAAACGTTGTGTGGTGATCTGACAGAATTGGTGAAACTACTTCGTAAGAGCTTGGAATTGACAGAGAAACTCAGTATTTCTCTTTATGATGAACTGGAATTTGTGAAGACTTACATCCATCTTGAGCAAGGACGTCTCGGAAGTGATTTTTCAATGGATGTGAAGATCGAGGAAGACTTGGATATTCAGCAGGTTGTCATTCCTTCAATGGTAGTACAGATACCGGTGGAGAATGCATTGAAACATGGATTGGCCGGAATTGACGGTTTGAAGTTACTTGGTATATCTGTTTGCCGAAAGGGAAGTGGAATCCTTATTGATATTTGCGATAATGGACGTG
>OHOZ01001175.1_pt1 | contig 12250 bp, 9 predicted proteins | sample 1569931 | NCBI WGS metagenome assembly OHOZ01 (sample SAMEA3879572, study PRJEB24766) | human gut metagenome | biome: human-associated habitat; feature: feces | place: USA | collected 1985/1987
GAGAATAAACATATCCTTCATATATCCAAAAAGAAGAAATTAAAGTGGGATGTGTTTAGAAAGGCAATTTTTATCAGTGATGTCTGGTACAAAATCGATCAAATAAAAAGAAAGACCATTCGAAAAATGAAGGGAATTGACAATTATTATAATTAAAAAAGTTTGAACGAATGCTTTTGCAGTAAATTTTGTAAATATTCATACAAGCATTGACAGGAAAGGAAATTTTGCATGGAGAGCATGATAAGTATCATAATACCAGTTTATAAAGTAGAACAATATGTAGAACGTTGCATAAAATGCATACAGGCACAGACTTACACAAAGTGGGAGGCAATTTTTGTAGATGATGGCTCACCAGATAAAAGTGGAGAAATTTGTGAGAAGTATGCGAAAGAGGATAGCAGAATTAGGGTGATACATAAAAAGAATGCAGGTGTAGCGGCGGCAAGAAATACAGGGATCATTAGTGCAGAAGGGGAGTTTATTGCATTTATAGATAGTGATGATTATGCACATCCACAGTATTTAGAATATTTAATGAAGTTACAGAAAAAGTATGATGCAGATTTGGCAATTGTGGGATATGAACTGTCTTATGGAAGTGACATAGGAGAGGGAAAGCCACAAGGGGAAGTTGAAGTGATGGACAGTGCAGAAGCGATTGAAAAAATAATGGAAAATCAACAGTTTTGCAGTCCATGGTCTAAATTATACAAGAAAAAACTGTTTGAGAAAATTAGATATCCAGAGGGTGCAATTTATGAAGATTTAATGACTGCATTTGAAATTTTTCAGGCAGCAGATACCATTGTGTATCAAAATATACCATTGTACTATTATTTTCAGGTATCAGAAAGTATTACAAGAAGTGAGTTTCATTATGGAAAGCTGGATGAGGCAATTGCATTAAAAAAACAGTATGAATTTATTTCCAAGCATTTTCCAAGTTTGTCCAAACAGGCAAAATACAAATATTTATATAATGTGTATGGACATATCTTGTGTTTAGTTAAAGCAGAGGATACATATGGAAAGCAAAAATATGAAGAATTTTGTAAAGTCTTTAATGAAAATATAGATTTTTTCAAGCAATATGGTGACTTAGATAAAAAGCAGAAATTTCGTTGTGGCATGATAAGACATCCTAAACTATATCGCATGTTATATAAATTGACAAAAAAAGTTTGATTTGGAGGAAAGTATGAAAGTTGGAATAATTTCAATGCAGCGAATTATAAATTATGGTTCGTATCTGCAAGCGTATTCGTTGAAAAAAACAATTGAGCAACTGGGACATGAAGTAGAATTTGTAGATTATACAGTGGAGCCACCGATTGTTCCTCAAAAAGAGGTGTATGAGCCAAGAAAAAGAAAAAATATTGTTCAAAAAGCAGTAAATTATATATGGGAACATCGAACTGCCAAGAGCAGAAAGATACGAAAGTATAATCGTTATTTGATGGAGTTGGGAAAGGACTTTAGAACAAAGTATTTTTCGGAATTAGGAATAACGGAGGAGAGAAAATGTCGTGCAAAGGAAGATGTGATTGTAATTGGCAGTGATGAAGTATTTAATTGCCTACAGACAAATCCAGATGTAGGATATTCCAAAGAATTGTTTGGAAAGAATGCAAATGCAAAAAGGGTGATTAGTTATGCAGCTTCCTTTGGAACTACCACGGTAGATGGTTTAGAACAGTATGGAATTAAGGGTGAAGTGGCAGAACTGTTGAAAAAAATGGATGCGATTTCTGTTAGAGATAAAAATTCAATAAAAGTAATTGAACAGTTGGTTGGTATAGAGCCTGCATACCATGTAGATCCTGTCTTTTTATGTGCCTATGAAGGAAAGATACCCGTTAGTGTACCGATGCAGGATTACATTATTGTATATGGGTATAAAGACCGTATTACCGAAGAAGAAGCAAAGGAGATAAACCGTTTTGCTGAAAAAGAAGGAAAAAAGGTTATCACAATTGGACAGAAGCAAAGATTAGAATGGGAACACATACAACCCTCGCCATTTGAAGTGTTAGCATATTTTCAACATGCAGATTATATAATCACAGATACGTTTCATGGTTCTGTATTTTCGATTAAATATGGGAAAAAATTTGCAACAATTATTCGGGAGGCAAATGTCCAGAAGTTGACAGATTTATTAGAGCGTTTCAGCTTGTGCGATAGAATTGTAACAAAGATTCAGGACTTGGAAAGTGTATTGAAAAAAGAGATAGATGTGGCATCTGTACAGGAAAAAATCGAAAAAGAAGTTGAAAAAAGTAAGCAATATTTAGAAAAGTCTATGAAATAATATAGCTTTATAGGTATAAAAGTAAGCGAAAGTTTGAAGCTGTGTGTGAAACATTTGCATAAATAAAAGGAGAGAAAAGTTTGGAAATCTGTAAATTACAGCAATGTACGGGATGTTTTGCTTGCAAAGCAATCTGTCCTAAAAACGCTATAAAAGTAGCGACGGATCAGTATGGAAGTACATTCCCACAGATTGACACTGAAAAATGTGTCAAATGTAATCTTTGTAAAAAGGTCTGTCCAAACCAGATAGAAAAGAAGTTTACATATCCTGAAACATGTTTTGCAGCTTGGAGTTTGAATAAGGCGGACAGAGAATCCTGTGCTTCTGGTGGAATTGCAACTGGTTTGGGACGTTATATTATTGAGCAAGGTGGAGTTGTATTTGGAGCTTCTTTCTTGAAAGAGAAGGAGTTAGAGCTTGTGTTTTCTAAAGCGGAGAATATGGAAGAGTTAGAAAAGTTTAAAACATCCAAATATGTACAAGCAGATACCTCTAATGTATATGAAAAAGTAAAACAGGAACTTTTGCAGGATCGGCAGGTACTTTTTATAGGAACGCCATGTCAGGTGGCAGGAGTACAGGGCTATTTACAGAAGCCATATGAAAAACTTTTGACGGTAGATATTATCTGCCATGGAGTGAATCCAATGCAATATTTAAGGCAACATGCAAAGACAGTATGTAAGACAAAACAAGTGTCGTATCCGACCTTTAGAGGAGCGAAAGATTATGCCATGCGGTTCTTTAATAAAAAGCATGAATTAATCTATGAAAAGGATGCATATGAAGATTACTATTTTCGTGCCTTTTTGTGTAGCATGATGTGTAGAGAAAATTGCTATGTCTGTCCCTATGCAAGAACAGAACGAATCTCTGATTTGACGATTGGAGATTTTTGGGGATTAGACAAGCAAACATTAAAAGAGAGTTATAATGGAAAGGTTTCCGTCATATTGCAAAATACAGAAAAGGGAGAAAAATTGTTATCTGTATGTGCAGAGGGACTTTATATGGAAGAACGCACGGTGGAAGAAGCCTTAAAAGAAAATGAACAATTAAGAAAAACTGCGTCAAAATATAAAGACCGAGAAATCTTTTTAACGCACTATCCTCAATTGGGATTTGATGGAGCAATGAAGAAAACTTGTCTCAAAAGGGAGATTATGCAGCTAAAGTATAAAAAAACAAAATGGAACATAAAGCGTTGTCTAAAAAGAATCATAGGTAGACAGGATAGATAAGGTAGAGGTGTTATAGATGAATGTAAACATAATCAGTAAATATCGTTCTCAACTGATGGGTATTGCCATCGTACTGGTTGCATTATTTCATAGCAATATTGTCAGAGCAAACAATGTTTTGGATTATCTTTGTTTTAGCGGAGATATAGGAGTAGATATGTTCTTTTTCCTCTCTGGCTTTGGCATGTTTTATGCGTATTTGAAAAAGCCTACAGTACAAGGGTTTTACTGGAAACGTTTAGTTAGAATTGTACCTGTTTGGTTTTTGGTGAATTTATATATTCAATTGGATAATGCGGGATTTCAGGTACAACACATAAATTTGTTGGAATTTTTCAAACAAATGACAGGCTTTAGTTTTTGGATAGATGGAAATTTATATTTTTGGTATATTCCAGCACAGTTGGCATTCTACCTCATCACGCCATTGTTTATGTATTTTTACAGGAAGGATAAAAAAAATGCCTATGCGGTGTTTGGAATTGCATGGATTATTTTGTTACTTGTAAGTATATTGTTGCATGATGCAAAATATTTTATATTTCTATTTCGTTGGCCAGTGTACTTTTTAGGAATCGGTATAGGTGAATTAAGCTATAAACAGAAAAGTATTTCCAAAAGACAGATTACGGCACTTATGTTTCTTATGTTGGCAGGTTTTGTGTTAGTAGATTTTATCAGAAAAAATAATGGACATGGTATGATAAGATATGACTTCAAATATTTTGCTTATGTAGTGATTGTCATTCCATTCGTTTTTGGGTTGTCATGGATTTTTTCAAAGATTAAATGGAGAAAGGTTATACTAAGCTTTTTAGGTGGGATTACATTGGAAATATACCTGTTGCATGAGTTTATACTTAGAAAGATTTGCAGTGCGGTAGAGAAAATACCATTTGATTCTTGTGGAATTATTTTTAATATATTGGTGTTCATTGTGGCAGTTGGCATTTCATGGTTGTTGCATAGCTGTGTTACCTGTGTGGAGAAATGGAATAAAGAGAAAGTGAAATAGTATGGAAAAAAAGAGAGTAAAAAGTAAGTTGTTAGATGTTGTGATTGCGTTTGGCAGTGTTTTTCTTATTGCAGGTATTCTTCTTTGGAAGTGCAGTATCATGTATCAAACCCCAGATGATCAATACATAATGTCCATTTTATCTGGAAAATTTCTGGGAACGCCCAGTGCGTATGTAATTTATATAAAGTATCCGTTGGTATATATACTGGCAAAGTTATATAAAATATTTCCTACGGTAAATGTATATGGAACTGCCCTACTTTTGTTTCAAATCATTGCAATAGGGATTCTTAGTTTCTATATAATAGAAAAGCAAGATAAAATCTCCCGAAAGTTAATGATATTACTGGGAATTTATAGTATAGTAGGTTGTTGTTGGATGGGAAATTTATTGAGCATTACTTATACAACGACAGCAGCAGTGACAGGGGCAGCGGCAGTTGTTGTTTATACGTTGGGGAAGAATCGATGGATCGATTATGTTACGGCTATTATATTATGCTTTATTACTTTTAATCTTAGGAGTGCAGTGTTTATTATGATACTGCCGATTTGTGGAGTTTTTTGGTTAGACAAAATGCTTAGAGAAAAGGAATGGAAAAAGCAGTTTATTTGGCTGGCAGGTATCGGATGTATCATTGGCGGAACCTTTTTCATCAATATGCAGGCGTATGGCAGTGAGGTTTGGAAAAATTATTTGCAATACAATCAAGCGAGAACACAACTTTATGATTATCATCAAGATGTAATAGAAAACTATGATAAATATGAAAAGGTATATCAGAAACTGGGAATTTCCCAAAAAGAGAATGCCGTACTATTGTCAAAAAACTGGTCATTGTGTGATAAGAAACTGTATGAAAAGATGGGGGATTTGGCAAAGCAGGCAATACATAAGCTTGGGTTCATAGAGCAGTGTAAAAACACAGTAAAAAAAGTTATAGTTTCTGGTTTTCTGGATAATAAAGGAATGCTTTTGTTTTCTGCTATTTTTTGGATGGCTGCTATTAGCATGGCGGTGAAAAAGAAAGAAAAACATATTTTATTGCTGGAAGGAGTGCAGGTAGTACTATTTGCTGTATTATGGTTCTATTTAGGCTACAAAGGTAGAATTATTCCAAGAGTAGCACATAGTTTATTGTTGCTACAAATGGTTACGCCAGTGATTTTTGTTCTTAAATTAGCGGAGGCTGGAATTCGTAAAATAACAGAAAAAAATGCAAAGCTTCTAAAAGGAATCATGCTTGTTTTATTATTGGGAATTCTTGTGTTTGATGTCAGACTGATAAAAAAAATAGATCGAGTCAATAAAGAAAATACATCTGGTGATACCTATCATCAAATTGAAAACTATTGTAGGGAACATGAGGGAAACTTCTATTTTGCGGATGTGACATCGATAGCAGCCTGTAATTATAAATATACGTTTTGGGAAGATAACAGATATGTAAATAACATAATGTTAGGAGATTGGTTTGCGAATAGCCCTGTTTATGATGAAAAATTAAAGAAGGAACATATTACTGAGGTGAGTGCTTCACTTTTAAAGAATAGGAATGTGTACCTAATGGTTCGCGAAGTGGAACAGACGGATTATTTTGATGTTGTTTCGAAAGAGGTAAAATTAGTAGAAAAAGATAGAACAAATATGAAAGAATGTGCTTATGTATGTTATCAGTTGGAAGGTGATAGCATACCAGAAAAACAATAATTCTTTTATGAATAGTTACATAGGTTGGAGTTGTTATAAAAAAAGCTATTGCAATAAAAGCTGTGTATGAAATATCAGTTAGGAGGATAAGATGGATACAAAAAACAGTAAGATGCAATATAGTATTGCAATCGTCATAATAATGTTACTTTCGGCGGGATTTGTATATTATTTTTCAGGAACCACTTCTCCTGTAATTCCCGATTATTATGGAGATGATTCTGCTGTGTTTCAAGTGGTTGGAAAAGCATGGACAAATGGAAAAATTCCATACATACAAGCGTTTGATCACAAAGGCCCATTCATTTTTTTCGTGGAGGCTTTGGGCTATTTGATTGGAAATTATACAGAGGAGTATAGTCTGGTATTTATAACATTTTCTATCTATTTGGGAGTAAAGTATCTTTTACAGGTAAATTGGAAGAAAAAAGAAACGTTGCTTCATCCGTGGAAGTATGCAGTTTGGTATGGAATTGCATTTACTGCAATACTCTTTATGAGAGTGACAAGTGCGATTGCAATTGTGTGTTTAGTATTTGTGATTTTGTGCATTTTGCTACGTTTTGGCATGTGGAAAAATCTCTTAGAAAATATGGGTGGATTTTTATTCGGTGTGGCAATTGTTTTTGTACCATTTTCCTTGTATTTTCTTATAAAGGGTGCTTGGTATGATATGATGTATGGTACGATCATTCATAATATTATGTATGCATCGAGGTCCTCTATCTTTATGCAAACGGGAGCACCCTGGAAAAGTGTGTTAATCGCATTGTTTACGACTGGGTTATTACTTGTTGTTTCGATTTTATATTGGATATATGAAAGAAAAAATAATTGGATTCTTGGTGCCTATGGAACCTTTTTATCCATTGTTACGTTGGGATTATTTTTTAGCATAAATCGATATTTACATTACTATCTGATTTCGGTTCCTTATTTTGTGTTGGCGGTAGGAATGATAGCAAAAATGAGGGTATGTGCGAAAGATAAGCTTTATAAAAAAGTTTTACTATTTTGTTGTTATTTTCTATTGATTGTACAAGTTGCTCTGGGAATTGAGCGATGGAAAAGACAAGAGTATAGCAATGATATTTTTAGAGGTTATGCAAAGTCGTATAAATCTTGTGAAGAACAGCTTATGGCACATATTCCTGCAAAGGAAAAGGATGATTTTCTCGCATTTGGTTCGAATGCATTGTCACAGTGGTACTTATTGGCAGATGTGGATCCAAGTTATAGATTTTGTTTTGCACAAAGCTGGATGGCAAGTTACAGTGATAAGCTAAAAACAGAAATTTCTGAATACTTGAATGATAAACCTGCAAAATGGATTGTTGTAGATGTAGATTACGATACGGAGGAAATGGAAACAGAGTATTGTGCTGAATTTGCCGACATCATACAAAAAAGATATGCGTTAATAGATACGGCAAAAATGAAGGATAACCATATATGTTTTCAGTTATATCGATTTGTAGAGTAGATAAGAAAATAGAAAGAGGAGTGAGTATATGAAAAAGTGTTCTGTAGTGGTACCTTGCTATAATGAAGAAGAAACCATACCAATTTTTTATAAAGAGATACAAAAATACATTGTAAATATTCCGCAGTTAGAGTTTGAATTTATTTTTGTAGATGATGGAAGTAAAGATGCGTCCTTACAGGAAATGAAAGCACTTGCGGCAAAAGATAAAAGAGTAAAGTACATATCCTTTTCCAGAAATTTTGGAAAAGAGGCTGGTTTGTTTGCTGGATTGGAGGCAACAACAGGGGATTACATTGTAACTATGGACGTAGATTTGCAGGACCCACCTTATTTATTGGAAAAAATGTATCAGGCAGTTGCAGAAGAAGGGTATGATTGTGCAGCAACCAGACGGACAAATCGAAAGGGCGAGGCGAGAATACGTTCTTGGTTTGCAAAAAAGTTCTATCAAATTATAAATAAGATTTCCAATGCAGACATTGTAGATGGGGCAAGAGATTATCGATTTATGACGCGGCAAATGGTTGATTCAATTTTATCCATGCGAGAGTACAATCGTTTCACAAAAGGAATCTTTGGATGGATTGGATTTAAGACAAAATGGATACCGTTTGAAAATGTAGAGCGATCCGCAGGAACTACGAAATGGTCATTTTGGAAATTGACTTTATATGCGTTGGAGGGAATCATTGCGTTTTCCACTACACCATTATGGATATCATCTTTGCTGGGAATTTTCTGTTGCTTTGTTTCCTTACTTGCATTGGCGTTTATTATTATTCGTGCATTGATGTATGGAGATCCTGTTGCTGGTTGGCCTTCTATGATTTCTGTGATTATCTTTATTGGAGGGCTTCAATTATTTTGCATGGGAATTTTAGGAATGTATGTTTCTAAACTTTATTTGGAGGCGAAAAGAAGACCTATTTATATTACAAGGGAAACTAATATCAAGACGAAGGAAGAGTAGGAGTGTTTAATATATGAAAGAAAAGAAAGAAAAGAAAGAAAACAGAAAGTGGGCAGCATTGCTGTCGGTGGGTGCAACCGTACTGTTGCTAGTAATATGTGTAATCGGAATTCCATTTATGTATCAGGTATGTGATGATAAATATTTGATGCAATTTGCATCAGGGCAATATTTGGGAACACCTAGTGACTATATGATACATATCCGTTTTCCAATTAGTTATTTGTACTCTTTTTTCTATAAGCTATATGATGGAGTTGACTGGTATGGAACAATTATGATCGGAATGCAACTACTTTGTTTAACATTGCTTGTTTATAAAATACTAAAAAAGATTGAATCCCAAAAGGCAAAGATAGCTGTAGTAATTCTTGTATATGGTATTGTGCTTTCCATGTGGATTACAGAGATTGTAAGCATTACTTATACAACAGCCGCTGCTTTTTTAGGATTGACAGCCATTGTATGGTATGCTATCTCAGACAAAAAATGGAAGGATTACTTGTTTTGTATTCTTCTTATGGTGATTTGCTATAATATCCGCTATGAAACATTTTATATGGTAGCACCGTTTGCAGCCGTTTTATGGTTGTATGATTTTATTATGCAGAAAAAGAAACTGGCACCGATTTTATTTGTGCTTGGACTGGGAGCTGGTTTGTTAGCAGTTATTTTATTTGACCATCATATGTATGGTTCTGCGGACTGGAAACATTTATTTGCCTATAATGAAAAACGTATCTTGTTGTATGATTACTATCATGATGATTTACTGGATTATAGTAAATATGAGGAACAATATAAAAAATTAGGTATGGATGAAACCAGTCGGGATATTATTGAGTCCTATGACGTAACATTAGTTCCTGAATTACAGGATCAGATACAGAAATTAGTGGACGTACATACAGAAAATCGTTCAATAGCAGAGAGATTAAAAGAAGATTTTCATAAAATTATATTTGATGTTCTATTAGGAAATAAATTAGTAACATTACTTTCTGCCATTGTGTGGATACTGACCTTTTCATTGTTGATTCGTTATAAAGATTGGATCAGGGTTCGTTTGGCTGTGGGATTTGTGGGATTGCAGGTAGCCTTATGGTTGTATCTAGGCTTCCGTGGACGTATTATGACTCGCGTTTCCAGAAGTATGATGTTTCTATTTACAATAATGGCATTGCTTTGCATATATTTCTTTTGGCAGGATAGAAAAGATGAAATTGATTGGAAGCGTATTCCAAAAAGTTTGATTGCGGCTTGTTGTGTTGTCCTGTTGGGAACATCCTGTCTGGCATATGCTAAGCAGAGAAATATAAATCTAGATTCTTATGCCAGAACAAGTTACTATGATGTGGAATCCTATTGTAATTCTCATGCAAATAATTTCTATTTTGTAGATGTATTTTCTATTTCCAATTATGAAGGTGGATACCATTATAACTTTTTCAATAAAAATGAATACGTGAATTTTGCCATGTTGGGGGATTGGATGGGATATAGTCCACTGTTCTGGCAAAAATTAAATGATAAAGGAATCACCAATATTCAAGATTCTATTTTTGAGGAAGATAATATATATGTAATTGCAAGTACCGATCGGGATATGAGTTTTATGGAGAAATTGAGAGACAATGTTACTTGTAAAGTGGTAGATACCATTCAGAGTTCAAGAGGGGTTGTTTACAATGTATACCAACTAACAGAGCAATAAGGGGGGATTGCAAAAGAGTTAGATACAGGTTAAGAAGTAAGGAGTAAAAATGGAAAAGACGGAGAAAAATCATGTATTAGAAAATGTAATAGTAGTATTGCTTCCATTGGCTGTGTTTGCTATATGGGTATTGACTTGTTGGGATTTAAACTATCAGGTGCATGATGATCGCTATATGATGGAGTTTGTTTCAGGAAAATTTTTAGGACATTCAGATGCACATTTAGTATATATCAAATATTTATTTGGACTGTTTTTAAAGTTTATGTATACTACATGGACTGGCATTGATTGGTATGGCACATTTTTATTTGTGATTCAGTTTGCGACAATAGGAATTATAAACTGGTATTTAGTCTGCAGACAAAAGAAATTGCGTTGGAAGGTAGTCACAGTAGCAGTATTTTACAGTTTCTTTTGCCTTTGCTGGTTAAATGAGGTAACTTGTTTTACCTATACAACAGTAGCGGCATTAGTTGGAGCAGCGATACTGGTTGTGTTTGCGTTGGCAAAAGATCGGTTACAGGATTTTGTTATTGTAATCCTACTTTGCCTGTGTTGCTTTAATCTGCGGGCAGATGTTTTTTTCATGGTTTTGCCCTTTGCAGGAGTCTTATGGTTGTACAAATGTATCAAAACAAAGGATATACGATATGTAAAATTCTTAATTGGTTTGGGCGTTGCGTTGGCAGTATGCTTTGGACTTGACCAGTATGCTTATAAAGATAAGGAATGGAAGGCGTATCAGGAGTATAATCAGGCACGTACTTTGTTTTATGACTATTATTATGACGATATGGTTGTGTATGAGAATTATAAAGAAACCTATGAAAAGTTAGGAATTACCAAGAATGCCTGTGAAATTTTAAAATCCTATGATTTATCTTTGTATGATGAGAAACTGTATGAAAAAATAAAAGAACTTCCCCAATATCATATGGATAAAGGCAGCATTTTTCATAAGATGTGGAACGGACTAAAGACGGTTGTAACAGACGGATTATTAGAGAGCAAAGTAATGACAATCGTATCTATTTTATTCTGGGGCATTGCAATCTTACTTGCATTACTGGGTGGGGATAAAAATAGTATTCTGATAGAGGCAGTATATATTGTGTGTCATGTGATTTTATGGGAGTATCTGGGATGTAGAGGAAGAATTCTACCAAGAGTGGCACATAGTATGTTGTTAATACAAATAATAACCCCTTGTATTTGTGGCCTTTTTGCATGGGAACATAGAAAAGAACGAAGCTTTAAGTGGAAAAGAAAGCTAGTGGCGCAAATGGGATTGGTTGGTTTTGGAGTTATTCTTATCGGTGTATGTTCTTATGATATTTTACATGCACGTAAACTAATCAACAAAAATCACAAGGAAGCAGGATGGCGAGATCATTATATCATGGAAGAATATTGTAAGGAAAACCCAGATAATTTCTATTTTTTTGATGTTTTTTCTGTGGTGGAATGTAAGTATACATACACATTTCATAATCCTAATACATACGAAAACTTTTTATCTTTAGGAGATTGGTTTGGAAATAGCCCAATCTATAAAGAAAAGCTTAAATTAGAGCAAATAAACAGTGTTAGAGATGCAGTATTGCATAATAAAAATGTTTATATCATTGGAATAAAAGGGAGAGATTTGAGTTATATTACAGGAATTACAAATGAAAGACTGGAATTGAAAGCGGTGGATGATTTAACTGGAGGAAATGATGAGTATGTGGTTTATAAAATAAAGTATCTTACCGATAAGCAATTCTAGTATATTATAGTATGAAAAA
>OHOZ01001177.1_pt1 | contig 12241 bp, 9 predicted proteins | sample 1569931 | NCBI WGS metagenome assembly OHOZ01 (sample SAMEA3879572, study PRJEB24766) | human gut metagenome | biome: human-associated habitat; feature: feces | place: USA | collected 1985/1987
CGGCCAATGGCCGCCCCTACGGCTACAGATTTGAGTGCCGACGAAACCATAACATGCGGAACGGATAAATCCGTTCCCTACATGGTGCGGTGCAAAATTCAGCAGCGCACTACTGGGTTGCGAGGCAACTACGGTTTTGTCGGTAACTTCGACACCGGGCTACCGCAATCACCGTATTCGTAGCTGCGTCAATTCGCCTCCGAATAAGCTTCGATGCCTTTTTTGAGCAGCTCCATGCAGCGAGTGATGTCCTTTTCGTTTATGACGTAGGCCATGCGGATCTCGTTGACGCCGGTGTGCGGAGTTTTGTAAAAGCTCTCGGCCGGAGTGAACATCAGGGTATCGCCGTTGTCGTCGAACTCTTCGAGCATCCAGATCTGGAACTTCTCGGCGTCGTCAACGGGCAGCGCCGCCATGACGTAGAACGCGCCCTTAGGCTCGGAATACACAACGCCGGGGATCTTCTTGAGTCCCTCAACGAGCGTGTCCTTGCGCGCGCAGTACTCCTTGCGCACGGCGTCAAAGTACTCGGGGCCGACCGAATACAGCGCCGCGGACGCGACCTGGTCGATGGTCGATGCGCAAAGGCGGCCCTGGCACCACTTCATTGCGTGGTTATACAGCTCCTTGTTTCTCGTGATGACGCAGCCGATGCGCGCGCCGCAGGCCGAGAAGCGCTTGGAGACCGAGTCGATGACAACTACGTTATCCTCATAGCCCTCAAGCTGGAGAAGGCTCATGAGCTTTTCGCCGCCGTAGACGAACTCGCGATACACCTCGTCGCCGATGATGAACAGGTCGTGCTCCTTGGCGATGTCGGCCATGAGCTTCAGCTCCTCCTCGGTGAGGATGGTGCCGGTCGGATTGCCGGGGTTTGTGAACAGTATCGCGCGGGTGTGCTCGTTGATGCATGCCGGATGTCGATGCGCTCGCGCACGGCGAACTTATAGCCCTCCTCGGGCTTTGTGGTCACGGGGCGGATAGTCGCGCCGGTGAGGGTGACAAAGGTCGAGTAGTTGGGGTAAAACGGCTCGGGAATAATGATCTCATCGCCCTCGTCAAGGATGCAGGAGAGCGCTATCTGGAGCGCTTCCGAGCCGCCGGTCGTGATGAGCACCTGCTTATTGGTTATCGGAGCATCTATCTTGCCGTAGTAATTGACAACGGCATCGATCATCTCGGGAACGCCGTCGGACGGAGCATACGCCAGAACCGGCTGCGAGAAATTCTTCACGGCTTCAAAGTACGCCTCGGGAGTCGCTATATCGGGCTGGCCGATGTTCAGATGATAAACCTTTTTGCCCTTCTTGACAGCCTCGGCGGCGTAGGGCGCGAACTTTCTCATCGGGGAAAGGCCGCATTTTTCGATCTTGCTTGAAAACTTCATTTTCATTCCATCCTTTCCAAAATTGCAAATTTGCCATTTAATTGCACGTTTTGCCGAGCAAAACTTTCTTTTGCTTTGCGCAAATGTGTTGAAAACGCGGCAGTTTAGAGACGATATTTCCTCACTTTGCTCAAAACTGCACCCACTTTGCAGCAATATTGTATCACCGCCGCACACCATATTCAACCGTTCGCACGCAAAATTCCTTGACAACATTTCTCCAATTTTTTAGTGGCGAATTGAGGCAGTAACGGATACGCATATTGCGGTGACCCGACCGGAAACAATGGGATAAACCATAGCGTTTCGCATCCCGTTAGTACGGCACTGAATTTTTCGCCGCACTCCATTGGCTCTCAGCTAACAGCTAACAGCTATCAGCTACGGTGAAACCGTACCCGTAAGTGCCCCAATTCGCCACTAAAAATATTGATTGTGCAATGGATTTTGTGATATAATTTTTAAAAACAACTGCACGGAGGTGGCATATGCCCTATAAAGCGAAAAGTGACCTTACAAAAGCGGCCATAAAAAAGAGCTTTTTAGCGCTGCTGAACGAAAAGCCGATAAACCAGATCAGCGTCCGTGACATTGCCGAGGGCTGTGGCTTCAACAGAAACACGATCTACTATCACTATGACGACATTCCCTGCCTTGTCGAGGAGATCGTCATCGAAACCGCCGAAAAGATCATCAGCGATTATTCCGACTATCATTCGCTTGAAGCCTGCATTGACAAAATGGCGGAGTTTGCCCTTGAGCACAAGCGCACCGTTCTTAATATATACAACTCGTCAAACCGCAGCGTGTACGAGCTGTATCTTATGAAGGTCTGCGGCAGCGTTGTTGAAAACTATCTGCACACAATGTTCGGCGATATAAAGGCCGACCCCGAAAGCCGCGAGATACTCGTCTGGTTTTATAAGTGCGAGTGCTTCGGCCAGATCATCGACTGGCTCAACTGCGCGATGAACTACAATATATCCGAGCAGTTTTCAAAGCTGTGCAGGCTGCGCGAGGGCTTCGTGGATATTCTTGTCGAACGCTGCCGAATCGAATAGTCTGCCGTCAATAACCGATGTTTTTCCTGATCCTGTTGAAATGCACAAAATTTCAACAGGATTTTCGTTTATAATAGTGCATTTACAAGAAACTACAGTTTTTTGTAAAATTATTCTCGGCAAGGCAAAAATGCTATTATAAGGGAGATAAACGATGAAAAAGCGACTGCTAAGCATACTGCTCGTGCTGCTGATGGCGTTAACTCTTTTACCCCTCGGCGCATTGGCAGACGAAAACAGCAAATGCGGAGAAAGCCTGACATGGAATTTGGATGAAATCGGCATACTGACGATCTCGGGAACGGGAGATATGTATAATTACAGTAGTGCTGATCCTGCTCCATGGAACGAACACTGTCTTGAAATCACAAGCATCACTATAGGCGACGGCGTTACAAGCATAGGCGATAATGCCTTTCATTCTTGCAGTACATTATCTATGGTCACTTTTATGGGTGGCTTGACGCGCATAGGCAGCGGCGCATTCGCCGGATGCGAAGCACTTGGAGACTTTGACTTTCCGTACAACCTCGAAACCATCGGCGCAAATGCGTTTTCCAATTGCAACAATCTCATTGATGTTACAATCCCCGACAGTGTTCAGTCCATAGGCAGCCAGGCTTTTTCTTGTTGCGAAGGGCTGCAATCGGTTTACTTACCGCCAACGCTAACCATAATCCCGGACGGGATATTTACAGACTGTGCGCTGCTTGAAAGTATTACAATCCCCGGCAGCGTTACCGAAATCGGCGCGAATGCGTTTTCAAAATGTACGGCATTCAGCCTGACGGGATTGCCGGACGGCATAAAAAGCATAGGCGCTGCCGCGTTTGAAAACTGCGGAAGGATAGAAGAATTGGTTCTCCCGGAAACTTTAGAGCACATCGGCGAGGCCGCGTTCACTGGCACGGTAATTGACAAAGCAAGCTTTGACGGGACGCCGGAGAGATGGACAACAATCGGCGGCGACGGCTGCGGCATTGCTCGGGACAAAATAGATTTTCTTGAACACATCTGCAATTTCAGCGGCTGGGAATATGACGAACACAAGCACTGGCAGTCGTGCTCCTGCGGAAAAACGCAAAACGAAGGCGCTCACACCGGCGACGGCGATACCTGCACCGTCTGCGGCGCTGCGCTGTCGGAAGCTTTGGGCAGCGGAAGCATCGACGGCGGTCTGAGCTGGTCGCTTTCGCGCAGCGGCGCTCTCACCATAAGCGGCAGCGGCAAAATGCCCGATTTTTCATCCGTCGCAAACGCGGCGCCATGGGATGAGCAAAAGGACAAAATCCAAAGCGTCGTCATCGAAAGCGGCGTGCAGAGCATATCGGGCGGCGCGTTTTCCGGCTGCACGGCACTTGAAAAAGTCAGCATATCCGACACGGTCGCACAAATCGACCTGAATGCATTTGACGGCTGCACGGCTCTCGCGGAGTTTGAGGTCGCAGCGGACAACAAGGCGTTTTCGTCCGACGGCGGAGTGCTTTTTTCCGCCGACAAAAAGCTTCTGCGCTGTCCCGTCGGCAAGGCGGCAGACTGCACCGTTCCGAGCGGCACCGTCGCCATTGCCGGCGGCGCGTTCAAAGATTGCGCAAAGCTTGAAAGCCTTGTCATTCCCGATTCGGTGACGGCGATCGGCAAGAGCGCGTTTGAAAACTGCGCGGCGTTAAAGCGCATCACGCTTCCTAAAAGCATAACAAAGCTTGAAGCATTGACCTTTTCCGGCTGCGCGTCTCTTGCGGAGATCACGCTGCCCGACGGCCTTAAAGCGCTCGGCGAAAAGGTGTTTTCGGGCTGCGCCGCGCTCAAAAGCGTGAAAATTCCGGCCGAGGTGACCGTCATTCCGGCCGAGGCGTTTTCCGGCTGCGTATCGCTTGAGAGCATAACCATACCGAAAAGCGTCAGCCACATAAACGAGCGCGCCTTCGACGGCTGCACGGCGCTGAAAAAGGTAGACTATCTCGGCAGCGACACAGACTGGAGCCAGGTCACTAAAGAAACCGGCAACAACGTACTCGACAATGCCGAAAAGAGCTTTACCCGCACAGATCACGAGCACAAATACACCGACACCGTTATCCCGCCGACATGCACCGAGCGCGGCTGCACCGTGCATCTGTGCGCATGCGGCGATAAGCGCGAGGACAGCTACACGCCGCCGCTCGGACACAGCTACAGGGGCGGCATATGCGTCCGCTGCGGCATACTCGATCCGAACGGGGACACGCAGCACAAGCATGATTTCATCCCCACCGTCACAAAGCCCACCTGCCTGACCGAGGGCTTCACGACCTACACCTGCTCCTGCGGCGAGTGCTACACAAAGGACTATGTCAGCGCCGTCGTGCACAAAACGCAGCTGCAAAACGCCAAAACCGCAGGCTGCCTGACCGGCGGCTACACCGGCGACGAGGTCTGCACCTTCTGCGGCAAGGTGTTCAAACAGGGCAGCGTCATATTCGCCCTCGGTCACGATCCTCAACCTGCGCGCGTCAAAGCGCCGACATGCAACGAAAGTGGTTATACAGGCGATCTTATCTGCATGCGCTGCGGAGACATGACACAGATCGGCAATACCGTTGCGGCAACGGGGCACAAATTTTTCGGCGGCGTGTGCTCTGTCTGCGGCGCGAAGGGTGCAGAAGCCGTGCCGGAATTTGACGATGTTAAGCCCGGTGCGTTTTACTTCGACGCCGTGCAGTGGGCTGTAAAAAACGGCATAACAAACGGCACGGGGAAAAGCACCTTCTCTCCAAATGACGTCTGCTCGCGATACCAGATAGTGATGTTTCTCTGGCGCGCGGCCGGTCAGCCCGAGGCCAAGGCGGCCGTGAGCTTTGCCGACGTAAAGCCCGGCGACATCTTCTATGAAGCGGTGCAATGGGCAGTCGAGCGCGGCATAACGAAAGGAACGAGCAGCACGAGCTTTTCACCATTCGCACCCTGCACGCGCGGACAGATCGTCACGTTCCTGTACCGCTCGGCAGGTTCGCCCAAGGTAAGCGGCGCATGCGATTTTTCCGATGTTTCCGCCGGTTCGTTCTGCCATGACGCTGTTATCTGGGCAAGCTCCGAGGGCATAACCAAGGGCACGAGCGCCGGGCGCTTTTCCCCGAACGAAGGCTGCACGCGCGCACAGGTCGTGACCTTCCTCTATCGCGCGTCGGGCGGCAAATAAGCGATCTTATACAAGCACAAGGCTCTCCCGAAAGAGAGCCTTTTTCATATTTTCGTGACAAGCGGCGGCGGATTTGGTATAATATAATGTAAACCAAAAATAAGGACTGATAACAATAGAGACTAATGATATAAAAATCGAGCGCGCGGTGCTGGCCGGACTTGCGGCGGCGTCGATGGAGCAATCGGAGCGCTCAAGCGAGATCTCGATGCAGGAGCTTGCCGCGCTTGTCGAAACGGCAGGCGGTCAGGCCGTCGGCATGATGATTCAAAACCGTCCGACTCCCGATCCGCGCAGCTTCATCGGCGACGGTAAGGTCGCCGAGCTGAAGGAATTTATAGAAATGAACAACTGCGACCTTGCCGTTTTCGACAACGAGCTGTCGCCGTCGCAGATGCGGGTACTCGGCGAGGAGCTTGGGGTCAAGGTGCTCGACCGCTCGGGGCTTATCCTCGATATTTTCGCCCAGCGCGCACAGACGCGCGAGGGTCAGCTTCAGGTTGAGCTTGCGCAGTACAAATACCTGCTGCCGCGCCTGACGGGCATGTGGACTCACCTTGTGCGCCAGACAGCCTCCGGCGGCTCGTCGCCTATCGGAACGCGCGGCCCCGGCGAAACTCAGCTTGAAACAGACCGCCGGCATATCCGCAGGAAGATACAGAAGCTCGAGGAGGAGCTTGCCGCCGTGCGCAAGGTGCGCTCGACACAGCGCCGCAAGCGCGAGAAAAACGACGTCCCCGTCGTTGCGCTCGTCGGCTACACAAACGCCGGAAAGTCAACGCTTTTAAACTGCCTGACCGATGCCGGCATACCGGCAAACGACCGCCTTTTCGACACGCTTGACACCACGACGCGCAAGCTGCGCATCGACGAAGTGACCGAGGTTCTCATATCCGACACCGTCGGCTTTATCCGCAAGCTTCCGCACCATCTGGTCGAGGCGTTCAAGGCAACGCTCGAGGAGCTGAGCTACGCCGACGTTCTGCTGCATGTCATAGACATATCAAACCCCGACTGGGAGGAGCAGGCGCGCGTCGTCGACGAGCTTATCTGCCAGCTCGGAGCCGAGCACACGCCGTGCATCCGCGTTTTCAACAAGTGTGATGCATACCTCGGCATACTGCCGCACGGTGAGGACGTCATCTGCCTTTCGGCAAAAAGCGGCGAGGGTGTGCAGGAGCTTGTGCAGCGCCTGTCGGCTCTGCTCGACCGCGGCAACCACAAGGTCACGCTGCGCATACCGTATTCCGACGCCGGGATCATGGATCTTTTAAACCGCGAGGCCGCGGTGACGAGCCTTGAATATCTCGATGACGGCATCAAGGCCGAGGTCACTGTTCCGCCCGAGGTTTTCGGCAAGGTAAAGCGGTATATACCCAATTACACCGAGCCCAAGGAGGACTGGGAGGATTGAGCGAGTATTTCGTGCCTGCCGGAAGCGGCGAGGCTGAATTTGTCGAAAAGCGTTCGAGCTTTCTCGGCCATGTGCGCTTTGTCGAAACAGAGGACGCCGCGCGCGACTTCATAAACGAGATGAAGAAAAAGCACTATGACGCGCGGCACAACTGCTGGTGCTATATGATCCGCGACGGCGCCGTGCGCTATTCCGACGACGGCGAGCCGCAGGGCACGGCAGGACTGCCGATGCTCGAGGTTTTTAAGCGCGAGGGCGTTGAAAACGTCGTGTGCGTCGTCACGCGGTATTTCGGCGGAGTTCTGCTCGGAACGGGCGGACTGCTGCGCGCATACACGAAAAGCGCAAAGGACGCGCTGGACGCGGCCGGTATCGCCGCCGTGCGCCGCTGGGTGAAGCTCGAGGTCGGCTGCCCGTATTCGCTTTTCGAGCGCATGAAAACGGAGTGCCTTTCGCTTGACGGGGCCGTGCAGAACGTTGACTACGGCGCGGACGTGCTGCTTTCGCTGCTGCTGCCGGAGAATAACGCCGAGGCGTTTTCCGCGCGCGTTACGGAGCTGAGCGCCGGGGCATGCAGCGCGCTGGCTGTCGGCGAGGAGCTTATGCCGGTCAGAATAAAATGAAAGCCGACAGACGATATGTGTTCGGCTCTTGTCAGCTTAACTTTTTCGGGGGTACAGCCGTGCCTCCGAAAATTTTTTCGAGAAAATTTAAAATAAATTGCAGGGAAATGCGAATTTGCGTCGTATAAAGTATTGAAAGAAAATTTGATGCCTTTTGATTGGAGGGAAATGCATGGCGTGTCCGAGAGAAAAGCGCGAGATGATCGAGCGAACGCTCGTCGGTGAGTTCGGCGTCAGAGCCGAGGACTCAAAGGGTCGGCGCACACCGGAGCCGGAGTGCGAGATACGCACCTGCTTCCAGCGCGATGTTGACAGAATAACGCACTCCAAGTCCTTCCGCAGATTAAAGCACAAAACTCAGGTGTATCTGCGTCCTGAGGGCGATCATTACAGAACGCGCCTTACGCACACGCTCGAGGTATCGCGCCTCGCGCGCACGATAGCCAGAGCGCTCGACTTAAACGAGGATCTCACCGAGGCTATGGCGCTGGGCCACGATCTGGGACACACGCCGTTTGGTCACGCCGGCGAGCGCGCGCTCAACAAAATATACGAAGAGGGCTTCAAGCACTATGAGCAGTCGCTGCGCGTTGTCGATATCCTCGAGCGCGACGGCCGGGGGCTTAACCTGTGCTATGAAACGCGCATGGGCATCCTGCATCACACGCACGGCGCGCCGGACGATACGACCGAGGCGACCGTCGTTCGCCTTGCCGACCGCATAGCGTACATAAATCACGACCTTGACGACACCATCCGCGCCGGAATACTCCGCGCCGAGGACGTTCCCGACATGATCCGCACGCGCTGCGGCGAGCGCAACAGCGAGAGGATAAATTCCATCATGCTCGACCTCATCGAAAACAGCGGCGGCGGAAAAATTCAAATGAGCGATTACATGCAGGAGGCGGTCGATTTCTTCCACGCCTTCATGTATTCGGACGTGTACACAAATCCGATCGCCAAGGGCGAGGAGAGCAAGGTTGACGGCATCATCGGCTCGCTTTTTGACTATTACCTCAAGCATCCGGATAAAATGCCGGACGAGATGCAGCTTATCGCAAGCCGCGAGGGCGTTTCGCGCGCCGTTTGCGACTATATCTCCGGCATGACCGACGGCTACGCCATGGAAAAATACAGCGAGATATTTATCCCCATGTCGTGGACGGTGAAGTAAAATTAATAATGAATAGTGAATGATGAATAATTAATGTGTGCGCAAGCGCACTTTTCAATAGCGCATTCACATTGTACCGATACGTTTATTGCGGTGTCCCGACCGGTGGGTGCAGACAAAACCGTGGCAAGCGGAACGGATAAATCCGTTCCCTACAGGGTGGCGGCAAAAAATTCAGCAATGCACTGCTATAGCGCGTGGCAGCCATGGTTTCCTCCATTGTCTCGACACCGGGCTACCGCAATATATGTATAGGTACGGCGCTAAAGCGCCTCTAAAAGGAGGGATGGGTAATGGCTATACCGGAGAGCTTCCTTCAGGAGCTTGTTGAAAAAAACGATATAGTAGACGTCGTGGGCGAGTATGTGCGCTTAACGAAGCGCTCCGGCTCGAACCAATTCGGCCTGTGCCCGTTCCACAGCGAGAAAACGCCGTCGTTTTCCGTGTCGCCGGACAGGCAGATATATCACTGCTTCGGCTGCGGCAAGGGCGGAGGCGTTATAAATTTCATAATGGAGATCGAAAACCTCAGCTTTCCGGAGGCAGTTGAGTTCCTCGCAAAGCGCGTGGGTATGACCATGCCCGAGCAGGAGGATAACCGCGAGGCGAAAAAGCGCCGTCGGCTTCTGGACTTGAACCGCGACGCGGCGAGGTTTTTCTACTCATGTCTCAGCAAGCCCGAGGGCAAGCCTGCACTTGACTACATGGCGCGGCGGCAGATAACGCCGCACACGGCAAAGCGCTTCGGCCTCGGCTACGCGCCGGACACATGGGACAGCCTCATAAACGCGATGAAGGCGCTCGGCTACTCGGAGTACGAGATGTTCGACGCCGGACTTGTCCGCAAGGGCAAAAACGGCGGACATTACGACACCTTCCGCAACCGGCTCATGTTCCCGGTCATCGACGTCAGGGGCGATTTTATCGGCTTTTCCGGTAGAATACTCGGCGACGGCGAGCCGAAGTATATGAACAGCCCTGAAACGATGGTGTTCAACAAAAGCCGCAATCTTTTTGCGCTGAATCTGGCTAAAAAATCGAAGAGCGGACATATAATACTTGCTGAGGGCAACGTTGACGTCGTGATGATGCACCAGGCCGGCTTTGACGGCGCGGTCGCGTCGCTGGGCACCTCGCTCACGCCCGAGCAGGCGCGGCTGATCTCGCATTACACGAACGAGGTCATCATCGCCTATGATAACGACGGCGCAGGCAAAAAAGCCTCGCAGCGCGCCATCGGGCTTCTTGAAAAGCTCGATCTTAAGGTCAAGGTGCTTTCTATGAGCGGCGCAAAGGACCCGGACGAGTATATAAAGACCAAGGGCGCGGATGCGTTCCGCAATCTGATAGACAAGTCGGAAAACCACATCGACTATCAGCTGCAAAACGTGACGGATAAATACGATCTGAGCATCGACGAGCAGAAGGTCGCATTCTTGAAGGAAGCCTCGGATATGGTCGCGCACCTGCCGGGCAGCGTGGAGCGTCAGGTCTACGCGATGCGCGTTGCGTCAATGGCCGGTGTTGCCAGCGACGTTGTCGCGCAGGAGGTTGAGCGAAGGCGCAAGCGCCTTGTGCGCACGGCTCAGCGCGCCGACGCAAAAAGCGCCTCACATCCCGAGCGGCAGTTTCAGCCCAAGGCAAAGGAACTGCGCTATGAAGATCCCGAATCCGCCGCGGCCGAGGAGGGCATCATAAGGCTTCTGTATCTCGATCAGGGCATCTGCCGCGGCAAGGAGCTCCCGCCGCCGGAGATATTCTCGTCGCCGGCGCTCGCGCGGATATATTCCGTGCTTAAATCAAAATTTGAAAACGGCGAGATAATCAGTATGGCCTCGATGAGCGCGGTGCTTCTTCCGCAGGAGGCGGCGCTTTTAGCTTCCGTGCTGCAAAAACCTGAGGCGCTGCGCAACGGCGACAAGGCGCTTGCCGATTACATAGAAAGGATCCGCTCCCGGCACGAGCTGAAGCAGTCGGGCGAGGACCTTCGCAAGCTTGCAAACAGACTTAAAGAAACCAAAGGATATGAGGGGTAAAACTATGGATAAAGACATTGAAACCATGACCACGCAGGGTCTCGAGCGTGCAGCAGACGAGCTGCTGGCAGCAGACGCCATGAAACCGGCGCCGAAGAAAAAGAGCACGCGCCGCACCAAGGCCGCCGAGGAAGAGCCTGCCGAGGAAACAGCAGAGACTAAAAACACCGAGGATATCCTCAACGAGCTCATGGAAAAGGCTAAAAAAGCCGGCAAGATCTCCACGAAGGAGATCGCAGCGCTCGAGGAAAAGGGCGTTGACGCCGACTCTATCGCGAAGTTTTACGACGCCCTCGAAGCCAATAAGATAGATATCGACATCAGCGACGACGACGCGGCCACGATCCTTGATGATATCGACATGCCGGAGATCGAGGAGCTCAACGAGATCGAAGAGGTCACCGAGGAGGAAATGTCCGACGTCAAGGTCGATGACAGCTACAGCACCGACGACCCCGTTCGCATGTTCCTCAAGGAGATCGGCAAGGTGCCGCTTCTGACCGCCGAGGAGGAGGTCGAGCTTGCGATAAGAATGAGCCAGGGCGACGAGGAGGCAAAGCGCCGCATGACCGAAGCCAACCTGCGTCTGGTCGTTTCGATCGCAAAGCGCCATGTCGGCCGCGGCATGCTGTTCCTTGACCTCATCCAGGAGGGCAACCTCGGCCTTATAAAGGCAGTCGAAAAGTTTGACTACACCAAGGGATACAAGTTCTCGACCTACGCAACGTGGTGGATCCGTCAGGCTATCACGCGCGCCATCGCCGATCAGGCCAGAACCATCCGCATCCCCGTCCACATGGTCGAGACCATAAACAAGGTCATCCGCGTATCGCGCCAGCTGCTTCAGGAGCTTGGCCACGACCCCAGCGCCGAGGAGATTGCCGCCGAGATGGGCATGCCCGTCGAAAAGGTGCGCGAGATACTCAAGATCGCGCAGGAGCCGGTTTCGCTCGAAACGCCTATCGGCGAGGAGGAGGACTCCCACCTGGGCGACTTCATCCCCGACGAGGACGCATCCGAGCCGAGCGAGGCGGCAAGCTTCTCGCTGCTCAAGGAGCAGCTCATGGAGGTGCTCGACACGCTCACGCCGCGCGAGAAAAAGGTGCTTGAGCTGCGCTTCGGCATAGTTGACGGCCGCACCCGTACCCTCGAGGAGGTCGGCAAAGAGTTCAACGTCACCCGTGAGCGTATCCGCCAGATCGAGGCCAAGGCGCTGCGCAAGCTCCGCCACCCCAGCAGAAGCAAAAAGCTCAGAGATTTTCTGAATTGATACAAAAGCCCTCCGGTGGCCGGTTGACACAAGAAAACATACGGTTTTGAAACGATCTTTTTCGCCCCTGCGGCGTCCAAAGTCTTGAGAATACG
>OHOZ01001198.1_pt1 | contig 12112 bp, 9 predicted proteins | sample 1569931 | NCBI WGS metagenome assembly OHOZ01 (sample SAMEA3879572, study PRJEB24766) | human gut metagenome | biome: human-associated habitat; feature: feces | place: USA | collected 1985/1987
AACCGGGGACACAAGGATTTTCAGTCCTTTGCTCTACCAACTGAGCTATGGCACCTTTGTGATTGCGGGTGCAAAGATAGGTATAATTTTTAATACTGCAATAGTTTGGCAAAGAAAATATGAAATATTTGTCCAAAGGGAGTGGAAATCTTTTTTCTTGTTTTGATTTTACGATGATCTTACGTCTTTCTTCAACGAAAATGATATTAATACGTTTCTGTCGGTGAATTAATGAAGTTAGGAATGGACAGCAGACAAAGAAGATGTATGAAAATCTGTAAGACTTAGTATCTTTGGGTTAGAGACTGTATGAATATGCATAGATGCAACCGGAAGAAAAGGTTTCTTAAAATGTGGTCATCCTCAATAAAATAAACGTTTGTCTTTATTATATGTATAATGCTATTTCCTTATCTTTACCGCAAAATTATGTAGCGGGTAACTGCGGACATGTTCATAACAAACAAAACAAATAAGATTTCCAGTTAGAAGTATATGATGATCTACATTATCTTTAGCGTCTTTATAATCATTATTCTTTTTATTTGTGCCAGATATTGGTATTTGTGGAGAAAGATAAGTGTGCAAAAGAATGAATGGGTGGCTCAAACCAAGGAATCAGATACGATTTTACGTAGTATGAACGCTTGCTTTATCTTGATAAATAGTGACTTGGTGGTGATAAGGACCAATTATTATGATTTGAGTGGAATCTCAGAAGAGCCTGAGTCCTCCGGTAGAGTCGGTGATCTACTGAATTGTAAAAACGCTGTTCGTAGTGGCGGAGGATGCGGGGCACATAAAAATTGCGAAAATTGCATGATTCGCCATACTATTGAGAATGCATTCTGCCATAAAAAGGGTTTTCATAAATTAGAAGCATCCATGAGGCTGCTCAGTTCGGATCATCAACAGATTATTCCTTGTGATGTTTCTGTCTCGGGTACTTACTTGAATAATGAAGGTCACGAACAGATGTTACTGACTGTCTATGATATTACTGAATTGAAGAATATGCAGCGGTTGCTGAATATTGAAAAAGAGAACGCTGTTTCTGCCGAAAAGTTGAAATCTGCTTTTATAGCTAATATGAGTCATGAAATTCGTACCCCACTGAATGCGATTGTCGGTTTTTCCGGTTTGTTGGCTTCTGCGGATGATGATACGGAAAAAAAGATGTATCTGGATATTGTAGCGGAAAACAATGATCGTTTATTGCAGATAGTGACGGATGTACTCGACCTTTCAAAAATAGAGTCGGGTAGTCTGGATTTCCATTATTCCGAATTTGATGTAAACGATTTATTATGTGCTCTGCATGGCATTTTAAACATACGTCTGAAAGACAAGCCCGAAATTAAACTGATTTGTAAGGCAGGAACAGATGAATGGATCATTTATTCCGAGCAACATCGTATCGTACAGATAATCACAAATCTGGTACATAATGCGATGAAGTTTACCCACAGTGGGGAGATTTGTTTCGGATGTCGTCCCCAAGGAGAGGACGAGATTTACTTTTATGTTTCTGATACAGGTATTGGCATTCCTGCCGGAGAACAGGATAAAATATTCGACCGATTTACCAAATTGGACCATGAAGTACCCGGAACAGGGCTGGGACTGACTCTTTCACAAACTATCGTACAGAATCTGGGGGGAGAAATGGGAGTCGAATCGGAAGTGACAAAAGGATCTACCTTCTGGTTTACCCTTCCTTTGAAATCCTGAGCAGATTTATGAAAAATAAGAGGTTGTATCCGGTAGAATATAGAATAAACTTTCGGATACAACCTCTTTCATTCAGGTAGATAGATACACTTTTAACTTTGTTTCTGTGGGGTGTCCTTATCGGATGAAACAGAGCCGGAACCTGTCGATGGGGCAGAAGTTGTACTACCGATAGTGGTAGCGCTGCTTGTTGCCGGACCGGCGGTAGTTGTTGTTGCCGGAGCAACTTGTGGTTTAGCTTGTGTTTCCCAGTGGAACGGTTCGAAAGTACTGTTCGGGTCAGCCCATGATGGCTTTTTAGCTGCATAAATGATAAACGGAGCAATCACAACAACCAAAGCACCGATAATCAATACAGAGAACCATACCGTGTTGCTACCTGTAGAAATCTGGCTGGGCGGGATAAAGCTGAGGATAAACGCCAGTAATGAACCGAGGAAACCGAGGCCGCCGACAATCCACATCAAGCCGTTACCTTTTTTACCGATACGGAACGGACGGTTAGCTTTCTTCATGTTATAGCGCAGGTAGATGGCACCGGAGAAGTACATCACCAGATAAAGAATAACTGTCAGCTGTGACAAGATCTGATAGAAGCTCTGTACGGAAGGCATAACCACAAACAGAAGGCTCAATACGGTAACAGCACCACCCTGAACGAACAGGATATTTTTCTGTACACCCAATTTATTGGTTTTCTGGAAGAACGGAGGCATATAACCGGCCTTACCTACGGCAAAGATACCTTTGGACGGACCGGCAACCCATGTCAATACACCTGCCAACACACCGAATGCAAGAGCAATAGCGATGATCGGTGATAACCAGGATGCATGGATATATCTAAAATAGTTGTCGAAGCCAACAAGTAAACTCTGTGTCAGGCTGATATCTTTGGCCGGGATAATGATACCTAGTGAGAATGTACCCAAGACGAAGATGATTACAGTAATAAGTGCACCGATAAATACTGCTTTCGGATAGTTCTTTGAAGGGTTTTGCATATCCTTTACGTGGATACCGCCCATTTCCATACCGGCATAAAAGAGGAAGATACTTGCCGCTAATACCACGTTATCGAAATTCGTAAGGTCGGGGAAGAAGCTGCTATGGAAGTCAAGGTTGGAATGCCCTCCGGATGCCAAGTAAACAATACCTAGGATAATCAGCAGGGCAGCGGGGATGATGGTTCCCACCATACCGCCTATTTTAGCTACTTTACCTACCCATCCCATTCCTTTCAGTGAGATGAAGGTAGCCAGCCAATAAATGATAAGCACAACGGCCAGTGTATAGTATTTGTTGCTGGCCAGTGTCATGTCGTGTGTATCATTCATTCCGATGAAAGCGATAGATACAGCACCGAATGTCAATACAGTCGGATACCAGATCGTACTTTCAATCCATTGTACCCAGATGGCAAGGAATCCCAATTTCTTTCCGTACGCTTCGCCTACCCAACGGAACACACCACCCTGTTTGTCCTGGAACATGGCAGCCAATTCCGCCGCAACGAGTGATGTCGGAATAAGGAATACGATAGCTGCGAAAAGATAATAGAAGGCCGAACTCATTCCATATACGGCCTCGGCAGGAAGTCCGCGTAGGGATACTACTGCCGTTACGTTCATGATCGCCAGGGTGAATACCCCTAGTTTCACTGCTTGTTTAATATTTGCCATAAGTTAAGGTTTTAAGTGAAAAATATTTTTAAGTCAGTGTCTATAACAACGTTTAACGTGAGATGTTTTAGTTTACTAACGTCAAACTTGGTTAATTAACATCGGTGAAGAGTGAAATCACCGGTTCCTCTATTGAATCCGGGTGGGTATCAAACAAATCGTGTAGGACTCTTGTTCCTTCTGCATAATAAAATAACCTATAAAATATCAGCGCTTATGAAAATGGCTCTTTCTGATTTTGCTTTGCGGAAGAAAGGGATTTACGGCATTTTACATGTCATCATCCTGTTGCTTTCCCTGTTTCTGGTCATCAGCATCTCGATAGATACGTTTAAGGGTATCCCTTTTTATACCCAATCGGTTTATATGAAAGTTCAGCTATGGATTTGTGTCTTATTTCTGTTCGATTTCATTCTCGAGTTGTTTCTTTCGAAAAATAAGTGGCACTATCTTAGTACGCATTTCATCTTTTTGTTGGTGGCGATACCTTACCAGAATATTATATCCTATATGGGATGGACTTTTTCACCCGAAGTGACTTATATGATTCGTTTTGTTCCTTTGGTCCGAGGCGGCTATGCGATGGCTATTGTGGTGGGGTGGCTTACTTATAATAAGGCTTCCGGACTGTTTGTTTCCTATCTGACTATGTTGCTTGCTACTGTTTACTTTTCAAGCCTGGCTTTTTTTGTACTCGAACACAAGGTCAATCCCTTGGTGACCGGTTACGGAGATGCGCTTTGGTGGGCATTTATGGATGTGACTACGGTAGGTTCCAATATTATTGCTGTCACCGTGACGGGACGTGTACTTTCGGTGTTGCTGGCGGCACTGGGTATGATGATGTTCCCAATCTTTACGGTTTATGTCACCAGCCTGATTCAAAAAAAGAACAAAGAGAAAGAGGAGTATTATAAACAATTGGAGGCAGCTGACGAAAGTAAGCCAAAATAACTGTTCAGGAATAAGTATGCCTAAAAAATACTGCCCATCTGCACGTAGCAGACAGGCAGTATCCCAACTAATTAAACTTTGTATGATGTCATCAGTTAATATGCTTGTTCAGTTCATGCCATTTATTGATTTCCGGAAGGATACCCATAGCGATCACTTCATTACGTAATTTGCATAAGTGAGCGTAGCTCTCTTCCATTTCTTTTTGCTCTTCGGGAGTTCCCTGTATTTCCTTATAGCTCACACCTTCTTTCGTGATAGAAGTCTCCATTGCCATCAGGATATGATCGAACTTTTTGTCGGATACGTACGTTCCTGCCGGCCAGCGGAAAGGTTGTCCGCCCATGGCTGCTGCAATCATTTCGATAGACAGATAGGCCGGACTTTGGAATGAAGAGCGCCCGCGCAGGTCGATGATATGCTTTCCACCTTGGATGACGCGTACTTTCAGGTCTTCCCAATCCTGCATAGGCATACGTGGAGTATCTATAATTTTAGTAAGCGCTTCACCTTGTACTTTGGTGGTAGAAGCGAATACGGCCATCTGTTCTCCGTGTCCGCCATACGTACGGCAATTCACTATTTCAGATGCGGGAATATGAAGGTATTTCACTAGTTCGTTTTGCAGACGTGTACTGTCCAAAGCTGCTAATGTTGATACTTGTGACGGTTTCAGTCCGGCATAGAGTAAGACAATCAATCCGGTGATATCGGCAGGATTGAATACGACAACCACATGTTTTACGTCCGGGCAATATTGGCGGATATCTTTACCAAACTGGGCGGCGATTTCTGCATTACCTTTCAGTAAATCTTCACGGGTCATGCCTGCTTTACGGGCAGCACCACCGGAGGACACAATGTATTTGGCTCCCGACAAAGCTTCTTTGATGTCTGAAGTGTAGGTCAGGTTTACTCCCTCGAACGCACAGTGATACAACTCTTCAGCCACGCCTTCCAAAGCGGGTGCATAGGGGTCGTACAGGCAGATGTTCGGAGTCAGTTTCATCATTAAGGCAGTCTGTGCCATGTTAGAGCCAATCATTCCGGCAGCTCCTACAATCGTAAGTTTTTCGTTGGTTAAGAATTCCATAATTTATATCTTTTTTAATTCGACAATTGCTTTGTTTTTTTGTTTCCGATGCAAAGATAACTTGTTTATGTGCAGGTTGTTTATCGAAAAAAGTTTTGCGCTATAATGAAAAGTTATCATTTGCCAATGATAACAAGCAGATGCGGCAATATGTTTTTCGGCGGCTAATCATTCTTACGTCTGTTTTTTATTTATCTTTGCAGTAAACAGAATGAAGATTATGAGCATTGAATTAGGAAAATTCAACCAGCTTGAGGTAGTCAAGCAGGTCGATTTCGGTATGTATCTGGATGGGGGAGAAGAGGGAGAAATCCTGTTGCCCACCCGCTATGTACCCGAAGATTGTAAATTGGGAGACTGGTTGAACGTCTTCCTTTATCTGGATAATGAAGAACGGTTAATAGCTACTACATTGACACCTTTGGTACAAGTAGGGGAGTTTGCCTGCCTGGAAGTATCGTGGGTCAACCAGTTCGGAGCTTTTCTTAACTGGGGATTGATGAAGGATCTGTTTGTCCCTTTCAGCGAGCAGAAGATGAAGATGCAGGTAGGGAATAAATACGTTATCCATGCCCATATTGATGATGAAAGTTTCCGGATCGTAGCTTCGGCCAAAGTAGACCGTTACTTATCTAAAGAGAAAGCTTCTTATCAGCCTGGTGAAGAAGTGAACATCCTTATATGGCAGAAGACAGACCTCGGGTTTAAGGCTATTATTGAGAATATGTATAGCGGCTTGCTGTATGATAGTGAAATATTTCAGACTTTACATACCGGCGATGTACTGAAAGCATACGTCAAGCAGGTACGCGAAGATGGCAAGATAGATCTGATTCTCCAGAAGCCGGGCTTTGAAAAGATAGATGATTTTTCAAAGACACTTCATCGCTACATCACAGAGCATGGGGGATGGATTGGACTTACAGATAAGAGTCCTGCCGAGGAGATTTATGACACGTTCGGTGTCAGTAAGAAGACATTCAAGAAGGCCGTTGGCGATTTGTACAAGAAGCGTCTGATTCTTCTTCATGAAGACGGCATCGAGTTGGTACGTCCCTAAGTTGAATAGGGAAAACCCTACGTATGAATAGATAGAATCATTAGGGTGGGGAGTTTCCTCACCCTATTTTTGTGATATTAGAAACAATAAAAACTAAACGACATGCGAAAAGTAATCATAACTCTTTGTTTCTTGTTTGTTGCATTTGTTGCACAAGCCGGAAGAATCAGTGGAATAAATATCCAAAGCTCAGGTGAGGCGATTCTTGTCTTTGTGGATGGCGAGCAAATCTGCACTCCGACGGAGACTTGTTTCATTGCTAACTATTCGGGCAGGCACCGGATAGAAGTATATGCAGTACGTTATATACCACGTACCGGACAAAGTGTGAAAGGCGACTTGCTGTTTCAGGAATGGGTCTCAAATCCCGGTATGAATATCAGGGATATTCGGGTGGGCTATAATGATCGTCCTGATTTCTGTCCCGATCGTCCGGTGCGTCCCGGCTATGATGTAGTGATGAACCGTACAGAGTTCGACCGTTTTCTGAGAACTGTGAAAGACAAACATTTCGACTCAGACCGTAACAAGCTGATTGAAACTACACTTGTTTCGACAGGCTTCACTTCCGACCAATGTCTCCAATTAGTAAATCTGTTCAGTTTCGATAGTGAAAAGATAAAACTGATGCAGGCTATGTATCCACGGATTGTTGATAAACCCAATTTCTATCTGGTCATCGAAAGCCTCACTTTTCAGTCGGATAAAAACAAGATGAACGAATTTGTGAGAAAATACCATAATCAACGTAACTAAAACCTATAAGAATTATGAAAAAAATACATGTTTCGGCGATATTAATCTTGCTTGTTGTTATGAGTAGTTGTGCAGGCTTGATCTTAAACTTCAAAAACAGTCAGCTAATGAGTATCCAGAAAGGAATGACACAACAGGAAGTGAAGGCGATTCTTGGAAAGCCCAATTACAGACGCTTTGATGGAGCAATGGAAGAGTGGGAATATCGCGGGTATCTTTCCAAAGCAGGGCATTCGGTGATTTGTGTTAACTTTATCGACAACCGTGTTGTTGGGTTGGATTCGTTTAGAGACGGTGCACCGACTGCTCCTCCTGCCCCTTCCTTTTCTTTAGGCATAGGTGGTACAGTCACTGCTTCGGACATAGCTCCCGCTTGTGACTATAGAGCCATGAGAAACGATGAGTTTGCCCGCTTTTTAAATGATGTAAAGAGTAAAACTTTTGATTCGGACCGGACAGATTTCATTGAGAAAGCAACCCGCTCTACCGGATTTACATCAGAGCAATGCTGCAGATTGATAAAACTTTATAGCTTTGATGATGATCGGACTAAGGTACTGAAGATACTTTATCCGAGCGTAGTGGATAAAGATAATTTTTCCGCAGCAATAGACGGATTGGATTTTCTGTCGAATCAGGATACGGTGAAGAACTTTGTGAGGAACTATAATAGAATTAAATAGACTTAAGATATGAAACGAATATTGATATTCTTTTTGGTCATAGGAATCACTGCTATAAGCAGTGTGAGTATGGCAGCCATGAGCAATAGCCGCATTCGCAAGGAGACTCGTTTCCTGACCGATAAGATGGCCTATGAACTGAACCTGAGCACAGGGCAATATAATGATGTATACGAAATCAATTACGATTTTATTTACTCCATTCGTTATCTGATGGACGATGTGATAAGGGGAGAAGAGTGGGCACTCGATAAATACTATCGTACCCTGGACATTCGTAATGATGATTTGCGTTGGGTGCTGACTGCTTCACAGTATCGCCGTTTTATAGGGGTCGATTATTTTTATCGACCGGTTTATGCCAGTGGTGGCAGTTGGAGTTTTCGTATCTATATTCGGTATACAAACCATAATCATTTCTACTTTGGCAAACCGTACCACTATAACAGCTATTGCGGTGGACACTATCGTACTCATTATCATAACAGCTATTATCGCGGACGCTATCGACATGATTTCTATTCGGGTTCGCACAGTATAAGAGATCATCGAAATTATAACACGCATCGCCGTTCCGATTTCGGATCGGTAACCATACGTTCCAATTCGGGACGGAGAGATGAGGTGAGAAGAGGAGTGTCCCAAAGAGAAAGCTCATCTTCACGGGATAACAACAGAGTGACTCCTGGGAATGCTACCCGTACCGGCAGAGAAACCAGAAGTACGGAAAATAACCGGAGGACGAATACTGTCCGGAAGAGTGAAAACATATCTACTCCTCATAGAGTAACACCGGAGCGTACGGATAGCAAACGTAGCAATAGCCGTAGTACTTCATCCCGCTCTGCAGAGAGGGGGAACAGAGAAAGATAAGTGCTATTTGCCTTTCCTTTCTGTTTCCGTATTATTTCTTTAAAATTTCAGGAGTTGAACCAGTCAGGATAAGAGGTCAGAACATCTACCTCTTGTCTTGGCTTCGAGGCTTTGGTAAACTATTGTATGCTGTCTCTTTGCAGATCTTTCTTTGCCTCGCCGGTTACATTAATTTCCGGGCGGATGCTGTCGGCTGCCACTTCACTGATGATTCCTTTTTTCACTAATCGTTCGGTTATTAAACGGTAATAGCCTTCCAGGCTCTCCTTCAGTTGCATATCATTGTTAAACGAATTCCGGAAATGCTTCGGCTTTGGAATAATGGAAGCCAGAAAAATAGATTCTTCGGCTGTCAGTTGAGACGGTCGCTTTTTAAAATAATAGGTTGCTGCTTCCTGCACCCCATAAACGAGCGGTCCCCATTCTACTATATTCAGATATACTTCGTACATTCGTTCTTTGGAGGTAAGGCGTTCTGTTTCTATCAGCCAGACAATCAGAGCTTCTTCCAGTTTACGGGCTATGTTTTTGTTTCGATTCAGAAATACGTTTTTCACCAACTGCATGGTGATGGTACTCCCTCCGCGGGCAAAACGTTTCACTTTCAGATCTTGTATCAACGCTTCGCGCATGGCTTCAGGAAGGAATCCCCGGTGGAAGTAGAAAGCTCCGTCTTCACTTTGCATCACAGACATTTGCAACAACGGAGAGATGCTGTCCAATGGTGTGAAATGTTCCCAGGAAGGGCCGATTGGAAAAGTACGTACCGGTTGGCCGTTTTCGTAAGCCGTATAGATAAATTCTTCCGACATTTTACCAAGATCTGTGACCCCGTAGTTTACAATGCAGAAATTCCTTTCCTTCAGTTCCGATTCCAATTTCAGACTGTCCAACAGGGCAAAATTTGCATCTAGAAAAAAGTGATAGGCCAATTCGCCATTTGTCTTTATACCTTCCAGGTTACTGAATAATCCTTTGGGAAGTGAACCGAACAATTGGTCTGCCGGAAACCAGGGTTTGTCTACGGCTGCTGTGAAATGCCATTGCTGTTTTTTCTTTTCGGCTTTCAGGTAAGGGTGAAACTGCATTTGATTGAACCGTATCACAGTAGTACTATCCAGTTCGGCGGATTCTTTGCCTACAAGAATCCGGTAAGATACTTGACCACGATCCAGATTGACCGTTTCAGGAGAAAGAGCCTTGTGATATACTTCGAGTCCACTGACAGCCGCTTGCCCGGTCAACTGAACCTGTCCGCCATTCTTTTCCGATTTTGTCAGGCTATAAGTCAGGGTATCCAGACGAATATCGGCATCGAAACGGCGTTTGAGGTAGGGTAGGATGATTTTGTTGTTCTGTTGTGCATAGAGTTCTGCTTTCAGGGTATGGCTGCTTCGGTTTACTTTTCCGCAGGTGGTCCAATGTTGGGTTGTCGAGTCTTCATGTACTTCGATATCCGAGCGAAAATGATTTTGCCGGACCGTTAGTTTGGGAATATGGATGTTTACGAAGTTACGGTCTTTCCGTTCAGTAATGTCTATTTGACACAAGGTCCCGTTTTCCGGCAGGAAGCCATAGAAAAGATTCAGTATCCGGTTTATTCTGTGGGCATAGTCGGTCTGAACCTGTCCGGATGAAGTCTCTCGTTTTCTTTTCAAGAAGAGAAAATCATAATTCGCCATGCTGTCTGCTTTTATAAATGAGGCCTTCAGTTGGTCGACGGTTACATTACACACTTCAATTTTTCCCCGAATCAATTTCCAAAAGTTGAGGTGCATGTTCAAAGTATGCAGGGTGAGAAGGGTATCCCGGTTGCGGGGAACTATAGAGAGATTTTTCAGTTCGATTTCGTTTAATCCTTTCATTCGCAGGTCCTCATAGCAGATAGATAATCCGTATTTTTGTTCGGCATATAGTATTCGTTTGTCGGCCGTCCGGCAGAGAATTCCGTTACGCCCCAGATATAAACCTGCCAGTACGAGGATTAGGACACTTCCTGTAATGATGAGAGCAATGCTCCCTTTCGTGCGATATTTTCCCATTTCAATATGTAAACTATGGATTTATCGGCTGCAAAGTTATACAATTCCCGGAGGATGAATAGTGCTATTCCCGGAAAAATATTATATCTTTGGGAAATCTATCATAGGAGGTACCGTGAAAAAGTTGCGAACAGATCGACAGACCCTCAATGACTTAGGAATTGTGGAAAGTACGTATGGCGAGAAAACTCTTTTCTCGCTCTTTGACATGACGGAAAGTGATGGAGGAAAGAGGTGTCTGGAAGAGTGGCTGGTTCACCCTTTGTCTGATTGGAAAGCATTGCACGAAAGGCAGGAAGCGATCCGCTATCCGGACTTTCCGGAGATACGTATTTGTAGGGAAGAACTGGATTTCATTGAGTTTTATCTCAGCCAGGGAGATCGTCCGACGAGAGTGAGCTATTTGGAATCTGCCTTTTCATATATCTTCCGGCATTTCAGGGCTACTCCCGAGCGTTATGTCATCCGTAGGGGGACGAAGTTGCTTGAAAACGTTTTGTTGGAGCTGAAAACTTTTGCAGATCATGTGACGGAACTCTCTCCCCGGTTGATCCGTAACATTGCCGCCACTATTTCAGAGATCTATCAGGCTACAGAATTGGGAAAAATGGTTGATTCCTGCGGGCAGGAAAATAGCTTTTACCGGACCGACCGTTTGGATTACATTTTCCGTTATCGACGAAATCATACCATTGCAGCTCTTCTTTCTATTGTATATCAATTGGATGCCATTCGTACCATGCATCGGACAGCAGTGACGAAAGGTTGGTGCTTTCCTTCTTTTACTAATGATAGCAAGTTTATGCTGTGCAATTTCTATCATCCGCAAGTGAAAGATGCTGTAGCGAACGATTGGGAGATGGAGAATGGGAATATCTGTATCTTTACCGGGTCGAATATGGCGGGTAAATCCACGACTTTGAAGGCAATAGCATCTGCTGTATGGTTGGCTCATGCCGGATTTCCGGTACCGGCTTCCTCGATGGTTTGTCCTATGTTCGATGGTATTTTTACTTCTATCAATCTGCCGGATTCTCTGAGAGATGGTCGCAGCCATTTCTATGCGGAAGTATTGAGAGTAAAAGAGGTGCTGGAACAGATTAACAAGGGGCATCACTGTTTTGTACTTTTCGATGAATTGTTTAGGGGAACCAATGCGCGGGATGCTTTTGAGGCATCGGTTGCCGTAGCAGAGGTGTTGAAAGCAAAGGCATATAGCCGTTTTTTGATATCTACAC
>OHOZ01001200.1_pt1 | contig 12105 bp, 8 predicted proteins | sample 1569931 | NCBI WGS metagenome assembly OHOZ01 (sample SAMEA3879572, study PRJEB24766) | human gut metagenome | biome: human-associated habitat; feature: feces | place: USA | collected 1985/1987
GCGGCGACGTGCCGCAGGCGCTGCGCGGCAAAAAGCTCTACTGCCTCAACATGGCGAACCTGCTCGCCGGGACAAAATACCGCGGCGAATTTGAAGAGCGCGTGCGCGATATTCTGCAGGAGATCCGCCGCTGCGGCAACGTCATCCTCTTTGTCGACGAGATGCACACCATCGTCGGCGCGGGCAGCGCCGAGGGCGCGATCGACGCAGCGAACCTGCTCAAGCCCGCGCTCGGCAGGGGAGAGCTGCAGATGATCGGCGCGACGACGCTGGAGGAATACCGCAAATTTATCGAGAAGGACGCCGCGCTCGAGCGGCGCTTCCGTCCCGTGACGGTCCGCGAGCCGGACCGCGAGACCGCCTGCCGGATGCTGCAGGCCCTGCGTCCCGGCCTCGAGGCCCATCACCGCATCCGCATCACGCAGGAGGCCATCGAGGCTGCCGTCGACTTCTCCACCCGCTACCTGACCGACCGCTTCCTGCCCGACAAGGCCATCGACCTGCTCGACGAGGGCGCGGCCCACGTCTGGCTCGGAGGATCGGAGCCGCCCGAGGATACCGAGCGCCGCCAGCGGCTCGAGCAGCAGCTCGAGCAGGCTGTGTCGGATGCCCAGTACGAAAAAGCCGCCGCCCTGCGCGACGAGCTGCGCACGCTCGTGCGCGGCCAGCTGGCCGCCCGCCGCGCGCAGCACACCGTGAGCCTGACCAAGCAGGATATCGCCGCCGTCGTCGCCGAACGCACCGGCATCCCCGTCGGACGCCTGCGCCAGTCGGACCGCGAGCGGCTGTTATCGCTGCGCGAGACGCTCTCGGCGCGCGTCATCGGCCAGCAGGCCGCCGTCGACGCCGTCTGCACGGCCGTGCTGCGCGGCCGGACCGGTCTGGCCGACGCTGCGCGCCCTGCCGCGTCCTTTTTGCTGATCGGCCCGACGGGCGTCGGGAAGACGGAATTATGTAAACAGCTCGCGCAGGTCGTCTACGGCAGCCCGGACGCGCTCATCCGGGTGGATATGTCGGAGTATATGGAGCCGTCGAGCGTCTCGCGCCTGCTCGGCGCGCCGCCGGGCTACGTCGGCTACGACGCGGGCGGCACGCTCACGGAGAAGGTCCGCCGCCGCCCCTACTGCGTCCTGCTCTTCGATGAGCTGGAAAAGGCCCACCGCGACGTGACAGGCATCCTGCTGCAGCTGCTCGGCGACGGCATCCTGACCGACAGCCTCGGCCGCACGGTCAGCTTCAAAAACGCCATCGTCGTCATGACCTCGAACCTGACCGGCACGCAGACCGGCAAACCCGGCCTCGGCTTCACGCCGGACTGCGAGGATGTGCGCGCGCAGACCGTCCTGCGCGAGGCGTTCTCGCCGGAATTTCTCGGCCGCATCGACTGCGTGACGACCTTCCAGCCGCTCACCGCGGCGGATCTCGGCGCGATCGCCCGCCTGCAGCTGCGCCAGCTTGCCGAACGCCTGCAGAAGCAGAACGTCACGCTGACCGCCGCGCCGGACCTGCCGGAGCGCCTCGGCGCGCTCTGCGCGCACGACCCCGGCGGGGCCAGAAGCCTGCGCCGCAGGCTTCAGACCCTCGTGGAGGGTCCGGCAGCCGAGCTTCTGCTGCGCGACCCGTCCGTGCGCGCGCTGCGCGTGCGCTGGGAGCAGGGGACCGCCGTGGTGGAAGCGGGACCGGTCTGATTTTAAAACAAACGTTCAAAAATTCGGAATTTGACGGTTTTTCGCGAAAAATGGCAGACATTCCCCGAAAAATTTTTTCAAAAAAGGGTTGCAATTTATGTAAACAGAACGTATTATATTACTGAAGTGGAGCGAAGTGGAGCAAAATTTCAGTAAAGTGGAGCGAAAGGAGGCGCGAAGGGATGTTCGGGAAGTACAAGCACACCGTCGACGAAAAGGGACGTCTGTTCGTGCCGTCCAAGCTGCGCGAGGAACTTGGCAACACCTTCTATGTGACACTGGGCCTGGACCACTGCCTCTCCGTCTATACGGAGTCCGGCTGGCAGGCGATTCTCGATAAATACAACGCGCTGCCGATCGTTCAGGCGCGGAAGATGCGTTTCCTGTTTGCCAATGCCGCCAAATGCGAGCCCGATAAGCAGGGCCGCTTCCTGATCCCGGCGGAGCTGCGCCAGTACGCGGGCCTTTCCAATGAAGTCACCTTCATCGGCCAGGGCGGCCACGCGGAGATCTGGGACAGCGCGGCATATGACGAGCTGGAGCGTCAGACGCTGACCCCGGAGAATCTGGCGGCTGTCATGGAGGAACTGGGCTTCTGATGGAGTTTGCACATCAATCGGTGCTTTTGAACGAGTGCATCGACGCGCTGGCGATCAAACCCGACGGGATCTACCTCGACGGGACGCTGGGCGGCGCGGGCCACTCGCTGCAGATCTGCCGGAACCTCACCACCGGCAGGCTCATCGGCGTCGACCGTGATCTGGTCGCGCTGGAGGCCGCAAAGAAGCGGCTGTACCGGCACGCGAAAAAAGTGACGCTGGTACACGATAATTTTGAAAACGTCGGCGCGATCCTCACCGCGCTTGGCCTCGACCGGATCGACGGGATGCTGTTCGATCTGGGCGTTTCATCTCCGCAGCTCGACGACGCGGAGCGCGGCTTTTCCTACATGGCCGACGCGCCGCTCGACATGCGCATGGACCGCGAGCAGTCGCTGACCGCCTATGAGATCGTCAACAACTGGCCGCGCGAAGAACTCAAATCCATCCTCTACGAATACGGCGAGGAGCGCTACGCCCCGCAGATCGCCGCCGCCATCGAGCGCGTGCGGACCGACCGTCCCATCGAGACGACGCTCGAGCTCGTCGATATCATCCGCTCGGCCATGCCGGCCAGCGCCCTCCGGGAAAAGCAGCATCCGGCCAAGCGCAGCTTCCAGGCCATCCGCATCGCCGTCAACGATGAGCTCGGCGCTGTCCGCCAGGGCATGGAGGCCGCGATCGACCATCTGAAGCCCGGCGGCCGTCTCGCCGTCATCACCTTCCATTCGCTCGAAGACCGCATCGTCAAAAATGTCTTCCAGGACGCGGCCAAGGGCTGTACCTGCCCGCCGTCGTTCCCGGTCTGTGTCTGCGGCCGCAAGCCGAAGATCCAGATCCTGACGAAAAAACCCATCATCGCCACGCGCGAGGAGGTCGAGGAAAACCCCCGTTCACGCAGCGCAAAGCTCCGCGTCGCAGAGCGCGTGTGAGTCTGAAAGGAGTCCGCTGCCATGGCGCAGTCCAATAGAAAATTCTATAGAGACAACGGCGCCGCAGCCTACGACGTCTACGCCTGGAACGATCAGGCCGCCCGACAGTACGAAGACGGCCGGGCCTATGAGCGGTCCCGGCAATATGAGCTCCCCGAGGAGCAGGTCCGCGAGCAGCCCTATCGCCGCGTCAAGTCCCGCACGGCCATCGCGCCCTTCACGCTCGTCGGCATGCTGACCGTCGCCTGTCTGATGATCCTCGTGATCTTCGGCTACGTGCAGCTGTTTGAAGCCAGCAGCAGCGTCTCGAAGCTCGAAAACCAGCTCGCCAACCTCAAGGAGCAGCAGCTGATGCTGCAGAGCAAATATGACGCCAAGATCGATCTTGCCGCGGCCGAAGCGCACGCGGCTGAGATCGGCCTGACCAAATGCCAGCCGGAGCAGATCGTCTACGTGAGCTTTTCCGGCACCGACCAGGCGGAGATTTATACCCAGCAGCGCACCAGCGTCTTCGGCGAGATCCTCGACGCCATGCAGCAGAGCATCTTCGGCCTCATCGAGTATCTCCACCCCACAGCCTAAACCGCATATTTGACTCCCACAGCAGCATAAGCTTGGACAGAACCTCCCAGTTGGAAATCCGGCCGAACAGGGGCGGTCTTTGCAGACCGCCCCTTTTTTAAGCAGAAAGGCAGTTTCATGGCAAGAAAAATCATCCGCCTGCCGCGCACCAAGGAGCAGAAGCAGGCAAACAGGGAGCAGAATCAGCGGGCAAACCGCACCATCCTCCGCCGCACGCTGGTCCTGATGGTCCTGTGCGGCATCGTTGCGTTCGTTCCGCTCATCGGCACGCTCTACCATCTCATGATCACCGAGCATGACTATTACAACGAGAAGGCCATCAAAAACCAGACGCGCTCGACGAACCTCACCGCCACGCGCGGCGTGATCTACGACGCAAATATGAACGTGCTGGCCTCGTCGTCGACGGTCGAGACGGTCTTCATCGACCCCAACGAGATCGCCGAGCAGATGAAGCAGCCGGAAAACAGCAACCTGCTCGACCAGATCGCCCGCGGCCTCGGCGAGATCCTCGACGTCGAGCCCAGCTTCGTCTATGAGCAGGCCGCCGACAAGCAGTACCGCTATAAGGTCATCAAGCGCAAAATTTCCGAGGAGCTGGCCGACGAGGTCCGCGCCTTCATCAGCGAAAACAGCATCACCGGCGTGTATCTCGAGACGGATCTCAAGCGCTATTATCCCAATTCCTCCCTCGCCGCGCAGGCGCTCGGCTTCGTCTCGAGCGACAACAACGGCTCTGAGGGTCTCGAGGCCTACTACAACGAAGAGCTCTCCGGCACCGCCGGCAAGGTCGTCACCTCCAAGGGCAACTACGGCTCCGAGATGCTCTATACATATGAAAAGTATTACGACGCCTCCGACGGCAGCAGCCTCATCACCACCATAGACTCGACCGTCCAGGCCTACGTCGAGAAAAACCTGCAGAACGCCATCGATAAGTACGACATCAAAAACGGCGCGTTCTGCATCGTCATGGACGTCAACACGGGCGAGATCAAGGCCATGGCCACGCTCGGCTCCTACGACCCCAACAACTATCTGGAGATCTACGACGACACGACCGCCCTTCTGCTCGAAAACGAGCGGGCGGCGGCCCTCGCCCTGCCCGAGGCCTCCGCAGCCTATGAGGCCGCGATCGAGACCTACAAGCAGGACGTCGCGGCGGCCCGCATGGCGCAGTGGCGCAACCGCTGCGTGTCCGACGGCTATGAGCCTGGCTCGACCTTCAAGCTCATCACGCTGGCCTCCGCGCTCGATTCCGGCGCCGTCACGCTGAACGACTCGTTCTACTGCGGCGGCCAGGAAAAGTTCACCGGCCGTGAGCAGATCCTGAACTGCTGGAAATCCGCCGGTCACGGCGCGCAGACGACCGCCCAGGCCCTCGGCAACTCCTGCAACATCGCCTTCGGCCACATCGGCCTGCGCATGGGCGGCGACACGTTCTACGATTATCTCAAGAGCTTCGGTGTCATGGAAAAGACCGGCGTCGACCTGCCCGGCGAGGCCAGCGGCCTGTTCTACGAGCGCAAATACCTCAACGACCCGGCAAACTACGGCACGTCCTACCTCATCACCTCCTCCTTCGGCCAGAGCTTCCGCATCACGCCCATGCAGCTCGTGCGCGCCGTGGCCGCGATCGTCAACGGCGGCTACGTGCTCGAGCCCTATATCGTGAGCGAGGTCGTGGACGCGGACGGAAATACCGTAGAGAAAAACGAAAAGACCGTCCTGCGGCAGGTCATCAGCCAGCAGACCTCCGAGACGATGCGCACGCTCATGGAGCAGGTCGTCACCGAGGGCACGGCCTCCGCGGCCCGGACGCCCGGCTACCGCGTCGGCGGCAAGACCGGCACGTCCGAAAAGCTCGACGAATACGACGAGAACGGCCAGCAGGTCAAGGACAAGATCGTCTCCTTCGTCGGCGTTGCGCCGATCGACGACCCGAAATACGTCGTCCTTGTCGCGCTCGATACCCCGGCCTATTCGGAAAACAGTGAAAAATACACCGTCCACGGCATGTATATCTCCGGCGGCCTGATGGCTGCGCCGACCGTGCGCGATATCTTCCTCGACATCCTCCCGTACCTCGGCGTCGAGCCGGACTACGGCTCTGAGGATATCCGCGGCGTCAACTTCACCGTCCCCGACGTCATCGGCATGGACGAGACAGAGGCGGGCGAGCTGCTCGCCGAGAAGACCATCACCTACCGCGTGGTCGGCACCGGCTCCGTCGTGACCGACCAGCTGCCCGTCGCAGGCAGCCAGGTGCCCGGCAATTCGCAGATCATCCTCTACATGGGCGCGGAGAAGCAGGCGACGCGCGTCGAAGTCCCGGATTTCATCGGCTGCTCCGTCGCGGACGTCAACTACCTGGCCTCGAACGCGGGCCTCTACGTCCAGGCCAAGGGCACGGACCGCACGGATGTCTACGTTCTCGCGGCCTACCAGGATATCGATCCCGGCACAGAGGTTGACAGAGGTACTACAATTACGGTAGAATTCTCTTCCACGGGCGCATCCGACTAAGGAGGACACTATGAAACTCAAAGAACTGCTGCACGGCCTTGACGTGCTGGAGCTGCACGCGGACGAAGATCTGGACATCAACGGCGTCCAGTACGATTCCCGGCAGGTCACGTCCGGCGATCTGTTCGTCGCGATCTCCGGCTTCCAGACCGACGGCCACAGGTATATCCCCAAAGCCATGGAAAACGGCGCGGTCTGCGTCGTCTGCGAAAAAAAGCCGGAAACGGACATTGCCTATGTGCTGGTCCCCGACGCGCGCGCGGCGTTGGCCGCGCTCGGCGCGAACTGGTTCGGCCATCCGTCGGACAGCATGTGCATGATCGGCATCACCGGCACGAACGGCAAGACCACGAGCACGTACCTGCTCAAGCACGTGCTCGAAAAGACCCTCGGCGCGAAGGTCGGCCTCATCGGCACCATCCAGAACATGATCGGCGATGAGATCCTGCACACCGAGCGCACGACGCCCGAATCCTTCGAGCTGCAGAAGCTGTTCGCCGAGATGAAGGCCGCGGGCTGCACGCACGTCATCATGGAGGTCTCGTCCCACGCGCTGGTCCTGCACCGCGCGGACCAGATCGCCTTCCGCGTCGGCGTGTTCACGAACCTCACCGAGGACCACCTCGACTTCCACAAGACCATGGACGCCTACTGCGATGCCAAGGCCATGCTCTTTACCCGCTGCCGGACCGGCGTCGTCAACGTGGACGATGCCTACGCCGGCTGCATCCTGGCGCAGGCCTCCTGCCGCTGCCTGACGTATTCTGCGCAGCAGCCGGCAAGCCTTCGCGCAAAGCACCTGCAGCTGCTGTCTGACCGCGTGGAGTTTGACGCGGAATACGAAGGGCAGACGCAGCCGGTCACGCTCGGCATCCCCGGCATTTTCAGCGTCTATAACGCCCTCGGCGTCATCGGCGCGGCGCTCGCGCTGGAGATCCCGCTGCCCGCCATCGCCGACGCTCTGCGGACCGCGCAGAGCGTCAAGGGCAGGGTAGAGGTCGTCCCCACGCCGGGAAAGGACTATACCGTCCTCATCGACTACTCCCACACCCCGGACAGCCTCGAAAATATCTTAAAAGCCGTGCGCGGCTTCTGCCGCGGCCGCGTGATCGCGGTCTTCGGCTGCGGCGGCGACCGCGACCCGTTCAAGCGCCCCGTCATGGGCAGAATCGCGGCGCAGCTCGCCGACCTCAGCATCGTCACCTCGGATAATCCCCGCACAGAAGACCCCTATAAGATCCTCCGGCAGATCCTGGCCGGGATGCAGGAAGCCGAGACGCCCTACGAAGTCATCGAGACCCGCGAGGCCGCCATCTTCCGAGCCATGGATCTGGCCCGGAAGGACGATATCATCGTCCTCTGCGGCAAGGGCCACGAGACCTATCAGGAGATCGGACACGAAAAACGCCATCTGGACGAGCGCGAGGTCGTCCGTGCGTATTTGGAGAGGGAAAGATGAAAGAACTGACACTCAGGAAAATCGCAGAGGCCTGCCACGGGACTGTCGCACCGGAGGCAGAGACCGTTACCGTCACCAGCGTCCAGTCCGACTCCCGCCGAGTCCGGCCCGGCGACCTCTTTGTCGCCATCAAGGGCGAGAAGGCCGACGGCCATGACTTTGTCGCCATGGCCGCGAGCCTCGGCGCGAAGGCCGCGCTGGTCGCAAGACCCGTGGAAGCGCCGATCCCCACCATCCTCGTCGCCGACACCATCCGCGCCTACGGTGATCTGGCGGCAGCCTACCGTGAGCACGCCGGGATCACCGTCATCGGCATCACCGGCAGCGTCGGCAAGACGACGACCAAGGAAATGACGGCCTGCCTGCTCGCGCGCAGCTTCCATACCGCCCGTACTGAGGGCAACCACAACAATAACCTCGGCCTTCCCATGACCATTCTCGACATGCCGGACGACACCGAAGTCGCCGTGCTCGAAATGGGCATGAACCACTTCGGCGAGATGGCCTACCTGACCTCCATCGCGCGGCCGGATATCGCCATCATCACCAACATCGGCACCATGCACATCGAGCACCTGGGCTCCCGCGAGGGCATCCTGCAGGCCAAGCTCGAGATCTTCCGCGGCGTGCCGAAAAACGGCGTCGGCGTCTTCAACGGTGACGAGCCCCTGCTGTGGAACGTCCGTGCGGACGGCGGCCACAAAAAATACTACTTCGGCATCGAAAATCACGCCTGCGACGTGTTCGCCACGGACATTCAGGAGCTTGAAGACGGCATGCGCTTTGTCGTCAGCGGCTTCGGCCACCGCTTTGAGCTGTTTGTCCCCGTGCTGGGCCGCCATACGGTCTATAACGCGCTGGCCGCTGTCACGGCTGCGCTCCTGCTCAAGATCCCGCCCGAGACCATCCAGGCGCAGATCTCCGGCTTCCAGAATACCGGCATGCGCCAGAAGATCTACGAGCGCGACGGCTTCACCATCATCGAGGACTGCTACAACGCCGGTCCCGAGTCGACCGAGGCCGCGCTCGATATCCTCGCCGGCTTCCGCGCGCGGGCCAAGGGCCGCTGCATCGCCGTCCTCGGCGATATGCTCGAGCTCGGCAACCGCTCGGCTGCGGAGCATTACCGCATCGGCCGCATCGCCGCGGCGAAGGTCGACATGCTCTACACCTACGGCACGAATTCCGAGCGCATGGTCTCCGGCGCGATCACCGGCGGCATGAAGCAGAAATTCGTCGAGCATTTCGACACGCACGAGGACCTGGCGCACATGCTCAAGATGCGTGCCCGGCCCGGCGACGTGATCTTGTTCAAGGGCAGCCGCGGCATGCGGATGGAAAAGGCCCTGTCGCTGTTTTTGAAGGAAGAAGAGCCGTAACTGCACGGCCTGTAGTTTACAAGAGAGAGTCTCGGAGGGATCCAGAATGGATGCAATGTTTTTTATTGTTCTCGGCGCGACGCTGGTCTCGTTTTTGCTGACGCTTGCGTTCGGCCGTTTCGTTATCCCCATGCTGCGCGCGCTGCACGCGGGCCAGTCCATCCGTGAGGTCGGCCCGCAGTGGCACAATTCCAAGGCTGGTACGCCGACCATGGGCGGCATCATGTTCATCGCCGCCATCCTCCTCTGCACGGTCGGCTTCGGCTGGAAGAGCATGGTAGAAAACGGCGACTATACGCACCTGTACGTCCTGGGCCTTGCCCTGTGCTATGGTCTGGTCGGCTTCGCCGACGACTTCGTCAAGGTTAAGCTCAAGCGCAATCTCGGCCTCACCGCCAGCCAGAAGTTCCTGCTGCAGCTCGTTGTGGCTGTCATTTTCCTGTTCGTGCTCAAAAAGAGCGGCGACCTCAGCTGCGACCTCTATATCCCGTTCTGGAACCTCGATCTCGAGATCCCGACGGCGGTCTATATGATCTTTGCTGCCTTCGTCATCGTCGGCTGCGTCAACGCCGTGAACCTCACCGACGGCGTCGACGGCCTTTCGAGCAGCGTGACCATCCCGGTCATGGTCTTCTTCGCCGCGACGGCCTATATCTACGGCCGCACGACGCTGGCCCTGCTCCCCGCGACGGTCGCGGGCGGCCTCGCAGCCTTCCTCTGCTACAACTTCCACCCGGCCAAGGTCTTTATGGGCGACACCGGCTCGCTGTTCCTCGGCGGTATGGTCTGCGGCATGGCGTTCGCGCTCGATATGCCGCTGATCCTCATCCTGGTCGGCATCATCTACATCTGCGAGACGCTCTCCGTCATCCTCCAGGTCACGTATTTCAAGCTGACCCACGGCAAGCGCATCTTCAAAATGACCCCCATCCACCACCACTTCGAGCTGTGCGGCTGGAAAGAGGAGAAGATCGTCTTCGTCTTCACCGCCATCACCCTCGTCATGTGCGTACTGGCCTATCTTGGCGTTATGAACCGGTATTGATCCCGGTTTTCCCGGAAAGGAGCGACCCCCTATGGCAAGCCGTCAGGACGGCGTCACGCAGCTGTATGATCTCCCGCAGGGCGGGGAACCGGAGCGGCTGCCGCAGCCGGAAAAAACAAAGGATAAAGTCCTGCTTGACGAGCGCGGACTGCTGGATCTGCCGTTTCTGGCGCTGACGGTCCTGCTCGTGCTCATCGGCGTGATCATGGTCTTCTCGGCCTCCTACGCCCGCGCGTACTACCTGACCGGCAACTCGACCTACTATTTTGCCCGCCAGGCCATCTTCGCCGTCGCCGGGATCGCCGGCATGCTCTTTGTCAGCCGGCTCAACTATCAGCTCTGGCGCAGCGCCTCGTTCATCATCCTGCTGGTCTCGGTGTTTTTTCTCATGCTCGTGCCGATCATCGGCTCCACGGCCAACGGCGCCAAGCGCTGGATCGAGGTCGCGGGCATCCGCTTCCAGCCCTCCGAGCTGGCGAAGATCGCCATCATCATGACCTTCTCCGCCCTCATCTCCACCTACCGCGACAAAATGCGGACCTTCCGCTACGGCATCCTGCCGTTCGTCGTCATCATGGTCGTCCTGTGCGGCCTGGTCGCGCTCGAGCGTCATTTCTCCTGCATCCTCATCATGCTTCTTCTGGCTGCCGCCATGCTGTTCCTCGGCGGCGTGCAGCTCAAATGGTTCGCCCTCGGCGGCATCGCCGTCGGTCTGTTCGCCTTCATCTATCTCAAAACGCAGGGCTATGCCGGCAGCCGCATCACCGCCTGGCGTGACCCGGCCTCCGACCCCACGGACAACGGCTATCAGATCCTTCAGTCGCTCTACGCCATCGGCTCCGGCGGCCTCATGGGCCTCGGCCTCGGCAAGAGCCGCCAGAAATATCTGTACTTGCCCGAGGAGCACAACGACTATATTTTCCCCATCCTCTGCGAGGAGCTGGGTTTTGTCGGCGCGGTCGTCGTGATCCTGCTCTTCATTCTTCTCATCGTGCGCGGCTATTATATCGCCATGCACGCGCGTGACCGCTTCGGCGCGCTGCTCGCCGCGGGGATCTCCACGCATTTTGCGCTTCAGACCTTCCTCAACATCGGCGTCGTCACGAATTTCCTCCCGGCCACCGGCATTTCACTCCCGTTCTTCTCCTATGGCGGCACGGCGCTGCTCATGCAGCTGTTTGAGGCCGGTATCGTCCTGGCCGTGTCCCGGCAGAACGACAATAAACTCCTGTAAAGCAAAAGGGGAGAGCCTATGAACATCGTCTTTACCTGCGGCGGCACCGGCGGACATATCTATCCCGCCATCGCGGTCGCCCGCATGTTCCGCGAGCGCCAGCCGGACTGCAGGATCCTCTTCATCGGCGCGGAGGACGGCATGGAAAACAAGCTCGTCCCACGCGAGGGCTTCGAGCTGCAGACCGTGCAGATCTCCAACTACCAGCGAAAGCTGACCCCCGCCGCCATCTGGCACAATCTCGTGACCGTGCAGCGCATGTCCGCGACGTTCGCCAAAACGAAGCGCATCCTGAAGGACTTCCAGCCCGACGTCATCGTCGGTACCGGCGGCTACGCCAGCTTTCCCGCGCTCAAGATGGGCGCGAAGCTCGGCATCCCCACCTGCGTGCATGAGTCGAACGCCGTCCCGGGCCTCACCACGAAGCTCGTCGCGCGCACGGCCAGCCGCATCATGGTCTCCTTCGACGCCAGCCGCCAGCACTATCCCGACCCCGAAAAGGTCCTCCTGACCGGAACGCCCGTGCGGGAGGAATTCCTCTACGCCAAACGCCAGCAGGCCCGGCAGGCACTCGGCCTCGGCGACGAGCCCTTGATCGTCTCGTGCTGGGGCAGCCTCGGCGCGCGGGAGATGAACCGCAAGATCGTCGATTTCATGCGGC
>OHOZ01001223.1_pt1 | contig 11945 bp, 6 predicted proteins | sample 1569931 | NCBI WGS metagenome assembly OHOZ01 (sample SAMEA3879572, study PRJEB24766) | human gut metagenome | biome: human-associated habitat; feature: feces | place: USA | collected 1985/1987
TACAATATTAAACTATCCCTTATTTGAATGTCTCCTATTAAGGTATCGTTATATACGCACGCCTCTATATTGGTCCATGAATCACGAAAAGATACACAAGGTATCAATTGGTAGGCCGTATCGCCTGGTATATATATAAGGCTATCTTTTACCTGTGCTCTAATCTTTATAATAGTTTCGGATTGAATCTTACTAAAATTTTGTAGTTCCTCATTTTTCCGCTTTAGTTTGTTTATTAAGTCTGCATCTTCCTTCATGAACCTTTCGTAATCCTGAATGGAAAGCTCCAACACCCCAACGCGTGCGGCATTCAAACTATCTAAAGCCCGATAATACTTCACATCGTTCAATAATACCGCGTTATTACGTTTATAGGTGTCTCTATCGTGTTTTAGTTGGCTTACCCTTACATTAAGGAAATAAGCCACTAAAACAACAACTAAGACACCTAATATTATTATTATTTTCTTCATTCTTTAATCGTTTGACGTTGCAAGAACCTCCAGCACTTCCGACATATTAACATCGACAATAAGGTTAATATACACACTCCATTTTATAAACGTCTACTTCGATTCTTTTAAATAACTCTTCCATAACAAACACTTTTAATAGCTTCAAAAATCACTTTACTAACTCTATTCCGTCCGTCTTCCGACTGAATAAAAGCACAATCTTTGCGGGTATCCATGAAGAAATTTTCCACTAACACCGCCGGGCATTTGGTGTGTTTTAATATATAAAATTGGCTCTCCTTGTCGGGGTCTCCGTCGCTTGTATCTTTGCGTATTTTCCAACCGTCCGGAGCAAATTCTTTTTCAGCCTCTTTATATAGTTCCGTTGCTATCAAATCGGCTTTTGTTTGGCCGACGGACGTATAAGCCTCCCAACCGGTGCCACCGCCTGCGTTTGCGTGTACGCTTATAAGAAAGCATTTACCGGAGGTCTCTGAATATATCGCGTTTGCACGCTTACAACGTGCCGACAAAGATACATCTTTTGTCTCCGGTACTAATATTCTATACTGAATGCCTTCTGCCTCTAACATCGAACTAACACGCTTGACTATATCACGGTTGAACTCCCATTCAAACAACTGCGTACCATCGTCCCAAACCGGCGAACGCTTACCGGCTGTATCAATACCGTGCCCGTTGTCTAATATTGGTATAAAAACCTGTTTCATCCTTTGACCTACTTTTTATTTTCCATTTCTTCCTTGCATCTCTCTATAATAGGCTTCCAGTACGAAGGCATAATGCGCGTAAATTCTAACCGGACTACATGGTATATTATCCTTAATCCTATGTTTTGCGGATATGCTTTTACGTAGTTCTTCAAGCCATTGCACAAATATACATATAATAAAACATACGTAAGTGACTTCATTGCCATTAATGCACCTTTTAAGTCGCCACATTGAGAAATGGCAATATAAATAGCATATAACAAAACAATATACAGCAATAACTCGGCCAAAGAGTTTTTAAATTTTCTCATGGAGAAATTATTGCACCTTACTATACTAACACCGTCCGCACGCATGCCTGCAATGACATTAAAAGCAAACATCACAACCAAAGCGATAAAAAACCCCTTTGTCGGTGTGAAATAAGCAAGTATCGGACTAAATGCCGATACTGCTATAAATCTAAAATATTCCAAATCTATTTTCATACTTTTCTATATTCTATTGCAAACGTTTCTTCGCCTATGCTATCAATGCTAAGGAATGCCCCTGTTTTAATACCGTCCACCGTCGCGAACTCATCTATAATACGGCTTTCAAAAGATAACGACCAATTCGAATTATTGACATAATACATTCCGCTTAGGAACAAAGTATTTTTATCGATTCTGTCAGAATCGCGTATCATTGTCTTTACGCCGTCTCTAAAATCTAATACATCTTGTGCAGTTATTCCGGCAGAATTTATTTCTGCTAAGGTCATTGTACGACCGGATTTAGCTATAAAGGCACGGAAACCGACATTTAACAATGGCTTATAAATATTTTGCATAGGCGCGTCGGTTGTTACGGTCATTACCGTAAACTTGCTATTAGTAATAGCCAATTTAATATAACGTCTTATTACCGAATAAGTTTCCGTATTGGTGTACATAGTAGAGAAAACCAACTCCCCGTTATCATTATTACCACCTTGGAAATTACCTACCGTTTTCAGATTCCATACGATTAAGTCTTTTCGGTCATTGTTTGATAGCACGCTAACAAATATCTTCCTATTATCTCGTATAGGTTCTTGTATTACGTCTATATAGGAGCCTCCAATCATAGATTCTATTTGTGAAGTTATGCTTATCGTTTTTGTTCCGTACTTATCAGATTGCGTAAGTAAGTTATTAAGTACATATATATTCTTTGCTAAATTGTCAGCCTGTGTTGCAATCTCATTCATTTGGTCTAAGAATACAGTAGTAACCGACCAATTAGAGTAATTTATACTTCCACCTACATTTGTTCGTGTAGCCTTTAAAGATATTACCTTTCGCCCCGTGGCTATTCCGGTAAATTCCAGTACTTGTTGTTGCTGTAGGTTTTTTCTTGCCAACGTCATAGGCACAAGTTCACTACTATTATTAAAATAGAAGAAACTTGTAATAGCATCGCTATATAGTGACAAAGCTATAAGCCTATCTAAAATAACTTTATCACTATCCGAAAGTGCGCCATTATTGGTCGGGATAGCTTTCATATACATTCTAAGTTCATAGGCTCTTTTTGCCCATGACCAGGGACCCTCCGATTCAGTTCTAATTACTGATGCGTTAATAAATGAGCATGATGTATCGCCGACTTCTTCCTGATATTCAAAATATTGTACTTTAGTCTCGCCTGCTTCGGTGTATTGTGTTATACGCAACATGCGAGCTATCTGCGTATTTTGCGCACGGTACGTGCCTACATAGATATGTAGACCGTCTTCTATATTATTAAATACATCAAATTGGGCGTTTTTATTGAAATCGAAAGATTCATCTAATTGCTCTATTTCTACGCCTCCACTATCCTTTAAAATATCCTGAATGCTTTTAGCATTTGTAATACTTGTACCGCCATCGTACCCGCCGGCATCAACAAAATAGACTTTTCCGTTAGTTCCGTCTATAATCATAGCCGATTTACGCTTATCATTGCTTGAACCGATACCAAAATTAAACAGACCATTTGCGACCACTGCGTTATACTTACCGGCAACATGGCCGCCTACTTCTGATGTCACTGTCCCCTGTCCTTCCGCATGAGAATTAACACCGCCCGCCTTCGTTTGTTGGCCTTCCGCATGAGAATTAACACCACTTGCGTTAGTAAGTAGTCCTTCCGCATGGGAATTATTTCCGCCCGCATTCGTTGCGTGGCCTTCCGCATGAGAACTACCACCGCCCGCCGCCGTTTCTTGGCCTTCCGCATGAGAATTAACACCGACCGCTGTATTATTACCATAATCATTAAACACTTCACCGCCTCCTTTAGAAACGCCTATAAAAATAGGTGTAAAATTCCATGCTGTACCGTTTGTACTTGTTAATATACCAAGTTGATTAACAGTAATAGTTGTATTTCCCGAATTTTTAAAATTCGTATAAGTACCTACTTCGGTGGTAATATAGAATGAATTTCCCTCTACCACAACGGGAACCGTACTTTTTGTAGCAATGCCTAAGAATTGATACTCTGGTCCCAATGTGTCCACCATTGATAATAAAACCGCCTGAAGTACATTTCCGGTTATCTCATAATTGCCGTTTTCCTTGATAACATCTTTTATACTCTCTTTGATTTGGTCGTATGCCATAACTTTTAATTTTAGAGGTTATTAAATTCGTTTCCGTTTGGTTTAATATTAAAGTCGTTATTAAAGTCGTTATTAAAGTCGCCACGAAAGACGCTACCTAATTTCTTAACAACTGTATTAGTTTGGAACTCAATTTCTACGGAGGCTAAATCGCCTTGCGTTTCCCATTTTGGCGTAAATAGGAACGTATCACATTTATATAAACGTCCGAAACTATCCCTTATACTAATATGGTCACTTAACCGGATTAAACGCATAACATCGCAAAGGTATTCCGGCGCAAGGATATTAAACCGATATACTTTTTCCGAAAGTTGTTTAATCGGAAAAAAATAACCTCCCCTTTCTTCGCCTTCTTCCTCAAATGTATAATCCGGCTTTCCTATTTCAGTACAGAAATAAACGCGGTTTCTGAACGTCGGGTTTCTATATACAATTATGCCAGCGTCACAATATAGCGTATCATCATCGCACCACTCTATTGATAGATAATTTTCAGAATCATTTATTATCGTAAATATGTCCGAATACCATGTATTAACGCCATCATTTAAAACGGCATAATACATTCCTATCGGTATTTTTTCCTGCAAGGGGAAATAAGCCGGATACACAATAACCTCCATTTTATCGGTATTTTCCGGCTTTGCTAATTGTAAGCCAGTTAGAACCATTTGTTCCGTTATATCCAAAACGAAAACCCCGTCTTTAGTATATAACTTAACGTTAGGGTTAAATACCTCGTTTGGCTTCCTCAATATCTGAAAGGGCAAAAGACTATGCGCAGGAGTAAATAACGGGTATATATTCCCGTAAGCATAACTTTTCCGGCTGTTTTGTTCGTCTATATTGTCGTACCACGGCAATACACTCAAATTATTATTTTCGTTCATATCTCCTCCGTATTAAATTTTAATTCGGCTTTCGCTGACCTACTCGACAAATTTACAGATAATTTGCTAATCTGACCATTTCCGACAAATGTTTTTATAATTCCGTTCGGGTTTATATCATCTTGCCCAATAGGGAATACTACTGTTTGTTTTTTCTTTCGTTCTATTCCCCTAACCGTGATTTCTTTTTCGTTGATTCTCGCCCGACGCGCTGGTAAATCATATATCCAGTATGTAGGCTGTAAATTCACAAAAGCAAGAAAGCCGTTTTGAAGCTCTGAAATCTCATTATCAAACATTAAACTAACAAATGGTACTTTATATTGCCCGTATACTAAGTTAGCCGCAAATATTGCGAAGCCGTCTTGACTTATATTATCAGGATTGCAAAGCATATAATCTATATCGGGAGTAAAATTAGACACCGTTATATCTTCTTTCTTATCCGCTTCTACATACTTACTTAATATCTCTATCGGATACCCGTTAAAAACTTTAGTGCAGTCGTCCATCCAAGAAAATTCATACCGTGAAGACATTTCCGGCTTATCAAACTTATACGAAGATTGGCCGAACGCAATCGGTTTATAATTCCGCTTGTTGGCGATTTGCGTTAAATCTAAAACCGTCTCCGGCGATAAAACGTAACTACCACCGTTTTTAAAGTATAAAATATGCTCTATTCTTAATTTATCGTCCTCTATAAACCAATACAATTTATACGTATTTGCTAACATAGACATAATTTGCCGAAACGTAGTAGGCGCCTTTTGTGCCGGTGTATTATATATCCCGTTTATTATGTTAGATTTCGGCGTTATTAATAACGTCTGATTCGAGGTTCCTGTTATCGGGTTTGTCGTACCGTATAAAAATTCACTGTATTCACTCGCAGGCAAATGAGTAACGCCCGGCGCAATCTGACCCAACAAAACGGATATAACACTCCATAGTGGGAAATTGTCGGGCACTATATATTCTTTACGTCCGTGCTTCTCGAAAATACTATCCCATGCCGAATGACTAAGCCAAACGGATGTATTCATCCATTTACTTTTTCCTAAAGGGTACATTTTGTCTAATGTAATAAGCACTGGAGGCGCGAAATATTGCCCCCATTCCGTTTTACCGTATTCCGTTGGCGTGTCTGAATAACGATTTGAGATATAAGCTATATCCATATCATACCCGATTGCATGAGTATAATTTTTATTATTCCCTACAAAATCATCCGTAGGAATCGGCTGCGTTGTATTGCCTAATATTGTTTCTACATCGCATATTAAACGGGCATATATACTATAAGAATACATATAGCCCTTTAATGTGCCTACCATTCCACTACCTTTTTCCGGCGTAAGCGTAAATTCTAAGGTATCTAATATTGGCGCACTGCCGGGTATGTTTTTCTCAAAATAATATAGCCTCATATTATCCGTGGTCCGGACTAATGCTATTGCAACCTTACTAGTTAACAGTCCTATATCGCTATATCGTATGTGCAACCGATAAGTATTCAAATAAGGGTGTGACAAATCACCTTCATAAAAAACCGGGGTCGCGTCGTCAGGGTCTAATATCTGCATATTCCCGACATAATTACGGGCTAAATCTTCTAAAGCACCCCCTTCGGGGGACAAATCTATTTCCTTTAATAGCTGTGTGAAATGAAACCAATACTTAGTTTTTAAATCGCTTCTATTGTCCACCGCCGTTAATACGTCCTGCTCCCACGACATCCCCGATATAAAACATGAAATCTTATCATCGCCGGGAAGGTAGACTTGAATAATCGGGCGTTTTGTGATAGTTAGGCTTTCGATTTCCGGCGCTAAGGGAATTAAATCGTATTCCTTATCTAATCCGGCTAATATATCGTTATACTCATCGAATACGTCGGGTTTAACCTCTACTGTCATATCGTCTAAACTTATGGTACAGTCGGTTTGCATGAATTTTCCCGACCAATATTTCTCCCAACTTAACCCCAAATCGTTAGATTTAATGATAGTGACATAATACACCGTAGAGAAATCACACGCCATTATAAACTTATAATCGTCAAAAGTGTAAGTTAACTTTCCGCTTAACTTTTTCCTATAAAATTGCTGCGAAGTCTCTAACTCATACTCTAGACTTAAATCGTCTTTATATACCGGCTTTGTGTATTTGAATGATGCTTTTAAAACGGCCTTATTCCCGTCCCTTCTTTGCGATACGACTATGATTTGACAACCGTCCGGTACATCTACCGTTAAATTGAAGTTTGCATCTAAAATGGCGCTTCCGCCCCCTTTCATAAACTTTTGTAGATGTACATCAAAATACATTGCATATCCTCGCCGAAAACGGTTATAAGAACCTATAATGTTTATACGCATTCCGGCTGACACCGGAAAGACGTATAAATCGCTGTACATATCAGTAATCACTCTACCGGCCGCGCTTATGGAGCTATCTTTAATAACATATAACGGCTCCATTTCGGTTAATTCGGGGTTATATCCGTATTCTTGATAATCTACCGAAAGCAAGAATTTATATATAGGGTTTATCATCTTAATTTCCTTGTTAAGTTCTTATATTCAATTATAATTCTCCCGTCTTTATCTAAGTATGTACGCCTTTCTCCTTGTTTCTTTATTGCGTTTACGTCCCTTTCTAATTTGCTTAAATCCGCACCGGAACTGGCACCAATAGAAATCACGTCTGCCCCTTTGTATGCGTTTAGATACTTATGCGCAAACGTCCCGTTATTCATAGAGTTTATCACGTCCGGAATATATCGACGGAAACGGCGCGAATTTCGTTTGTTTATCACGGCAAAAAATTCGCCGCCTTCTGCCCTGCGTCGTGTACCATCCGGTTTTTGCCCTAAATCTATATCGTTTCCGGATTGATGGCTACCACCTTGCAAAAGTTCAACAGTTCCTTCGCCATACGTTTCAGTACCTGAATTTTTCGCCATTTGTGCAGCCTTTATCTTAGATGCAGCAAAGCTTCCCCACATTACAGCAATAGCCGGAATCGCGCCCCATATACCCAACTGCCGCCATATTAATGCGGTTGCCGTCACAAGCGAGCTAATTTGCTGTGCTGTGTCTATTGCTTGCTGCTGACGTTGTGCCTTTTGTTGCTCTTTCAAGGCTTTTTGTTCGTTCTTTTTGGCGTCTTCTAATTCTTTTTGTGCATAAGCTACATTTGATGCGTATCCGTTTGCCCTTGCTTGTAATTCGGCCTCTAATGCCGTTTGCGCGGATTCTACTTCCTTTTGTGCCGATTCTACCGCCCTATTTGCCGCATCAACTTTAGCCTGCGCCAACGTATTCAACGCCTCTATGGCATAAGACACAGAAGTATTTATGGCTTCCTTTTGGTCATCATTCAGATTAAGCCCTAAAATACTATATATATCCTGCGTTTTATCTTTCTTTTTTGATTCCTCGATTTGCTGGTTTATTCGTTCTATTTGGTTTTCTATCGTTTGTACCTCAACATCAGACATTTTAACCGATGCCTGCTGATTTAATTCTAAAATCTTATTTAGCCTGTCTTTTTCAGCTTGCAGCCGGAATTGTGTTTTCTTTTCTTCCGTTGTCTTTAGTAAATCAAACTCGCTTTGTGCAAGTGCCTGTCGTTGGTCAAAAATACGCAGTTCCGCTTGTATCTGCTTGTCGGCGTATTCCTGAATTAGAGCCGTTCTTTGTGTATCGAATCCGGCATTTATCGCGACGGTATCTTGTCTCTGTCCGGCAGGCTTCTGTTGGTTTTGGAGTTGCGCTGTTTGGCGTTCATTTTCCAAAAGTTCCAACCTTAAAGCCTTTTCTTCCTGTGTGCCCGCTTTAATGGCTTGTAGGCGCAATTCAATACTTTGCTTTTGTAGTTGCAATTCTTGCAACTGTCGCTGCTGCTCTATCTTTAGCAAATCATTCGTTAAACGTTGCTCCAGCACCAATATAGTAGCATTTATAGTTTCCTTTTCTGATTCTGTGATACTTTTTTCGGTCTCTAATTGGTGCGTTAAATCTTCTATTTGGCGTTTATATTGGTATTCTGTTTGCTTACGCCTTTTTTCCCATTCGTCGGCCTCTAATTGTAGCTGTGCATCTTGTAATTTTCTTGTAGCCTCTAAATTTCTTTTATAGGCCGCCTCCACTTGCTTTGCTTGCTTATTCGTATCAGCACCGCCAGTTTTAACCGAGGGCGTTTTAGTCGTTACCGCTGCCGTCGTTTTCGTTGATGTGTCCGGCGTACCCACATTAACCGGAATGGTTAACGGTGGTATCTTCTTTTGCATCCGGTTTATGCCATTATTAAGGCTTTCCGCAACATCTTTTATCTCTTTATTGATTAGGTCGCTAAAGGCTGTCCCGAACTCCGTGAAGCCTTCCTTTACCCCGTCCCAATCTAAAGAGAATGCAGATTTGAATATTTTTCCGGCGGCTTGTATCATATCTATTAAAGCCCCGAAAAGATTCCCTATCGTGTTAAATACCGTCTTAAAGACTTCCGGAAGAGCCACTACAAACGCTCTAAATAGATTGCTTTCATTGTATAGCTCAATGAAATAATTTATCAAAGAAACGACACCTTTTATCAAGGCCGTTAAGCCCTGATTAATGAACACCTTTATAGAGGTTGTAAAGCCCTCAAAGCTGCCACCCGTAGCATCAAACAAACCTGCTAAAGCGTTTTGTAATTCAATCTCGCTTTGCAGTTGTTCTTCTTGCAACCGCCCTAATTCGCCGGCCTTGCTTTTTACCGTATCTAAATCGGTAGATATATCTTTTAATGTCCGAAGGTATTGTAACCCTGCATCCTCGCCGGGACCGCCGAAAATATCCGCTATTGCCGTTCCCACACTTTGTGCGCTGTCCGGCAATTCGGCCAACTTTGCGGAAACTTCCTGCATTACCTGAAACGTTGTCTTTGCGCCGGTCTGCAAGTCCTTTTGTACTTGTGTGGATGAAATGCCGATTCCATCAAGCGCGGCAGCGGTTGCCGTTGTCATTTCGCGTAACCGCAAATTACCCTCCTTTATAGCGTCTACTCCCTTATCAGAGAAAATACCGGCCTTATTGGTTTCGGCTACAATAGCTACAAACTGACTTGCGGATATTCCGGCCTCCTTAAAATACGCAGGATATTCTTTCAACGTATTTAAAAACTCGCCGTTTGCATCCCCACCCGCTATAAAACCGTCTTGTATTAATTGTATTGCTTCGTCTGCTGATATACCGAATTGTTTCGCTAAAGCATTTGCGGAAATAAGCGTTTCTTTGAAATCAGCGTTAAAAGTGTCGGCTACTGCTTGCACTTGATTTCGGAACGCCTTTAAATCATCGCCGCTTTTTCCCGTAAATTGTTGGGTTAATCTTGTAGCCTCTACTAATCCGGCGTTATAATCGTACCAAAACTTAAACGCCACACCGGCTCCGGCGATTCCGGCTATTGCTAAAAATACGGGATTTGTCATTAAAGACATTAGGGTATTTCCTAAAGCCTTTGCGCCGTCGGACATTGCGGCAAACACCTCCTTACTTTCATTGCCGCCACGGCCTAAAGCTAAAAGACTCTCCCCAAAAGAATTATTAAGCCCTAAAGCCTCTTTTAGCCTATCCGCATACGAAATAATTGCGTCGGAAGCCTCCGTATAATTACCAACGTTGAGATTGGTTTTGCCGGTGGACTTCTGATACTCATTCATAGCTTTATATAGTTCACGGGTTTTTGTTATAAGCCCCTCTTTTGCTTCGGCCTCCTCGCGTTCGGCCTTGGTCATATTGTTAAGGTAGATTTTATTCAATGAATACTGCGCCGACAAACGATTATAACTACCTTCTGCGGACTGATTCAGCTTTATAACAAGTTTGTTTATTTGGTTGGCTTCTGTCTTTGCGAGATTAAGCTCCGCAATTTTTTTAGCCGTTTCACTTTCAGCGAAAGCAAGTTCTTTTTGTGCTCTTGCTAACCGGTCTGCATCGTCCGCGCTCTTTTTCGTTTTCTTTCGTCCGTCTTCTGTCGCGCCGGATACCTTTTCCAATTCTTTGGTTAACTGTATTGCTTCCGTCCGGATATTCTTTAATGCGTTCGTATATGTATCCGAAAGTTCATCGAGTTGTTTTATAAGCTCTGTTATTGAATTGTCAGGGCTTACCAAATCGGAGTATTTAATTGCGTCGTTATCTGCCATGATTCTATAATTTTAATTTCGCTCAAATTTTAAATATAAGACGTGTTTTCATTAATAAGGTAGTATCACCCCACAACAAAGATAAAAACGCCACTATCGCGATTATTTCGCCTTATTTCGGCGTTTTAAGTCTTTGACCATCTCCTTAATGTATTCAAAAGCGTTATAATATGCCAGTACTGACATATTTTTCGGGTCTGTATGTAAATGCTGCGACAACATTAAGCACATCTTTTCAAACTGTTTATCTTGCTCTATCTCTACACTATCGGAACCGGAAAACGATTTAGGATTAAAGTACGTTATTAACTCTGCCGTTATATCGTCTATTTCCTTTTCTCTCTCTGGCTTGCTTCCACCGTCTATAATGGTTTGTAGTATTAGAACTGTACGCCGCTTTAATTGGTCATAATATTCTTTTACCGTTGCATCATCGAATAAACGGGGGAAATATATTTGCAGCTCCCTATCTATTTTTTTTTTGACCGCTTCGATTGAGGCGGCTAAATCCTTATACGGGACATCGGCGAACATATCCACTATCTTTTTTAACCCCTCATCTGAAAGGTCGTCACATGGTTTGCCGTCTATGCTTTTAACCAATACGGCAAAGGCCAAATTTCGCGGCGATACGCCCGATTGAATAAAGTACACATTTTGGCGTATGTTTTCAAGCTCTGTAATAGCCTGCTTATTGTCATTCTTTGCCAAAAAGGCGGCAATACGCGAAATATGCCTATCAAAATCCGCTATATCCGAACCTATACCGGCATCGACTAAAAGCATTTTATTATACTTGTGGAATCGTGTAACCGGAAGATTTTCTATATCATCGTAAACCTCAATAGTTTTACCGGATAATTTTAATGTATTCATAACATTTTACGTGTTAATGCGGTTGAAAATACGGGGATTAAAAGGAAATAACCCTCCCCTAACATTATAGCAAATAAGACAGCGAAAAAACACCCCGTCCACCATGAGAGGCAGAAATTACACCGAAACATTTCACTAAAGAAATCATTTCCATGTACCTGCACA
>OHOZ01001230.1_pt1 | contig 11924 bp, 12 predicted proteins | sample 1569931 | NCBI WGS metagenome assembly OHOZ01 (sample SAMEA3879572, study PRJEB24766) | human gut metagenome | biome: human-associated habitat; feature: feces | place: USA | collected 1985/1987
TCGTGAAAGCCCCCGTGCGGCACGTCGTCTGCATGTCTTCGAGCCACGTGGCCATGTTCGACGCCCTGGGCGAAGTGCGGCGCATCTCCGGTGTTTCGGGCATCGACTACATCAGCAACACCTACGTCAACGAACACCGCTACTGCGGCGAAGTGCGCGACGTGGGATACGACACCAACCTCAACTTCGAACTGCTGGCCTCCATGCGGCCCGACCTCGTCCTGCTCTACGGCGTGACGGGCGAAAACACCGTCGTCACGGGCAAGCTCCGCGAACTGGGCATTCCTTATATATATGTCGGGGACTATATGGAAGAGTCGCCTCTGGGCAAGGCCGAATGGCTGATGGTGGCCGCCGAACTGTGCAACGTCCGCGACAAGGGTGCCGAGACTTTCCGCGGAATCGCCGCACGCTACAACGCGCTCAAGACCCGAATCGCCGGGGCAGCCCGGAGCCCCCGCCCGAAAGTGATGCTCAACACGCCCTACCGCGACACCTGGTTCATGCCCTCGTCGCGGAGTTTCATGGTGCGCCTGATCGAAGACGCCGGCGGCGAATACGTCTACACGAAAAACGACTCGGACACCTCGGTCGCCGTCGACCTCGAGGAGGCCTACCTGCTGGCTTCGGCCGCAGACACGTGGATCAACGTCGGCCCGTGCAATACCCTGGCCGAACTCACGGCCCAGAACCCCAAGTTCGCGGACGTCCCCGCCGTTCGCAACCGGCAGGTCTTCAACAACAACCGCCGCCAGACCCCTGCCGGAGGCTCCGATTTCTGGGAGTCGGGCGTCATACGCCCCGACCTGGTGCTGCACGACCTGTGCGCCGTATTCAATCCCCAAGCCGCCGACACCGCGGAACTCTACTATTATAAACGGCTCGAATAATGAAGCGGCTCGCAATACTCCTCTCGGCCCTGCTCTGGCTGCAAACGGCGGCCTCGGGCGCGGAACCGTGGTTCCGCTACTTCTCGGACGGCCACGCTGTCATCAAGCAGGGTTCGCTCTACGGCTTCGCCGACCGCAACGGCGCCGAGGTCATCCCCTGCCGGTATACCAAGGCCTATCCTTTCAACGACGGCATCGCCATGGTGCGGCAGGGCTATGAAGTCTTCGCCATCGACACCCTGGGCAACCGCCTCGGCACACGGGTGAAAATCCCCCAGTTCTACAACCAGGACTTCGAATATTTCGTCCGCTGGGTGTGCAGCCGCCTGCCCTTCGTGTCGGACAACGAGTACGCCCAGCTCCGCAGCGAGGTCGTCAACGCCGTGGTCACCATCGGCAGGGACGGGCGCATCACCGGCTGCGAAAGCGTCTCGGCCTGCGATCCCCGGGCGCTGCGCAAAGTCCGCAGCATAGTCATGGAAGCCCCGGCCTGGTCGCCCGGCCTGGTCGACGGCGAGCCGGTCGAAATTCGCTACCTGCTGCCCGTCAACTTCCGGCACCTTCGTCCGATCAAATGCCATGCGGTCGACGCACAGGGGAATAAACTCAACGTGCAGATCGTCTATCCGCTCTTCCAGGGAGAATACGCCTCGCGGCTCTACCCGTGGTTCTTCCGGAATATCCGCTACAAGAGCGGCGAATACCAGCGTGCCGCCTCCGGCACCGTGCGGGTCGCCTTCACGGTCGACAAGAAGGGCAAACTGCGCGACATCGAGATCCTCCGCGCCCACAACGACGTCTGCCGGGAAAAGACCATCGAGACCCTGAAGAAATCCCCCAGGTGGACGCCCGGCACGGCCAACGGCGTCCCCGTCGACGTACGTTACGAAACCTCCTTCAAATTCCAGTACCGCTAAATGGCCCCCGGCAGAACCGCATTCCTCTTCACGGCACTTGCGCTGCTGACCGTGGCGCTCTTCACGGCCGACCTCCTGGTCGGCTCGGTCTCCGTGGCACCCGCCGACATCTGGGCGGCGCTCACGGGCGGCGACTGCGACCCCGCCATCCGGGACATCATCCTGCGGATACGGCTGCTCAAAGCCGTCACGGCACTCCTGGCCGGCGCGGCGCTCGCCGCCAGCGGCCTGCAAATGCAGACCCTTTTCCGCAACCCGCTGGCCGGGCCCTATGTGCTGGGCATCAGCTCGGGCGCCGGGCTGGGTGTAGCGCTGTTCCTGCTCGGAGCCCCGCTGCTGGGCGTCTCGGCGCACTCGTTCGTACAGTCGCTGGGCATCGCCGGCGCGGCATGGCTCGGCGCGGCACTCGTGCTGCTGGTTGTGATGGCGGTCAGCCGCCGCATCAAGGACATCATGGTCATCCTCATCCTGGGCATGATGTTCGGCTCGGGCATCAGTTCCATAGTCGAGATACTCCAATACCTGTCGAGCGAGGCGGCGCTCAAATCGTTCGTCATCTGGACGATGGGGTCGCTGGGCGACGTCACGGGCGGCAACCTCGCCCTGATGCTCCCCGTCGTCGCCGCGGGGCTCGTGCTCAGCGTCGCCGCCATCAAGCCGCTCAACCTGCTGCTGCTGGGCGAAAACTATGCCCGCACGATGGGGCTCAACGTGCAACGCACCCGTACGCTGCTGTTCCTCTCCACCGTACTGCTGGCCGGTACCGTCACCGCCTTCTGCGGCCCCGTGGGCTTCATCGGACTGGCCGTCCCGCACCTGGCACGCATGCTCTTCGCCAGCGCCGACCACCGCATCCTCATGCCGGGATCAATGCTCGCGGGCGCTGCCCTGCTGCTGGTCTGCGACCTCATTTCGAAAACCCTGGCGCTGCCGATCAACACCGTCACGGCCCTGATGGGCATCCCGGTGGTCATCATCGTCGTCGTCCGCAACCGTAACCTCTTCTAAGATGGCAGCCGACACCCTCCATACCCCCCGACTGCACACAGGCCCCGCACCCGGGACACCGGGCATCTCGCTGCACGGCCTCACCCTCGCCTACGGCCGCCGCGTCCTGTTACGCGACGCCGACGCCGTGCTCCCGCAAGGGTCGATCACGGCGCTCATAGGCCGCAACGGGACGGGCAAAAGCACCCTGCTGCGGGCGATCGCCGGGCTGGGCACGGCCACCGGCGAGATCCGGCTCTGCGGCAAGCCCCTCGCCGCACTCACCGCGCTGCAACGCGCCTCCACCGTCAGCTTCGTCACCACCGACAAGATACGCATCGCCAACTTAGCCTGCGAGGATGTCGTCGCCCTGGGCCGCGCGCCCTACACCAACTGGATCGGGCGCATGCAGCAGGCCGACCGCGACATCGTGTCACGCTCGCTCTCGCTGGTGGGCATGTCGTCGTTCGCCCGCAAGACCATGGATCGCATGTCCGACGGCGAATGCCAGCGCATCCTGATCGCACGCGCTCTGGCGCAGGACACCCCCGTGATCCTGCTCGACGAGCCCACGGCCTTCCTCGACCTTCCGAACCGCTACGAACTGGCGTCGCTGCTGCGCCGCCTGGCACACGAAGAGGGCAAATGCATCTTCTTCTCGACGCACGACCTCGACGTGGCGCTCGGGCTCTGCGACGCCACAGCGCTCATCGACACCCCCACACTGCACTGCATGTCGGCGGCCGACATGGCGGCGAGCGGCCATATCGAACGGCTTTTCGCCGGCGCAGGCATCTCGTTCGACCCTGCGACGCTGACCATCCGGCTCGCAAAAAAGTAGAATATCCAATATTTTTCCGCCAATTTTTTGTTAAACTCACTTTTTTATTTACCTTTGCACCGCTAAAGCCACCCTTTCGGGGGTATGCGATAGTGGTATTGGCCCATTCGTCTATCGGTTAGGACGCAAGATTTTCATTCTTGAAAGAGGAGTTCGACTCTCCTATGGGCTACGAACGAGGAGGGCTGCGGAGCGGCACGGAACCGGGGGGGGCTCCCGACCGGCAACCGGAACCGCAAAAACGGCAGACCTCTACGGGTGAATACTTTTCAAGGAGCGGGCTTCAGGCCTATCCGCACACAGCCACGGCTGGAACCGATTTAGCAACTGAAAAAGTAAAAAATAAAAAACACAGAATTATGGCAAACCATAAGTCATCGAAAAAACGCATTCGCCAGACCGCGGCCAAGCGTGCCCACAACCGTCTGTACCACAAGACAGCACGTAATGCCGTAAAAGCACTGCGCAACACCTCGGAGAAGAGTGCCGCCGAAGCCCTGCTTCCCAAGGTAACCACCATGCTGGACAAGCTCGCCAAGCACAATATCGTGCACAAGAACAAGGCCGCAAACCTGAAGAGCGCCCTCCAGTTGCACGTGAACGCACTCTAAACCCCGGCCGGATGCAAAGCCAGAAGCTGCCCCTGTGGCAGCTTTTTTTATTCCCCTGCGCAAAACAACGGTATCAGCCACCGTCCCGCCAGCCCAAGTACAGCGCACACATACGCTCCGGCATACCGCCTGTACGACAAAGCCGTCCGCATCGCTGCGGACGGCTTCCGTTTTTCTCCGCCGGGGCATCCCTGCGCGGCACTACCCTTCCCGGGGATCCCCTGATCCTCCGGCAGCCTCACTCCTTCCCGGAAAACCCGGATCCGTCCCCGGAATCACTCCTTTTCGGGAAACCCTTGGGCCTTGAGGCGGATATCCGCACCATCGGGCGTCACCAGGTATACCCCCGTCGACTCGGGCGTTATGTGGCCGATGACATCGACGCACCCCATGCGCATCACCTGCTCCTGCAAGGCCAGCGGCACCGTGAACAGCAATTCGTGGTCTTCACCGCCGTTGAGCGCCGCCACGACCGGGTCGGCATTCAGTTCCTCCGCCAAGGCATAGGTCTGCCTTGCGATAGGAATCCGGTCGAGGTATATGCGGGCCCCGCATTTCGACGCCTTGCAAATCTGCATCAGGTCGCTGGAAAGCCCGTCCGAAAGGTCGATCATCGACGTCGGTACGATGCCCTCCTCGGCCAATGCCTCCACGATGTCCTTTCGCAGACGCGGCTTGAGATACTTCTCCAGCAGGTATTCGTACCCTGCGAACTTCGGTTCGGGGTCTTTCACGTCGGCAAGCACCCGCTTCTCACGCTCCAGCAGCCGCAGCCCCATGTACGCCGCACCGAGGTTGCCCGAAATACAGATCAGGTCGTTCTGCTGTGCGCCGCCGCGCGACACGACCTTCTCCTTCGGGGCATGTCCCAGCGCCGTGAGGCCCAGCACCAGTCCGGTCATCGAAGCCTTCGTATCGCCCCCCACGAGGTCGATCCCCTGCTCCCTGCATGCGAAGGCAATTCCCTCGTACAGCTCCTGCAACGCCTCCACCGACAGCTTGGACGACACACCGAGCGACACCATCAGTTGCGAGGGCAGTGCGTTCATCGCCAGGATATCGCTTGCGGCCACCGTCACGGCCTTGTATCCCAGGTGCCGGAGGGGGAAATAGGTCAGGTCGAAGTCTATGCCCTCCAGCAGTGCGTCCGTCGAACAGAGCACCGCCTCGCCGGACGGCGGCATGACGACCGCCGCATCGTCGCCCGCGGCGCGGAGCGTCGAAGCGTCCGCCGGGTCAAACCCTTTGGTCAACAGGTCTATCAGGCCGAATTCACCCAGCTCGGCTATTTCGGTGCGTCGTTTCTTTTCCATATTATAAATTTTTTTACAAAATTACGGATTCTTTACTCTTTCCCAAAAATTTAGCGTATTTTTGTCCGGTAAATCCCAAATTCGGCTTCTACATATGATAAACATCGTCTTATTCGGTGCGCCGGGCTGCGGCAAAGGCACGCAGGCACAACGGCTCAAAGCACACTACGGCATCGAGCATGTCTCGACGGGCGAGGTTATCCGCGACGAGATCCGCCGCGGCACGGAACTCGGACGCAGCATGGAATCCTACATCAAGGCAGGTAAACTGGCCCCCGACGAAATCGTCATCGGCATGGTCGCCAACTATGTCTCAGAGCACAAGCACGTCAAGGGCTGCATCTTCGACGGCTTCCCCCGCACCACGGTACAGGCCGAGGAGTTCGACAAGCTCCTTGCCCGGCACGGGCTCAAGGTCGACATCATGGTCGACATCCACGTCCCCGAAGAGGAACTCGTCCAGCGCATCCTGCTCCGCGGCAAGGATTCGGGACGCGCCGACGACGCCTCCGAGGAGGTGATCCGCGGACGTCTACCGCCAGCAGACCGCCGTCGTCTCGGACTACTATGCCGCCCAGGGCAAATACGCCTCGGTCAACGGCACGGGTTCGATGGAAGAGGTCTTCTCGCGCATCACCGACGTGATCGACCAGTTGCAATAGGCACCGGCGGCCGACCGCCGAAGTCCGGGCAAATCCTGTTCCGGACTTTATTTTTGTCCCCTTTCCCGCCCTGCCGCAGGGGTATCGGATCCACATCCCGCCCCTGCCCGCGGTATGGGCTGTCGCAATACCCCCGGCCTCCGGCGGCAGGCACGCACCGGCACTTTCGCCGCCCGGGCGACCGCCGTCCGTACACCCCGGACTGCTCCGTCCGGCGCCCCGGCAACGGAACCGGCTCGAAGATACGGCGATAAAACCGAAAAAAAGGTGCGCGGCTTTGCTATTTTACAAATAATCCGTATATTTGCAACCCCATTGAGGGGCAATTAACTAATTTTAATACGTATTATGAACAATTACGAAACCGTTTTCATTGTCACGCCGGTTCTGTCTGATGCACAGGTGCAGGAGGTCGCTGACAAATTCCAGGGTGTCATCACCGAGAACGGCGGTCAGATTGTGAACAAGGAGTCGTGGGGCCTTCGCAAGCTCGCCTACCCTATTCAGAAGAAGACCACCGGTTTTTACTTCCTGGTCGAGTTCACGGGCGAAGGCTCGCTCATAGGCACGCTCGAAACGCAGTACCGCCGCGACGAGCGCATCATCCGTTTCCTTACTTTCAAGCAGGACAAGTTCGCCGTGGAATACTCGGAGAAGCGTCGTGCAAAACTTTCTAACAAACAGGAGGAGTAAACCATGGCACAGGAGAACAAGGCACAGTCTGAAATCCGTTACCTCAACCCGGTATCGGTTGACGTCAAGAAAAAGAAATACTGCCGCTTCAAGAAGCTCGGCATCAAATACGTGGATTACAAGGACGGGGAGTTCCTCAAGAAATTCCTTAACGAGCAGGGTAAGATCCTTCCCCGCCGCCTGACGGGTACTTCGCAGAAGTTCCAGAAGAAGGTGGCCCAGGCCGTGAAGCGTGCGCGTCACCTCGCCATCCTGCCCTTCGTAACCGATTGCATGAAATAATTAAAGGAGGAAGAGACAATGGAAGTTATTCTGATCAAAGATATGGAAAACCTGGGCTACGCCAACGACATCGTGACCGTAAAGCCCGGTTATGCGAACAACTACCTGATTCCCCAGGGTTACGCAAAGGCTGCCACCGCATCCGCCAAGAAGGTGCTCGCCGAGAACCTCCGCCAGCGCGCCCACAAGGATGCCAAGATCCTTGCCGACGCACAGGCACTCGCCGAGACCATCGCCAACCTGCCGCTCACGCTGGCCCTGAAGGCCGAGGAGGGCAAGCTCTTCGGTACGGTTACCGCCACCGACCTGGCCGAGGCACTGGCTGCCAAAGGCATCGAACTCGACCGCAAGCTGATCGCCGTAGAGGGCATCAAGACCGTCGGCGAGTACGAAGCGACCGCCAAACTCCACAAGGAGGTCAAGGCCGTCATCAAATTCTCGGTTACCGCCGCAGAATAATCCGCAGGAGGCTGCAAGGGTTCCGCCCTGCAACTCATCGCACCATAAAAAAGGAGAGCCAAAGGCTCTCCTTTTTGCATTCAGGCAATACTCCGTCCCGATATTCGTTTCCCCCGAATTCGGAGACGGGCACGCCGCGTGTCCTGCCAACCCGCATTCCGGACTGTTCGATCCCGCCGGATTCCCCGCCCCGGGTCAGTGCGGCGGCGCGGCCGGCGGATCGGGATGGCGGGGCGGCACGGAGTAGGAACGCAGCACGAGCCCCACGCCGACGAAGATCACCAGCGCGAAGACCACCGTATCGGCATGCAGCTTGTCCAGCCCCATCCCGACCGAAATGGCGATCGCCAGCACAGGCTGCAGGTAGGTATAGATGCTCGACACCGTGGCCGGCACGCTCTTGAGCGCATAGTTCAGCATCAGGTTCGGCAGATAGGTCGGCACCGTCAGCACGAAGAGCGTCGGGAAAAGCGCATGGCCGGCTATGGCGGCATAGTCGGTGTGGATGATCTCCTTTAGCCCGAAGGGCAGCGCAACGACGGCCGCCACGCAATATACCCAGCGCAGCACGGTGGTGATGCGGTACCTGGCAACCAGGGCTTTGAACCAGACCATGTACAGCGCCGTGGCGCAGGCGCACAGCATGATCATCACGTTGCCCCAGACATGCGAATGCTGGTGCGACGACGAGGCGCCCGTCAGCACCACCGCCACGGCGCCCGCCATGCCGAGCAGCAGCCCCGCGACCTTGAGCTCCGTGAAGCGATCCATGCCCAGCAATACGGAGAGCAGCAGCACCAGCAGCGGGACGATGGTGTCGATGATCGATCCGTCGATGGGCGAAGTCATCGAAAGTCCGTACATGATGAATACCTTGCGCAGCACGCCGATCAGCAGCGCGGCGCCGATCAGCTTGCGGATGTCGGCGCGCGCGACCCGTTCGGCCTTCTGCCACAGCAGCGGCACGAGCGAAAAAAGCGCCGTGACGACCAGCGACCCCGCCACCATGGCCATCGGGTGGACATAGTGCGGCAATACGATGTTGTAAAACGGGTAGTCCATGGCCCATACGATATTGCATATCAGCAGGGCAATGTGGGGCTTGAATCTGCTCATTCCGTCTCGGAGTTTACCCTGCGGGAAACAAAAACAGTGCCTTTCCGTTCGGAAGGGCACTGCCGTTATAGCGGTGGCGGCCATTTCTCACCACCCGTCGCGCGGCACCTCGAACGAACCGGGCGACGCTCCCGGCAGCTCTTTCCCCCGGTAATAGACTTTCCATGCGTCTTTCCCGTATCCTTCCCCGAGTTCTTCGAACGTCTGTGCCGAGGCGCCCTTCACCTCACCGCCCCTGTAAAATACCTTCCAGGCATCCTTTCCGTATCCGTTCCCGAGGCTCTCGAAGGTCATCGCCGACGCCCCGTCCACCTTCCGGCCGCGGTAATACACCGTCCAGCTGTCCTTCGAGTAACCGCCGCCCAGCCTTTCGCCCGACAACGCGCTCCCGTCATACCGCTCCCCGTAGTGGTCGGTATGCCAGTTGTCTTTCCCCATCCCGTTCCCGAGGCTCTCGAACGACGAGGCCGACGCCCCTTCCACCTTCCGGCCGCGGTAGAACACCGTCCAGTCGTCCTTACCGTACCCGCCGCCGAGATCCGTGAACGACGATGCCGAAGCGCCCTTCACCTTCCTGCCCTCGTAATACACCGTCCAGTTATCCTTCGAGTAAGCCCCGTGCCGCCTCTCCCGGTTGGGCTGCGACGCCCGAACCTCCTCGGGGGCAGGATTTCCCAGGCAGTGCGGGACACCCGCAAACACCGAAAACAGCGAAAACAGGGATAATATCAGCTTTTTCATAAGGCGCGGTATCCGTTCTTGATTATATTTAGTTCCTGATTATATTTTACGATCCGACCCGAAATATACGGAGTTATCGCCACGCGTCCAAGAAATCGGCGGCAAACTTTCCCGGAGTGGGGCGAAAAGCCCTGTCCTCCGCCTCAACCCGCCGCAGTCCTTCACCGCTCCCGGCCTATCCTTCGCCCAGGTCTACCCGCACCCCGCCCCGCAATCCTTTTCCCAACCGCGACCAACTGCCCCTCCTTCCCCTGCGCCCACAAACGCGCCCACAAAAAAAGAACCGCAGGCGTTACGCCTGCGGTTCTTTCGATATATCGGCGGACGGCTGCACCGTCCCTCCGTACGGGGATTACTCCTCGGCCTTCTCTTCCTTGGCAGCCTTCTTGGCGTTCTTCGCCTCGGCAGCCTCCATGGCGCTCTTCAGCGCGGCCAGACCTGCGATGTCGCCCAGCGTCGTCTTCTCGACCGAAGCGTTGATCTTCTTCACGGTCGACTTCGTAGCATCGGCGGCGGCACGCTTCTCAGCCTTCTCGGCTGCCACTTCGGCACGCTTGGCCTCCTCGTACGTACGCAGGTGCGAAAGGGTGATACGCTTGGTAGCCTTCGAGAACTCGAGCACCTTGAAGTCGAGCTTGTCGCCCACCTTCGGCGTCGTGCCGTCCTCTTTGGTGAGCTGGCGTGCGGGGCAGAAGCCCTCCACGTTCTCGCCCAGTGCGACGACTGCGCCCTTGTCGGTCATCTCGGTGATCGTACCCTCGTGGATGCTGTCTACCGAGAACTGGTTCTCGAACTCGTTCCAGGGGTTCTCCTCGAGCTGCTTGTGGCCCAGCGACAGACGGCGGTTCTCCTTGTCGATCTCGAGCACCACGACGTCGATATCAGCGCCCACCGACGTGAATTCGCCGGGGTGCTTTACCTTCTTCGTCCAGCTCAGGTCGGAAATGTGGATCAGGCCGTCGATACCCTCCTCGATCTCGACGAAGATACCGAAGTTGGTAAAGTTGCGCACCTTGGCCGTGCACTTCGTGCCGACGGGATACTTGGTTTCGATATTTTCCCAGGGATCGGGCGTAAGCTGCTTGATGCCCAGCGACATCTTGCGCTCCTCGCGGTCGAGCGTCAGGATGACAGCCTCGACTTCGTCGCCGACCTTCATGAACTCCTGCGCCGAACGCAGGTGCTGGCTCCACGACATCTCCGACACGTGGATCAGTCCCTCAACACCGGGGGCGATCTCCACGAATGCACCGTAGTCGGCCATCACGACCACGCGGCCCTTGACCTTGTCGCCGACCTTGAGGTTCTGGTCGAGCGCCTCCCACGGATGCGGGGTGAGCTGCTTCAGACCCAGGGCGATGCGCTTCTTGGCCTCGTCGAAGTCGAGGATCACGACGTTGATCTTCTGATCGAGCGCCACGATCTCCTCGGGGTGGTTTACGCGGCCCCACGAGAGGTCGGTGATATGGATCAGGCCGTCCACACCGCCCAGGTCGACGAATACGCCGTACGAGGTGATGTTCTTGACGGTACCCTCGAGGATCTGGCCCTTCTCGAGTTTCGACATGATAACCTGCTTCTGCGCTTCGAGTTCGGCCTCGATGAGCGCCTTGTGCGAAACGACCACGTTGCGGAACTCCTGGTTGATTTTCACCACCTTGAACTCCATGGTCTTGTCCACGTATACGTCGTAGTCGCGGATGGGCTTCACGTCGATCTGCGAACCGGGCAGGAACGCCTCGATGCCGAATACGTCGACGATCATACCGCCCTTGGTGCGGCACTTGATGTAACCCTTGATGATTTCGTCCTTTTCGAGGGCCTCGTTCACACGATCCCACGATTTGAGCTGACGTGCCTTCTTGTGCGAAAGAACCAGCTGTCCGCCCTTGTCCTCGGCCGACTCGACATAGACCTCGATCTTATCGCCGACCTTCAGGTCGGGGTTGTAGCGGAACTCGGAAACGGGAATGACACCCTCGCTCTTGTAGCCGATGTTCACGAGAACCTCGCGCTTGGTAATGCCCGTAACGGTACCTTCCACGACCTCGCCGACGTTGACGTTCGAAAGCGTCTTGTCGTAAGCCTCTGCGATCTCCTCCTTGGGATGGTCATAGACCCCCAGGTCGTTCTCATACGCGTTCCAGTCGAAATTCTCGTTCGTGACTACATTTTTCGTTTCTTCCATGATGGAAATTCTTTTTGCGATACAATCGCTCGTTAAATGATTAATAATTAAACCCGTAGCCCCCACAGCGCGCCTTACGCGCATACGTGAGGGCTACAAAGGTAACGGTTTTTTGCGAATCTGCAAAAAATCAGGCGGTTATTTGCGTTCCGCGGACGACGCCCGGAGGCTTCCGCGGCGCCTATTTGCGCACCACCCGCTGCCGCGGGGTGTTGTCGATCTTC
>OHOZ01001231.1_pt1 | contig 11915 bp, 13 predicted proteins | sample 1569931 | NCBI WGS metagenome assembly OHOZ01 (sample SAMEA3879572, study PRJEB24766) | human gut metagenome | biome: human-associated habitat; feature: feces | place: USA | collected 1985/1987
CCAGTCTGATCGAGGACTTGAAAATCATGCTGGCGACCGTCAAAATTTTGTTCATGGCGGAATCTACCGAGGGCGTGGCAGAAGGTGCGACCACGGCGATGGGGCAGGAGTAAACACGTCGATTTGACGGCGATAAAAGAGTTTTTTAACTGGTATGCACGACAATTATTTGTAGAAATACTGGGTTTTGGCAAGGCGAAGGTTCCACACTTTTTGTGATGAATCTGAGCTGTTTTGCAATAGTAAAAGAGGAGCTTATCGGATGAAAAAATACGCAATTATCACGATGGATGTTGAAGACTGGTATCATACATATTTCCCGGAGGCAAATGTAGACCGTTCTATTTCGCTTCTGGACGGTTTGGATGTGGCACTGGATATTATGAAAAAGGACGATATTCACGGCTCGTTCTTCGTTGTTGGTGAGATTGCGGATAAGCTCGCAGACAAACTAAGAGCAATGGATAAAGAAGGCCATGATATCGCAGTTCACAACTGCCAGCATCTTCGCCCTGTAACGATGGCTCCGGATGAGTTCCGCAGCCAGTTGCTGGAGGCAAAGCAAAAGATCGAAGGAATTCTTGGACATCAAGTTCACGGTTACCGTGCACCGAGCTTTGGCATTGACGATGAACGGCTCGACATTGTGCGAGAGTGTGGTTTTAAGTACGACTCCAGCAAGTTGAAGCCGCAGAAAAGTGCCAAGTACGGGGTGTTGAATTTGAAGGGCTTTAAGGAGACAGTGCCCTGCATTCACCAGACCAAGGGCTTTACTGAATTTGAGGTCAGCACCGAGAAAATTGGCGATATGAATATGCTCCTTGGCGGCGGGTATATTCGGATGCTGCCGTGGTTCTTTATGAAGCACATGACCCAGAAGTATTTAGATTCTGGTAAGCCCTATGTGATGTACATCCATCCAATTGATTTGTCCCCGAAACCTATGCCGAAGGTGGATGGTATCAGTTTCGACCGGTATCTTCGTACACATATTGGCCGCCGTCATATGGTTTGGCGTTTCAAGAAGGTAATTGAGATGCTCAAAAAGAGTGGCTACGAGTTCGTGACTTTTGAGGAACTGCTGAAAATCTATCCCACCGAAGAATGAGGCAATAATGGATTCCATTCATGTTACGAATTATGAGCTGAACATAGGGCTGGGGCTAAAGATGGCACTTGTGACCGATATGCACAGTATGCCATACGATGATCTGCTGATGCTGCTCCAAAAAGAAAGCCCCGATGCGATTCTCATTGCCGGTGATACATTGGAACGCCACGAGGAAGGAAAGAGCGAGTGGAGTTTTCTATCGATGGAACAGTGGCAGTTTCTGCCAGAGATGAAAGGACCGATAGTTAGTCTGATGCGGGTGCTGGATTGTCTGGTCGAGCATAAGGGGATTGAAGCTGAAGAAGAGGAAGACCTCGGCTTAGCGTTTCTCCGAGATATAAGCAAACTGGCCCCGGTGTTCATGTCGGTCGGAAACCATGAATGGTATTTTACCGCTGAAGATGAGAGATTCTTCGTAGACCGCAATATTACAGTTTTGGATAATGCTGATGTGCAGGTAAGAAGCTGCGCATCGGTGGATTGTCCACTCGCTATGATTTGGATTGGTTAGAGGAGTATGCACGAAAAGAAGGAACGAAAATTCTTCTGTGCCATCATCCAGAGCATTACAAATACAAGATTAAGGACAGAAAAACAGACACCTTCGACTTGGTTTTATCTGGGCATTACCATGGAGGGCAATGGCGCATTGGTAATGTTGGTGTGTACGTGCCAAGGATTGGACTGATGGTTTCAAATGTCCGTGGGCAGTTTGGAAAGCACATTATCAGCGCAGGCGTTTCAAATACGACCCGGTTTCCAAGATTGGGTAATCCGCGGGAACTGGTGATGATAAATATTTGAGGAGATACGGGAATGGACAGTAGATTTGCGGGGAAGAAAATCCTATTACTGGATGGTTTGACGAGCCAGTGCTTGGAATATACAAAAGCCTTCAACGGTCTTGGCTGTGACACCACGGTGCTGTGTGATGACCGTTTTGATACTTGTTATGCATCGAAGCACCCTAAGCATAAGATTCTCGGTGTGTCGAATGTCCGTGACTTGAAAGGAACGGAAGAATGGATTCTGAAGCTGGTTAAGTCTGGTGAATACGATGTAGTCATCCCGTTTACTGAGTATTCAGCTACTATTTTGTCTCACCATAAAAAGGAATTGAGCACCTATGCACACCTGATAGTTAATGATCAGGATGTGTTTGATTATGCTCAGGATAAAAATAATGTCATGAAGGTCTGCATGGAAAATGATTTGCCTTGTCCGATGACTATTTATGACGCTAAATCCGTAGACGATATCCTTGCTTCTAATATCAAATTCCCAATTATCCTGAAGCCGAGCCATGGTTTTGGTTCACATGGATTTCACAAGATTGGAACTAAGGAAGAGCTTGCCGCCTGTGTTGAGAAGTTTGATATTGACGTGTCCGAGATGGTTGTACAGGAATATATCCCTCAGGAAGGCTTAAATGTTGCAGATAATTTGTTTGTTGATAAAGAGGGAAATACGAAAAGCGCATTTACCTATGCGAGTTACCGATTTTATCCCATTGATGGCGGCTCTGGTGTGCTGAATGAAACGATTGACCGCAAGGATATCCACGATATTTCCACGCAGCTGGTAAAGAAAATGGGACTGCATGGCCCTGTGGGCGTCGATATGATAATTGATGCACGGGATGATACGCCCAAAGTGCTGGAGGTAAACCTTAGACCGATTGCCTGTGCAAAGCTGGGCTTTTTGTCTGGAATCAATACTGCACAGCAAATAATGGAAGACCTGTATGCTGACGAGGTGACGCCGATGCAGCAGTATAAAACAGGAATCCGAGTACGGCGTTCACAGATTGATTGGATGTGGTTTATCAAATCACCAAATCGATTTAAAACAAAGCCATCGTGGTTTGACCGCAGGAATACCGTGGATCAACTGTTTTCGTGGAGTGATCCGGGACCGTGGTTTGCATTTTTTATTTATGGTTTCAGGAAATTCCTAAGGGAAAGATAAATAATGTGACTTAATGGAGTAATTGAATGAAGAAAATACTAATGGTGACAATGTCTGATCATACAAGTTTTCAAGACGGCGTGTTTAGTATGTACGAAAACCTAAAGGATAGATACAAGGTCACAACGTTGACAATAAAAAATTCGGATTATCCAGCTCCTAGGAATAGCGATAATTTGTTTATTGATGCTCCTAAAAGACCGGGAATTACTAAAGACACATTCAATGTGGCGCGTATTCATCAAATGATGAAGATGATTCGAAATACGGATTTTGATGTTGTCTATTTTGAATCATTCCATGTGTGGAATTATCCGATTATACTCTATTGCAAGAATAAACATATCCCTGTGGCACATGCAATCAATGATGTGATTCCCCATGCAGGTGATGAACATGCAAGAATTAATAAGACAATCAATAATTTGACAGCTCGATTGGCAAACCGGATTATTTTAAGAAGTGCCGATGGTTATAATAATGCGTTGAAACAATATCCGCAGTATAAGGATAAACTGCACAAGGTTGATCTCTGGTATTCCTTCCCCAAGTATTCCAAACCAAAGGGAAAGAACGTTCTCTTTTTCGGGCGAATGAATCGGTATAAGGGTATTGAGTATTTGCTTGAATTGGTAAAGCGGACACCGGATATTCAATATGTTGTCGCTGGTAAGGCGGATGACAGCGTGAAAGAGACAATTGATGCATTAAAAAAACTTCCTAATGTGAAGCTTGACGAAGGCGTGATTCCCTACGACAAGATGCATGACTATTTTTACAATGCACGCTGCACGATTCTACCATATGAAACTGCAACGCAGTCCGGTGTAGTGCTTGATGCATATAAGCATTCTCGACCGGCGGTGGCTTTTGATGTCGGAGCATTGGGCGAACAGATTGATGACGGGGTAACTGGATATCTTGCTAAGCCTGGCGATGTTGGACAGCTTGAGACTCAGCTGCGAAAAATCATTGATATGCCGAATGAACAGTATGAGCAGATGTGCATGAAGTCTTATCAGAAGGGGCTGGATGCTTACTCGGCTAAGAGTAGAGAAAGAGAGTTCCTGAGTGCAATTGGTGTAGAGCAGGGGGTATAAAAATGAATCTTAAGACCCTAAAAAGATATTGGATGATGCTTCGACTAATCTCCATCGGGGGGGGGTACTCAAGAGCTGAGTACCTGAAGAAGAAACACTATTTTAAGTCTATTGGTGAACACGTCTATCTGCAACCGTGGAATTTTGGAACAGAGCCAGAGATGATCAGCTTTGGGGATAATGTACATGTTGCAAGCAATGTCAATTTTGTTAATCATGATATTACCTGTATGATGTTTAACTACATGGATAAAGAGCATCACTATAAGATCCGCCAAGGAGAAATCACGATTGGTAATAATGTGTTCATTGGCGCGGGATCCAGAATTCTATATGATGTAACAATTGGAGACAATGTCATAATCGGGGCTGGAAGTCTAGTAAATAAAAGCATTCCAAGTGGTACAGTCGCAGCGGGTGTTCCATGTAAGGTTATTGGTAGTTTTGAAGAATATCAACGGAAAATGGTAAAGGATGAATTCAAATGAGTGAAAAGAAGCCGCTTGTTGTCGCATTGTATCTGCCGCAATTTTATGAAACAGAGTATAACAATAAATGGTGGGAAAAGGGGTATACGGAATGGTATGCATGTAAGCGTGCGAAGCCTCTTTTTGAGGGACATAATCAACCCCGTATCCCTTTGAATAAGAACTACTACGACTTATCTCAGAAAGAGAATATTCGCTGGCAGATGAAGCTAGCGAAAGAATATGGGATAGATGGATTTGCAATCTATCAATATTATTCTTGCGGTAATAAGCTGCTTGAAATTCCGCTGGAGTTGATTCGCGATGATCCCACGCTGGATTTGCCGTTCTATTTGTATTGGGCTAATGAGTCCTGGCGAAAGACGTGGTTTGGGCAGGACAATAAAATTGTTTGGGAACAGAAATACGGAACAGAGTTGGATTGGCGAGCACAATTCGATTATTGCTTGCAGTATTTTAAGGATAGCCGTTATATCAAGATTGACGGAAAACCTGTTTATGCGATTTATAATGCGTGGGATATTCCCAATCAGAATAGATTCCTTTCATTGTGGGATGAATGGGCTCGTGAAGCCGGATTGCCTGGAATTTATTTCGTAAAAACAATTGGAAGACACGAAAAGGATGAGTGCGGGCGTTTTTCTGCAAGGGTTACAAGAGAACCTAATTATACATTTGCATACGGAGAGAAGCTGTTCGAGAAAATTTGGAGAGTGGCAAGCACAAGAACAATTGATTTTATAAACACTAAATTTCTCCTTAAGAAAGGCAAGGGAATTGTCAGATTGAAAACATCCTATGATATGCTCTGGGATCGGATTCTAAATAGAGAAAATCAAGACGATAGAACATTTCTGGGATGTTTTTGTGATTGGGATAACTCCCCGAGAAAGAGCTATAATTGCAATGTTATGATGGGAGTTACTGCGGAAAAGTTCAAAAACTATTTCAGAAAACTATACATTAAAGCTCAAACTATCGGTTCTCCGATGATTGTAATCAACGCATGGAATGAGTGGGCTGAAGGTGCCTATCTCGAGCCAGATGAAAAAAATGGGTATGCATTCCTTGAAGCCATCAAAGAAGCTAAAGAAAGCAGGGGAATCGAAAAATGATTATTACGAAAACACCATTTCGGATGTCCTTCTTCGGTGGCGGTACCGATATGGAGAGCTTCTTTAAAGAAAATGGCGGTGCGGTGCTTTCCACTACTTTCGACAAATATTGCTATGTGAATGTCACCTTCCACGCTTCTTTGATTATTCCACGGAACTGTCTTATTCAAAGACTGAGCGCGTAACAAACATCGATGATATTCAGCATCCGGCGATTCGAAATGCGATGAAGATGTTGGATATGCATGAGATTCGACTTACATATGAGGCCGATCTTCCGGCTCGTTCCGGGTTGGGAACATCCAGTTCCTTCGCTGTTGGAATGCTGAACGCTTTTTATGCACTCAAGGGTAAGTATGCGGATAAGAAAAAGCTGGCGGACAAAGCAATTTACCTTGAGCGCAACCTGTGCCAGGAGGCAGGTGGCTGGCAAGATCAAATTGCCGCATCTTTTGGCGGATTTAACCGAATCAATTTCAATGCGGACGGCTATGAAGTGCTGCCAGTGATTATTTCACCGGATCGTAAAAAGCAGCTCAATAAAAATTTGATGATGTTCTTTACGGGCTTTACACGTTTCTCTTCCGATGTACAGAAAGCGAACGCTGTGGGTAAGCAGGATAAGACTGCTCAACTTAAGGAAATGCTTGCGCTTGTTGATGATGCGGAGCGTATTTTGACGGACAAGAACACTGACCTCGATGATTTTGGCAGAATGCTTGACCACACATGGAAACTGAAGTGTCAGACAGGTTCTGCGGTTTCGACTAATAGCATTGATGAACTGTATGCAAAAGGCATGGCTGCCGGCGCACTGGGAGGAAAACTGCTCGGTGCTGGTGGCGGAGGATTCCTCGTGTTCTATGTGCAGCCGGAGCATCAGGATGCTGTTCGTTGGGCAATGCGGGATTTGATGTATATTCCGTTTGAGTTTGAAGACGGCGGTACGAGAGTTATTCATTATACACCGGAAATGTACGAACCGGAGAATTGAGGTATGGCAAGTGGTATGGTGTTATTCTCTTGGCAGAGAACAAAAAACAGTTTTTAATTCCTAGAGGCTTTGCTCATGGCTTCCTGGTTTTGACAGATACAGCCGAATTCTGCTATAAGTGTGATGATTTTTATCATCCCAACGATGAAGGCGGTCTAGCATGGAACGACCCAGAAATCGGTATCCAATGGCCGGAAGTGCAGGGAGAGTACAAAGGAAATGCAAACGTTGAGGGGGATACGCTCACTGACGGAACAGCGTTGAATTTGAGCGAAAAAGATCAACGGTGGATGGGTTTGAAGGAAACCTTTAAATTCTGATAATATGAATAAACTGTGGCAAATAGCACATAGGATGAAAAAAGCATGGGGGGATACTGGTTTGCCCGAATATTTGAATTACTTAACTATATAATCTATTCAAATCATATTCCCGCAGATATTCAAATTGGAGAAAATACAAGTTTTGAACACCATGGATTGGGGTGCGTGGTGCATAGTAAGGTGACGATAGGCGCGAATTGTAAGATATTTCAGAATGTAACAATTGGAGCAAAATGGCCCGAGGGAAGCAAAATAGATGGTGTACCCCAAATAGGAAATAATGTTCAGATTGGATGCGGAGCCGTAATAATAGGAAATATAACGATTGGGGACAACGTTTATATTGGAGCAAATGCAGTTGTATTGAAGGATGTTCCAGATAATTCAATTGCCATCGGTGTTCCGGCTGAGATAAAAGCACGACGTGTAGCAAGTAATTAAAGGAGATAAAAATGCAGATGCCAGAGTGCCATTTTTCAAGATATGTATTTGTTGTAACGGGTATGAGTTACATCATTGACTCAAGCGGCACCAGTAAGGTTGTAAAAGCTCATGAGGATATTTTTTGCGCGAATGGTATTGGATATGTTGCGATTTTTCCAATTAGTCGCTCACGGGGAGAAGGCGCAAACTGGCATTGCACAACTACTGGATGCTATGGCTTTACTGTCGATGGGAAATTTGTGGGTGTGATGACCGCAAAAGAGGTTCTAAACACACTCCTTGAATTTGATAAGGCTGGAAAGATTTGTATAGGAATTCTTGTACATCATATTATTCGAAATGATATTGATGAAGTTAAGTGGATTCTTGAGAAAATTGAAAATGTTCCGGTAGTATACTATCTTCATGATTTTTATACATGTTGCATTAACCCAAACTTGATGAAAAATGATATTCAGTCGTGCATCGATAGAGATATTCCTTGTAAAGGATGCTGCTATCTTGGAAAAAAAGAAGAACATTTAGAAAAAATTCAGCATTTTCTACGTGCGTTTGAAAACAGGATCACATTTGTAGCACCTGCTGAGTATACAAAGGAACATTGGATTGCATTTTATCCGGAATATGCAGATAAAACAATCGTTATTTCCCATCAAAAAGCAATTGGCGAATACACAGGTAATAAAGAGGCCATATTGAGTGATGAACCGCTCCGGCTTGGATTTGTTGGTGCGCAGAAGCAAATTAAGGGATGGGATATCTTTAAAAATGTAGTGGCGGCAGTCAAAGACGCAGGATGTAATTACGATTTCTATTATTTCGGAAACGGCTCGGAAAAAGTAGATGGCGTAACACCCGTTGAGGTAGATATAGCGACACAGGGAAAAGATGCAATGATAAATAATCTCAAGGAAAAGCGCATTTCTGCGGTTTTCCTTGTGTGTGTGTGTGGGGAAACCTATTCATACACTACTTATGAGAGTAATGCTGCGAATTGCTTTATTTTCGCAATGAAATCAGGGGGTAATATTCCATATACGGTAGAGAAGAACGGCTGGGGGCATGTGTTCTCTACGGAAGAAGAATTAATCGCAGCAGTACTTAGTGAGCACAATTTGAGAAACGAAATCAATAATTGGAAAATATATGCGAAGCCGGGAGCAGAAGAATATCGAGATAATGATGATATCTTGAAGCTGTTTTCAAAAACAAATAAAGCGAAAATAAGCTGGATGCTATCGAGAAATACGCTGTTCGAAAGAGTAAAATGTGGAGCCTTGAATAAGATGTTTGTGGGGACAAGACTAAAGTAAGCAATGACGGCAGGAAGAACATGAAAATAAATTTAAACAATAAATCATTCAACTATATAGCAGTATACATGACCTTGTTTTATGCTTTTGTAACAAGATCGATATTAGCAACATTGGTTTTTCGGAATGTGGCAATGAATCTTGTTGTATACGGCATTATTTACATTGGTTTAACATACGCTTTTTTGAACTCATTTGATAGATCACATGGGCACTTGTATGCACCACGAGGATTATTTACTATTATCCTGCTAGCAATAATCATGTTCTATGAAATGGGTGTTTCAGATAGTTTGAGTAGCGTGAGATACTATGCAATCGCGCTACTGTTACCATTTGCAATGCTGCCAGAAATGAAGGACTCAAAGAACGGAAGTATTGCATTCGCAATAATCGGAGTGTTTTTTTCATTTGGCTGCTTCTTTAATTACTTCTTTCTGCCATTATATAGAGCTTTAGTAAAACCATTGTTTTCCGCTGTTGCACTTGAAAGTATAAACGCAACAGAGAAAATGAGAGGAACAGCAAATTATGTTGCTGGATTTACAAGCCAGGTTGGATATACTTCGTTTTTTATTATTGTTTGCATTGGTGCTGTTTTCTGTTTTAGAAAGACGGTATTCAAACGTGCGAGTTATCCTCTGCTTCTTTTTATGGTAGGCGGCCTTCTTTTAACGGGAAAACGTGGACCGATTGCCTTTTTTGTTGCGGCAATAATGCTGGTCTATTTTATGGAAGGATATGGAAGAGAAAAACTATATCGAGTGTTTAAGATTGCCGGACTTCTCGTCGCTATGTTTATGGCACTCGCATTTTTGGCAAAATTCACAGGTAGTGATGGAATAAAGAAGATTTATGAGACGTTTCAAGAATTGATTACGTCAGGCTCGGTTGACGATGCTGGCCGAACACAGCTTCATGAACAGGCGATTAGATATTTTATAGCTAATCCCATATTAGGGATCGGATGGACAAATTTCATGAAGATGTTTACACTTCGAAACACACATGTACATTGTATCTATCTTCAATTATTGTGCGAAACAGGACTTGTTGGTTTTATTGCGTTTGTGGGATTTTTTGCAAAGCGATTTGTTGCAACACTGAAACAAGCGCAAATGGTCAATCGAACAGGAAATGCCATGGACGCATCGTGGATACGATTTTCATTGTATGTACAGGCTTACTTTTTAATGTATGGCATTACAGGAAATCCATTGTATGACGTTGAGGAAACCATCTTGTATTTCTTTGCAATTGGAATATCATATTTGCCACTGATTGGTAATAAACAAGGAGATTGATTATGAATGTTGCAATCTTAACTTTCCAATTTGCTCATAATTATGGAGCACTTCTGCAAGCATATGCATTAAAGACATATTTGCAAAATCATAATATGAATGCTGAGATTGCACCATATTATCCGGATTGGGCTCGGGCTGAGTATGCAATCAGTCCTTTTACAAAGGGTGTGCCACCAAAACGTAGAGTACGATTGGCGTTACAATACTTTAAAAGAAAAAAACAGAGTCGAGTTTTTTCTAGATTTATAGAGGAAGAACTAAAGGTTAATGATGCTATTTCTGAACAAAAGGAATTGGAGACATGGCTAGATCGCCATGATTGTGTTATTTGCGGTAGTGATCAGATTTGGAATAATAATATTACAGGCGATTGTTCTGCCTACTATGCGGGGGGATGCAAAACTAGACGGATATCCTATGCGGCTAGTCTTGGAACACTACAGCTGACGGAAGTTCAGAAGGATAATATTAAAGCGAATCTACCATATTTTTCAGAAATATCGGTTAGAGAGCCTAGTTCGGCAACAAAAATAGCCGAATTGATTCAAAAAGAGGTTCGTGTTGTTTTAGATCCCGTGTTTTTACTGAAAAAGGATGAATGGAGAGAATTAGCTAAACCGGTTGCTGTTGAATCAAATTATGTGTTGGTGTATTTTTTGCAGGAAAATGAAGAATTATTGAATTATGCTAAAGCGTATGCGCAAGAGAATAATTTGCGAATCTACGATATACATCCAACAATGTCTAAGAAGCATAGTGGATGCAGGAGACTAAACAACGTGGGTCCGAAGGAGTTTGTATGGCTGATACAAAATGCATCATGTGTTTGTACAAACTCTTTTCATGCTACAGCTTTCAGTGTTATATTCGAGAAGAAATTAATACATATTCCAAATGGGAAATCGCCAGAGAGAACAATATCGTTACTGAATCGAGCTGGATTAGAACTGAAGAAGCAAGGTGAGTTCCCATTTTATGATTTGGGCAAATGTGACAGTTCGAGCCTATATCACGAAATAAGCGAATCAAAAGTGTTTATTGAGAATGCGCTGAGGAGAGAAAATAATGGCGATTAAGATTGCAACAATGATAGGAGATAACTATGGTTCGGCATTACAGGCTTTTGCCCTTCAGCAGTCAATAAAAGAATGTGGGGGGGGGTCAAGCATTGTAAAACTGCGGCCCAAAAGCTATATCATACGATTTGCGAAAACCTATCTGATACCCACGAAGTATGATGGCGTAAAAAAGAAGGCTAGAAAAGCCGTATCTGATTTTAAAAACCGCAGAAAGCGAAGAAAAGTTCGGGAATTCTATCAGAAAAACATCGTGGTAGAAATACATCGGACAATTGAAGAATTATTGTCGAATGAGAAATCAAGGATTACGTTTATCTGCGGAAGCGATCAGATTTGGAATCCTCAATTTCAACCTAATCAACTTTTCTATTTGGATTTTTCGACCAAACTGAATATAAAAAAATACAGCTATGCAGCAAGTATTGCTGTATCGTCCCTAGCAAAAGAAGAATGCGAGTATTATAAGCGAAAGCTAAAGGACTTTGAAGGAGTGTCCGTTAGAGAAAAAACGGGAAAATATCTGCTTGATGAACTGTTGGACAAAAACGTTAGAGTAGACGTAGATCCAGTACTTCTTCTCGGCGCAGACAAATGGGAAAGCATGATGAGTGCACGGTTTAGCGGAAAGGATTATATTCTTCTGTATATGCTAAGACCAATGCCTGAGCTCTTA